>Ga0189286_100163_pt1 | contig 34851 bp, 32 predicted proteins | sample UW69minimetaG_FD_130330 | JGI IMG/M metagenome (GOLD analysis project Ga0189286, IMG submission 130330) | Marine microbial communities from the Costa Rica Dome - UW69 mini metaG | ecosystem: Environmental > Aquatic > Marine > Oceanic > Photic zone | place: Costa Rica: the Eastern Pacific...
CAATGATCGACCATTCGAAATCAGTCAGTTCGTAGCGACGGTGGGTCATGCGGCTCTCCTCTGTAGAAGAAGTGAATCAGCAATCCCAAAACCACGCTAGTCATTTATGAGTGCGTGACCTAGATCAGAGCTGGGCTTCAGCTTTTTAGGGTTATCGCGTTTTCAGGATAACCGCGCTCACTTTCCTGAAAACGCGATGATGGTCGGTGCCTTCATTTTGCGGCGTCTCGATAGCCGATCATGTCGCCCAGGGTCTCTGCTTCATAGACGCCGCGGGCGATGGCTCGCGCAACACAATCCCCTGCATGCGTGCCGATCTCTGACAGGTGGCGCACACGCATTTCGTCGCTCAAAGCGTGTGTGCCTGTCGCGATGGCAAAGATCACATCGCCATCCACCGGCGCGTGTGCGGGACGCAATGCCCGCGCCAGTCCGTCATGAGCCATCACAGCAACGCGATTGCACTCAGCAGCGGTGAGGTCCGCATTGGTCGCCACAATGCCAATGGTCGTGTTTTGCCGGAGCCCCGGATTACCAGCCTTTGTGCCGTCAAGCCATTGTGCATTTGAAGAGAGGCTCGCAGGGGCGACACCGCCATACTCTCCATCCCTCTCAAAAGGTGCTGCCCAGAAAGCCTTAGAGCCCGGCACAATTGCCGACCCGTAGGAATTGACGACCATAAGGGCACCGATTTGCAATCCGTTGCCGGACACAAGGGAGGCAGACCCCGTACCGCCCTTAACGCTCCCAGCCCGTGCACCAAAGCCCGCACCAGCATTGCCCAGCTCAAAACTTTCCGAGGCGGCCGCTGCCGCTTCAGCGCCTAAACGCCGGTAGGGAGGCTCTTCGCCCCAGCCCTTGTCGCCCCCATTGGAGAGATCGAAGAGGATGGCCCCGGGCACGATCGGCGCGCGCACGTCACTGCCAGCGATTTCAAAGCCCCGGCCGCGCGCACCGAGCCAGGCGGTCACGCCCGAGCCTGCATCCAGGCCATAGACAGAGCCGCCCGATAACGTCACTGCATCAATGACACCGCCTAACAGTCTACTCGGGTCAAGCGCATCTGTCTCTCGGGTGCCAGGTGCACCGCCCATTACATTCACCGCTGCCGTCACCGGCGCGTCGGGCAGGATCACCGTCGTTCCCGTGCACGCGGCACCATCTTCTGCCTGGCCGACCTTGATCCCGTCGACATCCGTGATCAAGTTACGGGGCCCCGTTTGTATGCCATTGGGGGGGAACGATGTGACCATGGTTGTCCTCGCACACTGTGGCACGCAGAATAGACGTACCAATAGTGGCGGACGCTATCGATCTGCTGCCGCTGGGTCAATTGCGTGCTAACTGGCTATGCTGGGGTCAATGCGACGGCACGGACCCCGGAGGGGCTTTCCCTCACAAGGAGGACTTGATGAAACTTTCCCGCGCTTTGCTTGTGCTGATTGGCATTGCTATTGTCTCTGCCCCGCTTGGCATCTGGTGGAGCCATTCGGGCGCGCCCCATACCCGTAGCAAGGGCACGGGAGAATATATGGTCTCGTCTGCCCACCCAGAGGCCAGCAAAGCGGGCCAGAAAATTTTGGCGGCGGGCGGCTCCGCTGTTGATGCTGCCATTGCGGTGCAGCTGGTTCTCACACTTGTCGAACCGCAATCGTCCGGCATTGGCGGCGGCGCCTATATGCTGCATTGGGACGAGCGCGCCCGCCTGCTGGAAGCTTATGACGGGCGTGAAACAGCCCCCGCCGGTGCCACACCGCAACTCTTTCTCGATGAAGCAGGCCAACCTCTTTCTTTTTTCGACGCCGTGGTCACCGGTCAATCAAATGGCGTACCTGGCGCCATTGCCATGCTTCATCTCGCACATCAAGAACATGGACGCTTGCCGTGGGCGGACCTCTTTCAACCAGCTATTCGTCTTGCCGAAGAAGGGTTTCTTGTCACGCCGCGCCTCAACAAGATGATAGCCTGGTCTCCCGCGCTGCCGCACCTGCCCTGGTCACGCGCTTACTTCTTTACAGAAGATGAGAGCGGGAACGCTGTCCCCCTTGCTGTGGGCACGCGGCTTAAAAACCCGGCTTACGCAAAGAGCCTGCGGCTGATCGCCGAGCGGGGCCCAGACGTGTTCTACAAAGGGGAAATTGCCGAAGCGATTGTTGCTGCCTCGCAAAACGCGCCCACGCGTCCCGGCACACTCAGCATGGCGGACATGGCGGCCTACGAACCGGTGAAGCGCGATCCGATCTGTCTTGCCTACCGTATGTACAATGTCTGTGGCATGCCGCCTTCCACCTCCGGGGGTCTAACAAGTCTGCAGACCCTCGGTATTCTTGAATCCTTTGATATGGGGGCGCTCAGACCCGGGTCCCTTGAGGTGGTGCATCTCGTCACGGAAGCTAGCCGTCTCGCCTATGCGGACCGCGATTTCTATATCGGTGACACAGACTTTGTCGACGTTCCGGTCGCGGCCATGCTTGATGAAAACTATCTCGCATCGCGCGCGCGGCTGATTGATCTCTCCAGCAGCATCGGGAAAGCGGAGGCAGGCATACCAGAAGCCGCCGGTGATCTGGGGTCTCGCTACACGCCGAACGAGTCCCGGTCTCGTCCTTCGACCAGTCACCTCAGTATTGTGGACGGACAAGGGAATGTGGTTTCCATGACAACATCCATTGAAGCGCCCTTTGGCAGTCATCTGATGGCCGGTGGGTTCTTCATCAATAACCAACTCACCGACTTCTCCTTCCGCCCTGTGATTGACGGAAAGCCTGTTGCCAATGCGGTAGCGCCGGGTAAGCGGCCTCGCTCCTCCATGACGCCAAGCATGGTGTTCGATGCGAAGGGTGATTTCCATCTCGCCATCGGATCTCCCGGCGGCAGCCGCATCATTGCCTATGTCACCCAGACGCTTGTGGCGCTTCTTGATCATCATCTGCCGATGCAGGAGGCCATCAATCAACCCCGACATGTGAACCGCAATGGGCCGCTGGAAATTGAAGAAGGCACACTCATTGCGGACCTAAAAGCCGAGCTGGAACAGCTCGGCCATGAGGTTGTGGTGAAGGAGATTACGAGTGGGCTCCATGGCATCCGTCGGCTGGAAGGCGGACTTGAAGGAGGCGCCGACCCGCGGCGCGAAGGCGTTGTTTTGAGTGGTCGGCTCTGATGTAATTCGAGCGGGGAGCTATGCTATCTCTGGCGGTCGTCCCGGTTCGTCCGTTTGCGGGCGAACCCAGATCAAGCCCAGGGTGACATTCAGAGTTTGTTTTGTAGGCTACTGGCGACAAGAACTGTCGCCATCTTCTCAACGCAACAATCCAGAAGCAATCTTGACCAGCCCCTTGAGCGCCGGGTCCGGTGCCACGACAAGATAGGTGGGGATTGGCTTCACATAAACGCTGATTTTGCCACGACCCTCGAACCGCGCGCGAAAACGCGCCGCCTCAAAGAGACCACCCCATCGCGGCACGATGCCGCCCGCAATGTAAACGCCCCCCGTTGCCCCCATGGTGAGCGCGACATTGGCCGCCGCGGCACCCAGCCAACTGGTAAAACAGTGAACAGTTTCGGCACTGACCGGTTCACCACCCGTCGCCGCACGCGCCGCAATTTCAGCTGCACTCACAGGTTCGCAGGTCAGTCCTTCCATCTCACACAGCGCATCGTGAAGGGCCTCAAGACCGCTGCCTGACAGAATGGTTTCCGCGTTCACATGACCGAACCGCCGGAGCAGACGTTCGTAAATGGCAAGCTCTCTTGTGTTGGCTGGGGCGATGTCCGCATGGCCCCCTTCCCCATCAATCAACGCATAATGCCCCTGTCCGTCGGGCACCAGCCCTGCAACACCAAGGCCGGTCCCCGCCCCCAGAACCGCAAGCGGTCCATCCTTGTCTGGCGCTCCAGTTCCAAGCTGTAACAATTCCTCTTCATCAAACAGTGGGAGCGCATGGGCAATCGCGGCGAAATCGTTCACGAGCTGGACGCGCGACGTCCCGAGCCGTTTTGTCAGCTCCGCCTCTGTCAACTGCCAGGGACAGTTGGTCATATCAATCGATGCAGAGCCAGCGTCGCCGACAACCGGTCCAGCGCCGCAAATTGCCGCGGCATTCACTTCAGGGCGACCGGTTTCGTCCAGCACTTCCTGAAGCATGTCTCCAAAGGTTGCGAACCCTTCTGTCTCCAAAACAAAGGGTGGCGTGAGCGATAAAACCCCAACTGATGCATCAGCGTAGGAAAAACGGGCATAGGTGCCGCCTATGTCCGCGACAAGCACGCGTGAACCGTCTTTGATCTGTTCCATGGTGCACCTCTCTTGTTCGAAGCTCTTAATCAGACGTGTGTCGACTCAATAATCGCTTTTACTGCGCCGCGCGGACTACGTCCTTGCGGTGAGGTATCCATATTCTAAATCGCGTTCCGTCGGCACCGGTTTCAACAAGCTCCAGCGTGCCACCATGCGCGCGAACCAGGTCCGCAGATATTGCAAGACCGAGGCCTGTCCCTCCCTGACGCGTTGTTCCGCCAAACGGCTGGAAGAGACGTTCGCGGGCAGCGTCGGGGATGCCCGGCCCGGTATCCGCCAATTCAATGGTGACCGATTCTACATCATTAAACGCCGACACTGAAATCTCTCCACCTCCTTCCATGGCCTGGGCTGCATTCCTCCCGAGATTGAGAAAAACACGGAACAGATGGTCCGGGTCAGCGTCGACCTCCAACCCCTCAGCGACATCAATCCGGATGGAGACGGCGCTGCCGTCTTCAAGACCGATTGCCTCCATCGCTTCAGTCGCGAGGTCCTTCAATGCAACTGCGCGACGGGCCGGCGGCGCTTCTTCGCTGCTGCCGAATTTAAGCGTGTTGGTACAGAGCTGAATGGCACGGTCAATGGACGCGAAAAGGCGAGGTGCCAAGCTTTGCACGGTCGGGTCGTCGACACTGCCGAGGCGATCTGAGATCAGCTGTGTGCTCGCCAAAATGTTTCGCAGGTCATGGTTGATTTTGCTGATCGCGGTTCCCAGCGAGGCGAGACGTGCCTGCTGGTTCAAAGTCGAGCGCACCTGTGTTTGGAGGTCGGCCAATTCCCGCTCGGCGACACCAATTTCATCCAGTCGCGCAGATGGCTCGATGACGCGGGATGCATCGTCCGGCTTTTCGCTGAAGGCCACCATGTTTTCTGTAATACGCCGCATGGGCCGGACCAGAAAGAAGTTAAGGGCAAAAAACACAAGCGACGCCGTGATGATGGAGATCAGGATCGATAGGTTGAGGATGTTGGTCGAAAAATCGAGCATGGCCTGTCGAAGTGGTGTTTCGTCAAAGACAATTTCGATGAAGTCGCCCCCTTCAAAACGAGGTTTACCAATTACCCGAATGGTTCGGCCATCTTCCGCCATCAGGCCATCAAACATGTCCATGATAATGTCGAAGAAGGTGGCATCGCGCAGATCGTAGGTCGCATCAATTGCAGGTGGCATATCATCCCGCAGGATCAATCGACGCGCCGCATTTCGATGCAAGACAATGGCAAAAGCTTCCGCGTTCGTCAGAAGTTCATCGCGGAGCGTATTGGCCACCATATTGTCCGGAGTTGCTTCGAGGGCAAGAGTTGCGATCTGTGCTTGAGCCAGGCGTTGCTTGATCCAGCTGTCCCTGAAATTAGAGAGTGAGGGCACATAGATCAGCACCTCTGCCAGCATCACAAAAAGAACTGTGAGGACCAGGAGCTGCGCCGACAGGTTGCGGCGCAAAGGGGCAACCAGACGTGCGACCGGTGCCGGGGTAAACCGGGGCACGACTTGCTTGTCTGCATCCGACACATCGCTGATCTCGGGATCCATGTTCCGCCTGTTTTCCGTCGCGCATTGTTTATGCGCTGCCCAAGAGTATAGCGGAAAGGCACCCTATCCGAACAGGCCAAGGAACTTAACAATTGCCCTCGTTTTCCAGCTAAAGAGCGTCGGCGTGTAATAAGAACCGGCGGCCCGCTTGCTGATTTCCGTCAAGGTCGGGTACGGCGCAACCGCCCCAGCCATGGCACCAATTTTCAGCCCTTGAGACTTGGCAAGCACCCAGGGCTGCAATAGGTCGCCAGCATGGGGCCCGACAATACTCGCACCCAGGATACGGCCGTGACTGTCAGTGACGACTTTCACGAGGCCACGTGTTCTGCGTTCGGCTTGCGCCCGGTCATTTTCTGCAAGGGGCCAACGCAACACTTCGATCTTGCCATGCTTTTTGCGGGCTTCTTCTTCCATCTCGCCCACATGGGCAAGTTCCGGGTCTGTATATGTCACCCAAGGAATAGAGGCATGGTCAGCTTTCGCCGGAATGCGGAACAGGATGTTCCGGATGACGATGCCTGCGTGATATCCAGCCACATGGGTGAATTGGAGGCCACCTGCCACATCACCGATCGCGAAGACTTTCTTGTTTGTGGTTCTGAGCCGCGCATCAACGGTAATACCGGTGCGCTCATATTTTATGCCCGCGTTTTCAAGGTCGAGCCCGTCGACATTTGGACGCCTGCCGACAGCCAGCAGCAGATGTGACCCAGACACCGTTTCTTCGCCAGCATCTGTCTCGATGGAGACACTCACGCCATCACCATCTTTCCCGACAGACGTAACCTTCGCGCCTTCGCGAATGTCGACCCCGTCTTCGCGAACGGAATCTAAAACCAGCGCCGTGAGTTCAGGGTCGTCTTTCCCAAGTGCCTTCAGCCCCTCAAGGACGGTGACCTTTGCGCCCAAGCGCCGGTGGGCCTGCGCCAGTTCCATCCCGATGGGACCGCCGCCCACAATAATGAGGTGATCCGGGCGTTCTTTCAGATCGAACATGGTTTCATTGGTGAGAAAAGGCACCGTGTCGAGGCCAGGGATCGGGGGGACCGCCGGAGACGACCCGGTCGCCACCACAAAACGTCGTGCTTGGATGGTCTTGTCGCCTGCCTGCACCGTTTTTGGGCCGATAAATTTCGCCGCGGCCTGAATGACGTTGACGCCCAAGCCTTCAAAGCGCTCCACGCTGTCTACGGGAGCGATACCGGCAATCACTTCATGAATATGATCATGAACACGGCCAAAGTCGACCTCAAGCGGCTGTGGTTTCACACCAAAGACTTCACCGTCGCCCATGCCATGGGCGTGCTTTCCGGCAGCGATCAGCGCTTTGGAGGGCACACAGCCATAGTTCAGGCAGTCGCCGCCCATTTTACCTTTTTCGATAAGGACAACTTTTGCGCCCATCTGAACGGCACCTGCCGCAACAGAAAGCCCACCTGATCCTGCACCAATCACACAAATGTCCGCTGCGATCACATTGCTCATACTATTCCCTCACACTCCCAGATAGAGGATGCCCTTAAGCTTCTTTTTTTGAAAAACGTTTGTAGATAATCGGGATTAGAGAAAGCCCGGCCAAACCAAGGATAGGCAAGAAAACCTCCGGTTGGGTGATAACACTCAAATCAGGTTCGCTACCTTGGTCAAATATCGCCCCCAAACCATTGCCGATACTCGCAAACACGAACGTTGCAGGAATGATGCCCAGGAAAGTTGCAATAACGTAGGTGCGTAGATGAACGCCTAAGAAGGCAGGAGCCAAATTGACCAACCAGAAGGGAAATAAAGGCACGAGGCGCAACACCATCAGATAGGAGAAAGCGTCTTTCCGAAACCCCTCCTCCATCTTCTTGATTGTCGGCCCAGCCTTTTCTTTCAGAACATCTCCCAAGGCGGTTTTCGCTGCCAAAAACACGACACTTGCTCCAATGGTGGCACCAAAAATTGTGTACAGACCTCCAAAGAACGTCCCAAACAGGAACCCGCCAGTGAGAGTTGCAACGGCACCTACCGGAATTGAAAATGCAACAGCCACGGCGTAACCGCCGATGTAAATCAGAGCTGCAATCAATGCGTAATCTGCAACAAGCTCCTGAAGAAGTTGTCTGTTCTCTTTCAGGGTCTCTAAATTCACATATTCATTGAGACCCAGGACAAAGAAAGCCACAAGTCCTGCAGCGAGCACCACCAAGGGTATCAACCTGCCGAGACTGAACCCCGACTGCTTCACGTCTGAACTTTCCTCGCTCATATCTTTCCTCCCAGGCGGCTTCTTATGAGCCGGATGTGTCGTTCAGGGACCAATCATAGTCGTATCCCTGGACACGTGTTGTGTTTTCGAGTTTCTCTGCAAGATCGCCTTCGGCATATGACTTCAGGTGCGCAATAAGATTGGCTGTCCCTTTTCCAAAATCTTCCGAGTACCAATCATAGATCTTGGAGACGCGCAGAGCGCCTCCCTCAAAGGTCGCGCCACGAGGGCTATTGATATAGGCGCGGGCAGCAGCTTCGAGATCCGCCTCCAGCGTTTTCCCTGTGAAGGGCTTGGTTGGCAGGTTGGGACATCCAATGGAGGCACAATTTACCGCATAATGAACACGGGGGTCCTTCCAGATCGGACGCAGAATGCGATGTTCGATATCATCCAGCGTCAACCGCTCTCCGTCGACGGTTACGAGCTTCGCCCCCCAAGGGCCTATTGAGAAAAAGCCTGGGGAAATATTGATCTTGCGGATGGAACTGACGGGGTAGTGATCGAGGATCACCCGGACCGTTGCTGCGTTGTAAAGGTTCGCCCAGAAGGCAAACTGCTCATCTTTATTGAGCGCCTCTACTTCCACCGCCTCAAGACTGGTGATGTAGAGCTCCAGCTTGTCGCGATCTTCTTCACTCGCAGCCAGGCTCGCATAGTCGACCTTATTTGCGTCGCCATTCACGCCGGGGACGAGATAGGCGTCCAATAGCGCCTGCCAATCTGAATGATCAATGGTCACGGTCGAACTCTCCTCAAATGCGCTCCACCTGGTCCAGGCATCAGATGCTGGCACCTGGGTCGCGCCGATCAAAAGCCAAGCTAGGGCGATTATGCCTAGAAAGAACAACCCAATGGGTCTTGAGCGTTTCTTTGAACCGCCCAGGCGTCGATCATGCCGCTCTGTCACTGTAAGGACCATGTCACCTCCTTCTGCGCCAGGCCGTCATGCTTTCCAGGCGCAATGCTTCCGTGTGTAGCGGAAGGTGGGGAGTCCATGCGAAAAAACCTGCAAAAGTCACCTGCTTGTGAGAGAGCGTTAGAGAGGGTGAGCCTCAAGTGATCGGCAATGGAGCACCGAAATCCGCGACTTTTCAGGTCTCCGATGCCGTTTGAGGCTAAAATTGGCTGATTTCTGCGGCCTTTACCTTCAAAACACGCCCGGACAGTCGTTGACTTGCCCCCCGCCATTGCTTATACACGCGGCCAGTCTGGCCGTTGGGCATCCGCCCGCGGCTTCTATTGTTATGGGGCACACCAGCAACGTCTGGTCGGGAGCCCTAGCCGGAGAAGACCCGTGAAACGGACATATCAACCAAGCGCACTCGTTCGCAAACGCCGTCATGGTTTCCGCGCCCGCAAAGCAACAAAAGCTGGCCGCGCGATCCTTTCTGCGCGCCGTTCAAAAGGCCGTAAGAAGCTTTCCGCTTAAGCTCTCCCTAAGGGCGAGATGACCCTCTCTTGCAGGGTCTGTGATGCGGAGAGCCCCTTTTCTTGTCGAGGACCCGCTCTTTTCGAAGAACCAAGGGGATCCAATGATCGAGCGCCTCAAGGCCCGCCGCGATTTCCTGAAAGCTGCCAGAGGCCGCAAATGGGCGGCTCCCGGACTCGTGCTTCAGGCCCAGGCGCAGACCGAGCCCCAAGCAGAGGCACGGGTCGGCTTTACCGTCACAAAAAAAGTGGGCAAAGCCCATATTAGAAACCGGGCGAAACGTCGGCTGCGTTCTGTCGCATCTGACGTTCTGGCACTTGCCGCGCGTCCGGGTTACGACTACGTCCTAATCGGACGCGCGGGAACCGTTTCCCGCTCCTATCCTGATCTTACGAAGGATCTTGAAACGGCTCTCGCCAAAGTGCATGCGCAGAAGAAACGCGTTGACACAGATAAGCGGCGACAGGCATCTCAGAAACAAGGGTGATCTTAGTTCATGTCTGACAATAAGAATTTACTTCTTGCCGCTGTCCTATCGATAGCCGTTCTTGCAGGTTGGCAGTACTTCTTTATTGAGCCGAAGATGGAAGCCGAACGCGCTGTGCAGGCTGAAATTGCTGCGGCCCAGGAAGAAGCAGCTGAATCAGCTATCCCACAAGTCCTCGAGAGCCGACCCAACAGCCCCGCTGATCTTGCCGACGGCACACTGCTTACCGGCCTGCCGCGTGACCTGGCGCTCACCCAAAGCGAGCGTGTGCAGATCGATACGGACCTTGTCGCAGGCTCGGTCTCGCTCACCGGCGCACGGATCGACGATCTGCAACTGCACACCTATCGCGAGACTGTTGACCCCAACTCACCAGAAATCGTTCTCTTCTCGCCGGCCAATTCCATCTCACCCTATTTCGCTGAATTTGGATGGTCTGCGCCTGCATCTGCGGGCTTGAAGCTTCCTACCCGTGACACTGTTTGGACAGCACCTGCAGGTGCGTCGCTTGCCGCCAATGGGTCTGTCACCCTCACTTATGACAATGGCGAAGGCCTCCTCTTCAACCGCACAATTACGATCGATGAGAACTACATGTTCACCATCGATCAGAACGTCACCAACAATACCGGCGCCGCGGTCACACTTTACCCCTACGGCCTGGTGTCGCGCACGGGCACGCCAGAGATTGAAGGCTTCTTCATTCTGCATGAAGGCATGATCGGTGTGCTGGGCGAAGAAGAGGGGCTTGTCGAAATTGATTATGACGACATCCTGGAAGACCGTGAGATCAAATATACGGCCAATGAAGGCTGGCTCGGCATTACCGATAAATATTGGGCAACAGTCCTGATCCCTGAACAAGGCAAAAATTTTGATGCGCGGTTTTCCGAAGGTCCTGATCCGCGCAAGAATGTCTATCAGACTGACTATCTGGTCGTTGACGGCCTGACGGCAGCCCCTGGCGCCTCCCTCAATCATACAGCGCGGCTTTATGCGGGCGCCAAAGTGGTCGACATGATCGACAGCTATGATGAGGCGGGTATCTTCCGCTTTGAGCTGATGATTGACTGGGGATGGTTCTACTTCCTCACAAAGCCCCTCTTTATCGGGCTTGACTATGTTTTCGGCATTGTCGGCAATTTTGGGATCGCCATTCTGATCGTGACGGTCATCATCAAACTTTTCTTCTTCCCGCTCGCCAACCGCTCCTATGAAGCGATGAGTAAGATGAAGAAGCTGCAGCCCGACATGGAAAAGCTGCGCGACCAATATGCTGATGACAAAATGAAGCAGCAGCAAGAGATCATGGAGCTCTACAAGAAAGAGAAAGTGAACCCGCTGGCTGGTTGTTTGCCGGTGGTGATCCAGATCCCTGTCTTCTTTGCCCTCTATAAGGTCCTCTTCGTCACCATCGAAATGCGCCATGCGCCCTTCTATGGCTGGATCCAGGATCTGTCCGCGCCTGATCCAACGACCCTGTTCAACCTGTTTGGTCTGATCCCCTGGGATCCTCCATCACTTCTGATGGTTGGTGTTTGGCCGCTTCTCATGGGTATCACCATGTTTGTGCAGCAGCGCATGAACCCCGCACCCGCCGACCCAACGCAACAGATGATCTTCACCTGGATGCCGGTCTTCTTCGTCTTCATCCTGGCAAGTTTCCCGGCTGGTCTCGTGATTTATTGGGCATGGAACAACCTGCTATCTGTTCTTCAGCAGGGCGTCATTATGCGCCGTCAGGGCGTCCCGATTGAGCTTTTCTCAAACTTGGGTTTTGAGAAATTGTTCAAGCGCTCTGCCAGCAAAGACGAAACTTAGCGTGTAATGGACGACGACACTCCGGAACGGAAGGCAGAGCTGGCGAAAGGGCACTGGCTCTTTGCGCAGCCATGCACTTTCGTGAAAGGCGTGGTGAAACTTGAGGGACTTCCCAACGACGCGCTCCCTGAGATCGCCTTTGCCGGGCGATCCAATGTAGGCAAGTCGAGCCTTGTCAATGCCATGACAGGCCGCAAAACCCTAGCACGTACATCCAACACACCCGGTCGCACACAAGAGGTGAACTATTTCACCCTTGGGCAACCGAGCCGCGAAGGTCTTTTTCTGGTTGATCTGCCGGGTTATGGCTACGCCCGAGAATCCAAAGACCGGATCGCAACCTGGATCGACCTGGTGATGACCTATCTGCAGGGCCGCGCCACACTGCGCCGGGTCCTGCTGCTCATTGATGCGCGCCATGGCATCAAGAAGAATGATGAAGAAGTGATGGCCATGCTGGACAAGGCAGCGGTCTCCTACCTCATCGTGCTCACCAAAGCCGACAAGCTCAAAAAGGGCGAAATTGAAAAGCGGCTGGAAACAACCAAGGCTCAGCTTCGCAAACATGTCGCGGCGTTTCCAGAAATAGCGGTCACGTCCTCTGAAAAAGGTACGGGCATTCCTGAACTCCGCGCCCATATTGCCGAACTGGCAGAGCTTGCGCCCATGGGATATAAAGCTGACAAGTAAAGTCTGGCGCGATACCAGGCTCACAAGCAGGGGGCAGGCGTGCACAAGTGGGGCGCGCTTATCAGACAGCAGCGATGATCGACCAAGAAAACGACCCAGAGACCGGCATTGACCGGGCAAAAATCCTCTCTGAAGCGCTTCCCTACATGCAGCGCTATGACAAGCGGACGGTTGTGGTCAAGTATGGCGGGCATGCCATGGGCGATGCCGAGCTTTCAGCTCAGTTCGCCCGCGACATTGTCCTTCTCAAACAGTCTGGCATTAACCCCATTGTGGTCCATGGCGGTGGCCCGCAAATCGGCGCGATGCTGAAAAAGCTCAATATTGAAAGCACGTTTTCCGATGGCCTCCGTGTCACCGATAAAAATACGGTGGAAATCGTGGAGATGGTGCTAGCAGGATCCATCAATAAACAGATTGTCGGCGCACTCAATCAAGCGGGCGGGCGGGCCGTTGGGCTTTCGGGCAAAGACGGCAACCTTCTTATTGCGCGAAAAGTCGCACAGAAACATGATCCGGATTCCAATGTGGAAAAAGCGGTTGATCTTGGGTTTGTCGGGGAGCCTCAGAAGGTAAATCCGGAAATTCTGGAAACCATGATTGCCTCTGACATTATTCCGGTCATCGCGCCCCTTGGCGTGTCGGAGACAGGGGACACCTACAATATTAATGCTGATACTGTGGCGGGCGCCATCGCTGCGGCTACAAATGCCAAGCGTCTTCTCCTTCTTACCGATGTGAGCGGTGTTCTCGACAAAGAAGGAACACTCGTCACCGGCCTTACCGTCGCCGAAGCCAACGCCTTGATGGCAGATGGAACCATCTCCGGTGGCATGATTCCGAAGCTTGAAACCTGCATTGACGCTGTGGTTGATGGGGTTGAAGCCGTCGTCATTCTGGACGGCCGGGTGCCCCACGCTGTTCTGCTGGAACTCTTTACCGAACATGGTGTCGGGACGCTCATTAAAGACGGCTAGCGCCTAAGCGGCGACAAACACGCAACGCAGACCCGAGAGCACTTGGCAGACCTCGCCAGAATGCTATTGTCTGATCAAAGAAGCTTGGCTGGGAGGCTTCGCCGGGGGCACGTGTTTTGGGTCGAGAAATATGAACGAAGCTAACAGCGGGCTGCGATTGACCGCTCAGCACAACGCCTTAACGGCAACCTTATTCTGCGCCGTGCTCCTTTTAGCATCCCTGTTTTTGGCCTCTCCAGCAAAAGCAGAATATCGCTTCTGCAACACCACCACCTATGTCCTGGATGCAGCGATTGGCTATGAAACCGATGAAGGGTGGCAAAGCCAGGGATGGTTCCGCATCCTTCCCGGCGCCTGCAACGCCGTTCTTCCCGGGCGCATTGAACAAGACGAATATTATGTCTTTGCTCGCTCGATCGATGCACATGAAGGCGGCACAAAATATTTCAGCGGGTCCGACCGTTTCTGCACGGCACCAGGGGATTTTCTCGTCAATGACCGAACGAATTGCGCCACGCGCGGATTTGACGGGTTCGACTTCACCCGCGTTGAAACGCGCACAGGCGACAAGTGGACGACGACCTTCTCAGAACCCAGCAATTACACGCTTAAGCGCGCAGAGATAGCCGGAGCCCAGAGACTGCTGCGCGACACCGGTGCTTCGATTTCCCAGATTGATGGACTGAGCGGCAGACGTACAACGACTGCGATTACGACCTTCCAGCAATCAATCAACCTTCGGGCAGACGGCAAAATTACGCCCGCTCTCTTTAACGCTCTTATCGAGAGCGCTGATCAGCGCCAGGCCGCGACAGGCCTGTCGATCTGCAACACAACAGATTTTCTCGTCTGGGCAGCCGTTGGCTATCAGAGCGGGGAGGATTTTGCATCCAGCGGGTGGATCCGCATCGAACCGGATCGCTGCGAGAAGGCTATTAAGGGCGAACTGAAAGAGCAGTATTATTACACCTATGCAGAGGCCGTTGATGGGGGCGGGCTGGTCGCGCGCCGCGCTGGACAGGACCTTGTCTGGGCGGGTAATCACACTTTCTGCACCAAGGGCACCCGGTTTGAGATTGAGGGCCGGGAGAAGTGCCAGGATCGCGGTTTTGATGACACTGGCTTCAAACGGATTGATACAGGCGAGGCACTTGTTTGGACAGAAACGCTTAAATAGCCAGCCTCGCTCTAACCCTCTCCCTTAGGCGCAACTTCAAAAAACGCCAGCTGCAGGTTCATTTTCTCGTCTTCAAGCGGATATTCAAAGCCGTTTTTGGGGAGCAGAAGGTCCGTGTGTTTTATGTGCAGCGCCTTTTGAACGGCTAGCGCTGTTCTCATGCTGAGTTCCGCCTTCCAACAGACAGACGTAATCGCTTCTGGCGATTTGGCGTCCATAATCTCTGTAATTTTTTTGACAGGCACCTCAACCAAGAGCGAGAGTGCCATGCTCAGGCATTCATTCTGGCCCATGTCCGCGAGCGATGTGACCGCCGCATTGTCCAGCTTGCCTGCTTCATAGGCCTTGCGAACGGAAGCAAGGGTCGCGTCCAGATTTTCTGTGCCATCTTCGCCGTCAATGCGCTCCATCACGCGATCACGCAGTTCTTTCTGTGTTTCTTCGTCTAACCCTTCCCGTGCCAGCAGGTCCTCAAGCAGGGATCTGGCGACAAAACTCGCGATCCGGCGGATAGCTCGGATGGACAGGTTGGGCCGCATTACCAGGGGTTCGTGAAGCGCTTCAATGTCAATCGCTTTGGTGATCAGAAGGTCGAGTGTGTCCTCTCGGATCTGCACATTCGGATTGGCGAGCAATGCGGTCACAGCTGGTATGTCCAGAGACCGGGCAACTTTCTCGACAATTTCTTCACCCATGTTTTCACGGCGGGCAATAGCTTCTGCGACCCCGTCTACGGCGCTGCCTGCGATCAGTTCCATCAAGTCTGCGTCGGACAGAAGCGGCGAATATTCAAGCACCGGCGCCGCAACTGATATCTCAGCGTCCTTGGCGAGTTTCTGAATGATGCGCGGCGGTACATTCTCGGTCGCCTTTATCTCTTCAGCGACAATGGCACGCACACGCGGAAGTTTGTCTGCGGCGAGCTTCTCAACGAGTGTGATGACACGCTCCAGAAGATCTTCTTGCATGGTTTCATCAGCACCTGGAACCAGCCGCGATATCCGCCGCGCGAGTTCTACCCGAACGAGCTCTTCAGGGTCGTCGGCCAAAATCTCGCTGGCTTGTATGGGCGTTGATGGGTTTGCGGCAACCGCAACACGCACATCCAGCATCTCATCTTCCGACAGGTAGTAGAGCACTTCGCGAGGCGCGTCAGTCCGGGAGGCAAGTTCCCGTTTGGCCGCCCGAGAATGCTTCTCCAGAACGGCACGCGCGTCCTCATAACTCAGATCACCTGGCAGGCGCCGCCAGGTGAAGATTTTTTTCAACAGGTTTTTCATGATGTCCCCTCGGACAGGTTCCCGGTTATCCCATCGCCGATTGTTGGCTGCGCCATTGGTTCCAAGGTCAGACGGTGATCTTCGGTTGCCATTTTCCAGGTTCCCTTACCAGACCGTTTCACCTCGTAAAGAGTATGATCGGCACGAGCCATCAGGCTCTGCAGTTTTTCGCCAGACTTTGCACTTGCGATCCCAATAGAGAGGCCTGGCAGAACCTCCTCGCCATATTCAGCCGCAACGACGTTAAAGGCGCGGACAAGTCGTTCTGCAGCCAGGGCAGCAAGAGCACCAAGGGCACCAGGCGCTTCACCACAGGAGCCAATCCACATGGCGAACTCATCGCCTCCTAGTCGGGCCGCGAGATGATCTCCTCTGGGCAGGTCAGCCATCGCATCTCCCATCAGGGAAGAGAGTGATGTCAGCAATGCATCGCCAACAGGATGCCCATAGGTGTCATTGACCGCTTTGAAATTGTCCATGTCGATGAACATGAGATTTCCCACGACATCCTCTCCGGTATACATGTGCAGGCTTTTGCTCACACCTGTGATGAAGGCGCGCCTGTTCAAAAGTCCGGTCAATTCATCGGTCCTGGACAATCGATCCAGCTCACGGAGTTGGCGCGCATGTTCGATCGCGTTCGAGAGGTGATCCGCCGCGTGGGCAAGCATGGCTTCGGCTCGCCCCGCCGTGTCCAAAAGCACGACGAACCCGTTCATGACATCCCAATGATGGGTAAGCAGGCAGAGGAAAGGCCCTTCTCGCCATATCTGATAGGCCTGCGCTTGCTCATCTGAGGGAATGGCAGTGTCCATCAATGTCGCAAAATCCGGGTCCGGGAGATCGGTAGCCATGGTTGAGTCAATGTGGCGCGCTGCCGGTTTCAACGGTGTGCCATCAGCCTGGAGAGGCACGATCCATGCGGCGGCTGCCTGAAACGACGTCACCAATACGCGGGCGGCAGCACGGAGCATATCGTGGGGCTGCATTTCCTGTTGGATCGCGCGGGCAATTGCGGAGATGAGCGCGTCATCGTCGCGCTGCTCGTCAAGCTCGCGCGCCCGGCGACGTTCGGCGGTCACATCACGGGCAACGCCGCGCGCACCACACCACTCGCCCCGATCATCGGTGAGCGGGCGAACCGAGGCGATAAGACAGGCCGCGTTCCCATCTTCACCTCGGATCCAAACTTCGGTTTCTGTAGTTGGTTCTCGTGCTGCGAACAGCGCAACTAGATGGTTTGCCTCGTGCGGGTCCATGGCGAGGCCCGCAGGGGACGCACCGTTCAACGCCAATGGTAGATAGCCGACAATGCCCTGGGGACTTACAAATGAGAATTTTGACGACGCGTCGACTTCCCAGACAAAATCGCCGGAACAATCTGCGAGGTCGCGATAAAGAGCGCGGGAACTGACCAGCGCCTCCACCAGATTGCCTTCCAATGAGACATTGCGGGCGAACAATAGGACGCACTGGCTAGCACTCAGGGAGAGATCCACGGGAAGCGCGGTGATGTCGTAGGTCAAATTACCTTCATCCAGCGCTGTCGCTGGCACGACAATGCGCTTGGAGAGAGGCACGCCTGTGCGCCCAACATTTAGGAGAGAGATTGCAGTTTCGCTGATTTGATCCAGCGGCCGTCCCTGCGGCATCCCCATAAGACGGATGAGCTCATCACCCGCCTCATTATTTGCGAGCACTGCGCCGTCCTGCGTCAGCAACAAGCCTGGCCCACGGAAGCGCCGTAGCAGATCACGCGGCGCGATTGATGCAACATCATCAATGAGCTCCGACGAAGACACATCACTCTGCGCGGTGGACATCAAACCGGGAACCTTTGAACTCAAGAATACAGGGTTCAAACCTACCAAGTGGCTCTTAATGGGCCTTTAAGCAGTGATTTAGGTGGTTGCCAATTGGTGAATGCCTCGGCAGAGTGCGGCGCAGAACCACGAGTGCCCCTGATATGTCTGAAGACACCAAGCAACGCCTGAAAAACCCCGATTTTCTGCACATTGAGACCTGGGTTTTTGACCTGGATAACACGCTTTATCCGCCCGAATGCGATCTGTTTTCACAGGTGGATGTGCGAATGCGGGACTTCATTTCAGACTATTTAAACGTTGATTCAGAAGAAGCCCGACGCTTGCAGAAGCACTATTACGTTGAACACGGCACCACGCTAAGCGGCCTCATGAAAGTGCACGATCTCGCGCCAAAAGCGTTCCTGGATTATGTGCACCAGATCGACGTGAGCCATATCGCACCAGCAGACGATCTTAGCCAGGCGATTGAACACCTGCCCGGCCGCAAAGTCATCTTCACCAACGGGACCGTTGCTCACGCCGAAAACGTGACGGAGCAGCTGGGGATCACCCACCATTTCGACGCGGTCTACGACATTGTGGCCGTCGACTACACGCCCAAACCTGCCCCTCAAGCCTATATGCGGTTTGTATCCGGTACGGGCATTGACCCCACCCGGTCGGCGATGTTTGAGGATATTGCCCGGAACCTGCTCGCCCCCCACGATTTAGGCATGACGACTGTCTGGGTGCGCCCCGGAGAGCCCGGCCCGGAAAAGCACCAGCAAATGTCCCACGAAGGTGCTGACGGGGACCATGTCCATCATGTGACCGATGATCTGACGGAATTTTTACAGAGTCTGTAGCCTGGCGCTTCTGTTGACAACGATCCGCCCCCCGCTATGGTGCCGCGGCGCTCAAAACCCATGCCAATGCTGCCGATAAATGAGGATTCCCAAGATGACCCCAGCAGAGCTTCAATCCATCATCGACACGGCGTTCGACAATGTGGACGCCATCGACACCAAAACAACCGGTGACGTGCGCGACGCGGTCAACAAGGCGCTGACGCTCTTGGACAATGGAGAAGTTCGGGTTGCCGAGAAAGGCGACAAAGGCTGGGTGGTCAATCAATGGCTGAAAAAGGCCGTTCTCCTGTCCTTCCGCCTGAATGACATGGAAACAATCGCGGGCGGCCCCGGCAACAGCACCAATTGGTGGGACAAGGTTCCCTCGAAGTTTGAAGGCTGGGGACCACAGGAATTTTCCGCTGCGGGCTTTCGGGCCGTGCCAGGCGCCATTGTGCGCCGATCCGCCTATATCGCCCCAGGCGCAGTGCTGATGCCATCCTTTGTCAACCTTGGCGCGCGCGTTGATAGCGGCACCATGGTCGACACCTGGGCAACGGTGGGCTCCTGCGCTCAAATCGGCAAAAATGTGCATATTTCCGGGGGCGCAGGCATAGGCGGCGTTCTCGAACCTCTGCAGGCCGGACCCGTCATCATTGAAGATAATTGCTTTATCGGTGCGCGGTCTGAAGTCGCGGAAGGTGTGATTGTGGGGACCGGCGCTGTTCTCTCCATGGGCGTTTTCATTACATCGACAACCAAAGTCGTGAACCGCGACACGGGCGAGACCCATGTGGGTTATGTTCCGCCCTATTCCGTCGTTGTACCAGGCGCCCTGCCCGGCAAACCGCTTCCAGATGGAACACCTGGCCCGAGCCTCGCCTGCGCTGTCATCGTTAAAACCGTGGATGAGCGCACCCGGTCTAAAACCTCAGTGAATGAGCTTCTTCGGGATTAGAGGCGGTTCTGGGCGAAGATTGCACAGGTTTGACCCGGCTGGGCACAACCGGGTAAACCGGGGGTTATGGAAACCGATGCACCCACGGCTGCTGGCCTGATTGACCCAGTCTCACTCGCGCAAGACCTGATCCGCTGTCAGAGCGTCACCCCCCAAGAGGGCGGCGCGCTTGATCTGCTGGAAGCCCGTCTCACTGAGCTAGGGTTTGAATGCACGCGCCTTCCGTTCAGCGACAAAGACACGCCTGATGTGGACAATCTCTACGCGCGGTTTGGAACGGACGCCCCCAATTTCTGCTTTGCCGGTCATACCGACGTTGTGCCCGTCGGCGATGCCAAAGCCTGGAGCGTCGATCCCTTTGAGGCAGTCATCAAAGATGGCCTATTGCTCGGACGCGGCGCAACGGACATGAAAGGCTCGATTGCTGCTTTTGCAGCGGCCGTGTCGCGGCTTGTTGCTGATGGCAGCATCAAGGGCTCCATCAGCTTCCTCATCACAGGTGATGAAGAGGGACCAGCGATCAACGGAACCCGGAAAGTGCTGGAATGGTTGGAGGCCCGGGGCGAAGTAATTGATGATTGCCTTGTGGGCGAACCCACCAACCCCCAAGAGCTTGGTGACATGATCAAGATCGGTCGCCGCGGCAGCACAAACGGGTGGATTACTGCGTTTGGCGCCCAGGGCCATGTGGCGTATCCGCACCTTGCTGACAATCCAACACCGCGCCTCGTCGCCATGCTTCAGCGCTTGACGAGCGATCTGCTGGACGAAGGCACTGAACATTTTCAACCGTCCAATCTCGAGATCACGCAGGTCAGTGTCGATAATGAAGCAACGAATGTCATTCCCGCGGAAGCCAAAGCGCGTTTCAATATTCGCTTCAACGACCTGCATACACCAGACGAGCTAGAGGCCCGGGTGCGTGCGCATTTAGATGCGGTGACCGCCGAGATGGGTGGTGCCTACGACCTCAAAATGATTGCAAGCGGTGACGCCTTTCTCACTGCACAGGGTAAATTGAGCACGCTGATTTCTAACGCAGCTGAGAAGGCGACAGGACGCAAACCAGAGCTATCCACCAGTGGTGGCACCTCTGACGCACGATTTATCAAGAATTATGCGCGGGTTGTTGAATTCGGGCTCGTCAGCCAATCCATGCACAAAATAGATGAACATGCGAAGGTCGACGATATCGTCGCCCTTGCCGATATTTATGAAACAGTTCTCAGAGGCTATTTCAGCTAGAACACATGCCAACAAGCAGGGAAATCATCAATGCCTTCATCGGCGCCTGGAAAATCGCCCGGCGCGATCCATCTGCCCTGTCGCATTTCGATTTCAGCGCAGATGCTTTCTGGCGGTCCTTTGCGGCATTTATCTTTGCGATGCCCTTCTATCTTGTCTTTATCAGCGCCGAATGGCGGATGATTGGAGAAGCCGACGTCGTCGTGACCAACTCACTGCTCGGCTACACAGTGATTGAATTTCTGTCTTACGTTTCTTTCTGGGTTCTTTATCCGCTCTCAATGATATTTGTCTGCCGGGCTATAGACCTGACGCAGAATTATGCGCCCTATATTATTGTCTACAATTGGTCGTCGGTCCTGGTAGCAGTATTACTGGCGCCGCCTTATGTGCTCTATAGTTTCGGTGCCGCATCTATTGAAACAGCAGCATTCCTTATCCTGCTCGTCTTCGTCACCGCCCTCCTCTACCGATGGCAAATCGCTGTTGCCGTCTTCCGTACCACGCCCGCAATTGCCGCTGGCATCGTCGCTTTTGAACTCGTTCTCGGCTTCGCGATCAATCTGGTTGCCAGCTCATTTTTAGCGATTGGACCTCAATAAATGGGCGATAGGCGTGCGATTGGTGTTTTTGACTCCGGCATGGGTGGGCTCACTGTCCTGCGGGCGTTGCGTGACACACTCCCGCACGAAGACCTGGTTTATCTGGGCGACACTGCCCGCCTTCCCTATGGCACCAAAAGCGCCGATACCGTCACCGCTTATGCCCTGCAAGCCACAAGAAAGCTTCTCGCCCATGATGTGAAGATGGTCGTGATTGCCTGCAACACGGCAAGTGCCGTGGCGATTGAGCCCCTGGCGAACCAGCATGCGCCCCTTCCTGTCATCGGCGTAGTAGAGCCCGGTGCCCGCGCCGGGGTTGCGGCCACCCAAACAAACCGGATCGGGGTGCTTGCGACGGAAAGCACGGTCAAGGGAGGCGCTTATGCCCGCGCGATCGGCGCGTTGGCACCGGAGGTCAGCATTCGCCAACAACCCTGCGCGCTGTTTGTTGCGCTCGCAGAAGAAGGCTGGGGCAATGATGCGATCGCTGAAGCCGCAGCAGCGCGGTATCTGAAGCCACTCTTTGACGATCCGGACACAGCGCCTGACACGCTCGTGCTGGGGTGCACACACTTTCCGGTGCTTGCGCCTGCCATCGCCAGAGTGCTTGGCGATGGCGTGACCCTGGTCGACAGTGCCGCGACAACCGCTGAGACCGTTGCAGCCGCACTCGCTGCAAATGACCTTGCGACCGACGACCCGTCGACCGGGTCCGAGCGGTTCCTGGCAACCGATGCGCCGGAGCGTTTTGCGCGTGTGGGCGGCCTCTTCTTTGGCTCGGAAATTGCCGCAGATGCTGTCGAGCTGGTGGACCTTCGACACGGCTAGTAGACTTTTTTCGTCGCGCCTTCGAACCACAAAAGTCTCATAACTTTTGCTGAAAGAAATGCTCGCGCTCAGTCATAATCGACAGCCGTCAGATAGAGACCATCTGGAGGTGCCACCGGTCCGCAGCGTGAACGGTCCGCCGCTTTTAACGCTGCTTCCATCTCTTTTGGACGCCATTTTCCTTCGCCGATACATTTGAGCGAGCCCACGATGGATCGAACTTGATTGTGTAGGAAAGAACGCGCTCGACAGATCACCTCAATCTCTTCGCCATAGCGGGAGACGGTGATCTCATCCATCGTCCGGACTGGGGATTTAGCCTGACAATGCACAGACCGGAAGGTCGTGAAGTCATGCTTGCCAATCAGCGCTTGCGCTGCGTTGTGCATGGCGTGCGCATCGAGGGGCACGGGTACGGCCCAAGCCTGTCCGAGATCAAGCGTCAGAGGCGCGCGCCGGTTAATGATGCGGTAGAGATAGTGACGTTTAGTGGCATCGAAGCGCGCGTGAAACTCATCGCTGACAATTTCCGACGCGACGACAGAGATCGGGGCGGGTTTTAAATGATAATTGACCGCGTCCTTCACCTTGTCGGCCTTGTCGCCCCGCTCCAGATCCAGATGGACCACCTGGCCCAACGCATGGACGCCCGTATCTGTTCGGCCTGCGGCAAAGACTTCCGCGTCTTCGCCACTATAAGCACGAACCGCCTTCGTCACCTGATCCTGTACTGCCAGGCCATTGGTCTGAGACTGCCAGCCATTGTAAGGCCCGCCATCATATTCAATGGTGAGTTTGTAGCGCGGCATCAGGTAACACTTTCGCCCTTCGCAAGGGGGAAGCCACGAAGGAACTCCTCGGCTGTTGCCCGCCCTTTGCCAGCGCGCTGAACCTCAAGCAAACGAAGCGCACCCTCTCCACAGGCAATGCTGAGCGCATCGTCCAATGCTGATCCCGGCTCGCCGCTGCCCGCCACTGGTTCCGCGCGCAAGACTTTCACCCGTTCAGGCTTGCCTTTGCGGATGATCTCAAAATAGGCGCCCGGAAATGGGGCAAGTCCGCGAATGTGGCAGTCCAACTCCTTGGCAGGCCGTGTCCAATCAATGCGCGCTTCCGCCTTGTCGATCTTCTTGGCGTAGGTGACCCCCTCATCTGATTGCTGCGTTGGCGTAATCTTGCCTGCCGCGAGTAACGCCAGCGTGTCGACCATCAAAGGCGCACCGATTTTGGCAAGCTCATCGTGGAGGTCTGAGGCCGTCATGCCCCCAGTGATCGCAATCCGCGCTGTGCCCAGCACCGGGCCAGTATCAAGACCCTCGTCCATCTGCATCACCATCACGCCGGTCTCCGCGTCGCCCGCCATAATTGCCCGCTGGATCGGCGCGGCACCGCGCCAGCGTGGCAGGAGAGAGGCATGAAGGTTGAGGCAACCCAGACGTGGGGCTTCAAGAATGGGCGCTGGGAGCAGGAGCCCATAGGCTACAACAATTGCGACATCCAGCTTGAGAGCGGCAAAGGCCCGCTGCTCTTCTTCGCCCTTCAGGCTTTTGGGCGTGCGCACTTCAATGCCTTTTGTCTCCGCAAACTCATGCACGGGAGACTTTTTCAAATCCATGCCGCGGCCCGCCTTCCTCGGTGGCTGCGAATAAACTGCGACCAGGTCGTGGCCAGATTCGACAAGAGCAGCAAGAATGCCCACAGAAAAGTCAGGCGTTCCCATGAACGCAATGCGGAGAGGTTTGGGGTTTGTCATGGTTTAAAAGTGCGCGTTTGGAACAGGTCAGGCCAGTTCTTTTTCTTTCAAGCGCCGTTCTTTCAGGAGCTTCTTTAAAACCCGGTCGCGCTTCAGCTTGGAGAGATGATCGATGAACAGCACCCCTTCGAGATGATCCATTTCATGCTGGAGGCAGGTAGCCAACATCTCTTCGCAATCCAGCTCGCGAATTTCGCCTTGATAGTCGAGAAAGCGGACGCGGCATTTCGCAGGACGCTCAACCTCGTCATAGAATTCAGGCACCGAGAGACAGCCTTCTTCATAGACCCGTGTCTCGCTATCATCCATCCAGATAATTTCCGGGTTCACAAAATAACGCGGCTCCGGTTCTTCGCCCTCTCGCGCCAAATCCATGACGATCACGCGTTTGGGCACGCCCAACTGGATGGCGGCAAGACCGATGCCTGGCGCGTCATACATGGTTTCCAGCATGTCATCCATGAGCGCGCGTAACTCATCATCCACCTTTTCCACAGGTTTTGAGACCTGTTTCAGGCGTCTGTCCGGGGCGGTCACTATGGGGCGAATGGTCATGGGGACGAGATAGGCCCCCAGCGTTCTGGCGTCAAGCCTTAGACAGCCTGAAAGGAACCAGCGGTCTCCGGCGATCGAGGCTCAAGCCCTGCCCTATTGGTCACAGTTTGCGACGCAAACCTGGCGCTCCCGCACCTGTCCGCCGCACGAGCTGTAGCACATGTTGAACTGGCCGACGCACTGAGACCCGATATCCTCACACTGATAGTAGGAGGCCGTCCGCTCATAGGGGGCGTCTGGGCGTTCTGGCAGGCCGGGCGCGCCCTCATATGTACCGTTTACGCGGAAAAACCGTTCGCGTGCCTTTTCTGCCCGGCGTTTTTCATAAAGGTACTGATCGAGCTCATATTCGTAGTTTTCCTGGGCTCGGGCGTTCTCGTCGCGAACACGCTGGTCTTCCCGGTACCGGCACTCAGACCGCTCAGCCTCGGCATTGCGCGTACACTGGTTTTGGCCCTCCTGGCATTGCGATAAACACTGCATGCCCCCTTGCTGGGATGGTGGCGTGTAGTCGTATCGGGTTTCGATCACCGGGCCGCACGCTGCAAGCCCAAACGCCATCACTACACCCGTCGTCCAACGGCTCAAAATCCCCAGAAACTGCATAATTTTCCCCTTACCAGCTTGGCGTCCCCTCCTCATTTATGACCGCGCCTTTGGGTCTGGGTCAAGGGCGCTACGTCTCCTCCGAATTCAGGTATAGTTGGGGATTAGCGCAATTTGTGAGATTCGATGGACGCCTCTTTCCTCCCCTACCTGGTTTCAGCTGTGGTCGCGGCTATTGTCGTGACCGCACTCGTCATGCTGCGTCTGCAAAAAGGCAAGCCGAGTGACGAACCAACAGGACCCAACCCTGTCGAACAACAATTGGTACAGCTTGCCGATATGCAGAATCAGCTCGCCGGACGCTTGGCGACGCTTCAGGAAGGTCAGACGACCAGCCAACAGACGCTCAATCAGGCGCTCAATGAGCGGCTTGATGCGGTGAGCCAGCGACTCAATCAAAGTCTGACGGAGAACACCCAGAAGACCAATCAGACGCTTAATGAGCGGCTGGAAAAGGTGAGTAAGAACCTCACAGAAACCTCTTTGAAAAACCGGGAACAGTTGGGTGAGCAATTGGGCATGCTCAACACCCGCCTTGCCGTCATCGGCGAAGCGCAGAAGAAACTCGACAGTTTGACGACCGAGGTGGTTGGATTGCAGGAAGTGCTTGGCAACAAACAAGCGCGCGGGGCCTTCGGTGAAATTCAACTGAATGACCTGGTGACGAGCGCCCTGCCGCCGTCCGCCTATTCATTCCAGACCCCGCTTTCCAATAAAAGCCGTCCTGACTGTCTGATCAAACTGCCAAACCCTCCCGGCTCCATTGCGGTCGACAGTAAATTCCCCCTCGACAGCTATCGGCGGCTGGTTGATGCGTCTGATGAAACCGCAAAAGTGGCTGCGACCCGCCAATTGCGCGCGGACGTGCAGAAGCACATCAAGGACATTTCAGAGAAATACATCCTTCCCGGCGAAACGGCTGAGTCGGCGCTCATGTTCCTGCCCTCAGAAGCGGTTTATGCAGAACTGCACGCCCGGTTCGCCGATGTGGTGGACCAGGGGTACAAGGCACGGGTCTGGATTGTCTCACCCACAACCCTGATGGCGACGCTTAATACGGTGCGCGCTGTGCTCAAAGATGCGCAGATGCGCGAACAGGCCCATGTCATTCAGGCCGAAGTGGGCAAACTTCTGGAAGATGTGGAACGCCTAGACGCTCGTGTCGACAAGCTCAAGGGACACTTCGCCCAAGCTGAGAAAGATATCCGCGACATTGAGACATCGACATCGAAAATTACGCGGAAAGGTGAGCGGATCAAGGACGTCGAGCTAGAAGACCCAGCTGAGTTATCCCCGCCTTCTGAAACCAAATTAAAATCGGGGAACCAGCCGGACCTGCTTGCCGGTGAATAAAATACGTCTGGGGGACGGCGCATGGAAATGATTGAAGCATTTGTGGGTGACATAAACAGCACCATCAACAGTATCGTTTGGGGTGTGCCCATGCTGGTCCTCATCGGTGCTACCGGCTTGTTCTTGACTATTGGTCTCCGCTTTCTACAGTTTCGTCACCTAGTCTACGCATTCAAACTTCTGCGGCAGAAGGAAAGCGGGGCTGAAGGGGAAGTCTCTCCTTTTAAAGCTCTGATGACCGCGCTGTCTGCAACTGTCGGAACCGGAAACATTGGCGGTGTGGCGCTCGCAATCGTCGTCGGTGGCCCCGGGGCACTATTCTATATGTGGCTGATCGCCCTTGTCGGCATGGCAACAAAATATGCTGAAGCGGTTTGCGCTGTGACCTACCGCGAAGTTGACGAACGCGGCGTCTATGTCGGGGGGCCGATGTATTATCTCAAAAACGGCGTCGGCGCGAAGTTCCCTCTGCTCGGCGCAGTCCTTGCGCCAGCGTTCGCTGTTTTTGCGGCTCTCGCCGGGTTTGGAATTGGCAATGGCACTCAATCAAACGCTGTCGCCGGCACTATGGAATTGGGTTTTGGTGTACCGCCTGAGATCACGGGTCTTGTTCTTGCGGTAATTGTTGGCTTGGTGATTATCGGCGGTGTGAAGCGGATCGCAGATGTAGCAGGCACGCTTGTTCCACTCATGATTACGCTCTATCTCATCTCAGCGTTCGCCATATTGGCGATCAATTATGAAGCCATCCCTGCAGCTTTCTCTCTTATTTTCAAAAGTGCGTTTACGCCTGCGGCGGCAGCTGGTGGCGTCCTTGGCGCAGGCGTTGCGGCCGCAATCGAACAGGGGTTCAAACGTGGCATTTTTTCCAACGAGGCTGGCCTCGGATCAGCTGCTATTGCCCATGCTGCGGCCAAAACCAACAATCCTGTCCGACAGGGGCATATCGCAATGCTTGGTGTGTTCATCGATACAATTATCGTCTGCACGATGACAGGCCTTGTCATCATCACGACCGGCCTATTTGCTGAAGGCAATTTGACTGCCGCGCCTCTGACATCGGCAAGCTTTGCAAGCGTTCTTCCTTTTGGCGACAAAATCGTCGCCGTGGCGCTCGCCGTCTTTGCGTTCACCACCATTCTCGGCTGGTCATATTATGGAGAGCGCAGCGTCGAATATCTGTTCGGCATCAAAGCAATTAACCCATACCGCATCGTTTGGGTCCTCGCCATTCCGGTCGGGGCGACGATCAAGCTCGGCTTGATCTGGGATGTTGCCGACACGCTAAACGCGCTCATGGCCATTCCGAACCTGATCGGTCTCATCATCCTTGGTCCGATGGTGTTCAGAGCAACCAAAGAATATTGGGCCAATGGTGGGAAAGCAGAGGAACCGCAACCGCTAAGCGCGGACTAGGGGCGGCTGGCCAATGCTTCGCTGGTTCTACTTTGGCGCGATGGTGGCAGGCACGCTCCTGCCGCTGTCGCAATTCCTGCCCTGGCTCTCAGAAAACGGGTTGGATATTCCGCTTTTCTTTGCGGAACTTTTCGCCAACCCGATCAGCGGCTTTTTCGGGTGGGATGTCATCGTCTCGGCACTCGTGCTCATTCCCTTCATTTTGATTGAAGGAAAGCGGCTCGGCATGGCGCGGCTGTGGATGCCCGTCGCAGGCACCTTCCTTATCGGTGTGTCCTGCGGGTTGCCGATGTTTCTCTACTTACGGGAAGCGCGGCTAGAGCAGATGAAGGGCATTGCCGTCAACAAATTGGTCTGACTCCAATCAAACCGGGCGGCGGGATTTCATTGCCGCAGCAAGCGTGCCGTCATCCAGATAATCCAACTCACCGCCCACCGGCACGCCGTGTGCAAGGCGCGTAACGGAGACACCTGCTGTCGCCAGACGATCGGTTATGTAGTGCGCCGTTGTTTGTCCATCAACGGTCGCGTTGGTGGCCAAAATCACTTCGACAATCTCATCCCGGGACGCGCGCTCGAACAGGGAGCCAATCGTGAGGTCTTCCGGCCCGATACCATCAAGTGCTGAGAGCGTTCCGCCCAACACATGATAACGCCCTTTGTGGGCTCCCGCGCGCTCCAGCGCCCAGAGATCGCCCACATCTTCGACGACGCAGAGGCTCTTGGGCTCCCGGCGCGGATCAATGCAAATCATACAGGGATCCTGCGTGTCCACGTTTCCGCAAGTGGTGCAGATCACGGCTTTTTCTGCGGCGTCCGCCATCGCGATCGCCAGCGGCTCTAAAAGAGTCTGTTTTTTCTTTACCAGATGCAGGACCGCGCGGCGTGCAGAACGGGGGCCTAAGCCCGGCAGTTTGCCGAGCAGTTGAATCAACCGCTCAATCTCAGGGCCGGAAAGACTGCTCATATTCCCATCTTCTCTAGTACCGTGTTCCCGGACGGAAAACCGCTGCGCACTTTTCCTGGGAACACTTGATACCCGGCAGTTTGCCGAGCAGTAGGATCAACCGCTCAATCTCCGGGCCCGACGACGCGCTCATGTTTAAAGTCCGAAATTCATACCGGGTGGGAGAGGTAGACCACCGGTCAGCTCTTTCATGCGGTCGGCCACCAGCGCTTCGGCTTTCGCTTTCCCGTCATTGAAAGCAGCAACGATCAGGTCTTCCAGGATTTCGGCTTCGTCTGGCTTCATGAGACTTGGATCAATGTGAAGGCGTTTCATGCTGCCCTTGCCAGAAAGGGTCACCTTAACCAGCCCGGCCCCGCTTGATCCTTCAACCTCTGCGTTCTCAAGCTCAGCCTGGGTATCGGCGAGCTTTGACTGCAGCTGCTGTGCCTGCTTCATCATGTCGGTCAGGTTTTTCAATCTGCGTCCTCATCTTTTGTACTTTCGCCCTCGGCAGGCGCTGGGCCTAGAAGTTCCGGCTCCACAACATTTCTAATCTTCGCGCCGGGAAACGTCTCAAGAGCCGCTTTCACCAGCGGGTCTTCCTGTACCTCAAGGTGCAGCTCGTCCCGGCGGGTTTCTTTTTGCTGGCGAAGGGTTGGTGCGCCTTCCGCCTTGGAAATGGAAACAAGCCACCGCTCGCCGGTCCATTGACGCAGTTTTTCGGCAAGCTGGCCCGCAACGGAATTGTCGCCATGGACGACATTGACCTCAATGCGGCCCTTCTCGAAATGCACGAGACGCAGGCCAGACTCCATGAGATGCGCAAGCTTGATGTCGCGCTGCGACTGGGCATAGGCGATTACGTCTGCATAGGCACGGAATTCCGGCGCACGGGCAGGTTCAACCTGTCCCTGCGGCGTCGGTTGCGACTGCCCGATAGCTTGTGCAGCCCCGCCACCACTCATGGTAGCGCGTGCGCTGCCGTTCGGTGATCCGCCCATGTTCGGAGCGCCGCCGCCGACACCAGCCCCGACAGGTTGATCTGTCAGCTTGGCTACCAGTTCCTCCGGCGAAGGTTGGTCTGCCACATACGCCAAACGCACCAGGATCATTTCTGCCGCTGCAATGGGCTTTGCGGCGCTCTGCACTTCTCCAATGCCTTTGAGCAACATCTGCCAGGTCCGCGACAGCACACGCACAGGAAGCGCTTTCGCCATTTCCTGACCACGCACCCGCTCAGTCTCTGTAGCTGTCAGGTCATCGGCGGCACTTTCCGCGAGTTTGAGGCGCGTCAGCCAGTGGGTGAGTTCGGCAAGATCAGACAACACAACAGCCGGGTCAGCACCTGCATCATACTGGTCGCGCAGCTCTGCGAGAGCCGGGGCAATTTCGCCCTTCATCACCAGATCAAACAGGTCGAAGACCCGTGCGCGGTCAGCAAGCCCCAGCATGTCGCGCACATCTTCTTCTTTGACGGAGCCCGCACCATGGGCAATTCCCTGATCGAGCAGCGACAGACCATCACGCGCTGAGCCTTCCGCCGCACGGGCGAGAAGTCCAAGAGCGGCGTCTTCAATGGCCACGTTTTCTTTGTCAGCAACTTTTTTCAGAAGCCCCATCAGCTCTTCCGCACTCAAGCGGCGCAGGTCAAAGCGCTGACAGCGGGAAAGCACCGTGACTGGAACCTTCCGGATTTCTGTTGTCGCAAAAATGAATTTCACATGTTCCGGCGGTTCTTCCAGCGTCTTTAGGAGCCCGTTGAAGGCTGCCTTTGAGAGCATGTGCACTTCGTCAATAATGTAGACCTTGTAGCGCGCGCTGACGGGGTTGTAGCGCACGCTCTCAATGATTTCGCGAATGTCGTCAATGCCGGTGCGGGACGCCGCATCCATTTCCAGCACATCCTGGTGGCGCGATTCCATAATCGCTTCGCAATGTTCACCAAAATCATGGAGTTCGATGGTGGGCTTGTCGCCTTCAGCCTTCGAGTAGTTCAGCGCTCGGGCAAGAATACGTGCTGTGGTTGTTTTCCCAACGCCGCGCACGCCGGTCAGCATAAAGGCATGAGCGATCCGACCGCTCTCAAAGGCATTTGAGAGGGTGCGCACCATGGCTTCCTGGCCGACCAGGTCGTCAAAAGTCGTGGGACGGTATTTCCGGGCGAGGACGCGGTAACCCGCGTCTGGCGCTAGCGCGGCGCTGCTGCCGCCTAAATCGAATCCCGGCTCGGTTGCGGGGTCAGGAGCTTCTTCCCTTTCAGGTGCGCTGTCAGCGACGTCATCCATCTGGCGGTTTGCCGCTCCCCGGTTGGCAGGCCAGCGCCAGGGGGGCTATTCGCCTTCATCTCCGACGCATGGGCTGGAATTCTATAGTGGGAGGCTGGAACAGAGACCCGAGTAGGGCTCGTTACGGCTGCTTCCTTCCGGACCTGACCGGGTTGGCGAGAAACTCGTCCACCGCCAACCTCCCGGGGACACTATATCAGGGTTCTCAGGGGAATTGGCAAGAATTGGATGGCAAATCATCTACCATTGTTCGGGGTTTTGCATTTCTCTAGAAACTTGGTCGCATTTTCGGACAGAAAACTGCCCACACTTTTCTTGATAATGCTCCCGGGCCCGTGCCACCTTGCCGCCCATCAGAACAAAAAATCCGGAGCGATCCTCATTTGAGGAACGCTCCATTTCCTTATCTGTCGCCTTTCCGGACGCCGAAGTGCTGCAACTTCGCCTGGAAAGGCTTTTTATCGGAGGCAGGCCCATGCCACTCGAGGTCAATCCCAACATTTTTGCCAATAATCCCCTCGACCGCGCGGGACATTTCCGCACCGACCCCGCATGGATCGCCGAAAAGCTTGCCGACAGCGCCAGCCTTGCGGTGCCCCTGTGGAACCTAAAGCCCCTGGTCTTGCCTGAAGAACAACCTGGCGCCGGGAAAGATGTGGGATGGCTGCCGGTCAATATGGTTCAGTCAGCGGCCCCCGGCGGCACCACGGTTTTCCTCGGAATCAACCGGCGGGGCAAACCGCTCTTTGCCCATGACGTGTCCAGCCTCAAAGATCCAGAAGGCGATGGTCCTTTCAAAGGCATGGGCGGGTTTGAAGACCTTCGCGCTGTCGGCATGATGGGCGAACTGCCCAACACCGAGCTTGCAATCCTCGCGCAAGCCAAAGCGATGATCGACTGGCATGCCCGTCACGGTCATTGCGCCGTTTGCGGTGCGGCGACCGATGTTGCTGAAGCCGGGTATAAACGCGCCTGCCCGTCGTGCAATGCAGAACATTTCCCGCGGACCGACCCGGTCGTTATTATGCTGGCGACTTATGGCGACAAGGCCTTTCTTGGACGTCAGAAAATTTTCCCGAAAGGCATGTTCTCCGCTGCTGCCGGATTTGTGGAACCTGGGGAGAGCATTGAGGAAGCGGTTGCCCGCGAGCTTGATGAGGAAGCTGGGATTGAAGTCAATTCCGTGCGCTATCACTCAACCCAGCCCTGGCCCTTTCCGTCCAGCCTGATGATTGGCTGCATCGCAGAGGCCACCAGCGAAGAATATAAGATTGACGGCATCGAGCTGTCAGAGGGTCGGTGGTTTACACGCGACGAATTGGCCGCGGCACTTGATGGTAAAGCGGACGGCTTTTTCGTGCCGCCCGCTTTCGCCATCGCGCATCATCTGGTGAAAGCGTTCGTTGAGAAGTGGTGAGGACATTTTTGGTCCGCCGCATTTTGACCGAAAACCGCCTTGCACTTTTCGGAATGCCCTAGTCAGCTGCCGGCATGTTCGCGCGGAAGGAGCTTGCCTTATAAACGCCCAGGATCTTGAGTTCGGAACAGAAGAACTCGAGCTCTTCCAACGCCAGGCGCACATTGCGCGAGGACGGGTGTCCTTCCACGTCTGCGTAGAACTGCGTCGCGTTGAAGGAACCACCAAGCTGATAGCTTTCGAGCTTGGTCATGTTGACGCTGTTGGTGGCGAAGCCACCCATGGCCTTGTAGAGCGCGGCAGGTACGTTACGGACCCGAAAGATGAAGCTCGTGATCACAGGTTCGTCTTCGGGCTCCGCATCGTCGGGTTCGGCCGCCATAATGATGAACCGTGTGGTGTTATGGGCCGCGTCTTCTACATCCCGCTTTAGAATATCGAGGCCATAAATCTCTGCTGCGAGCTTGGGTGCCAGGGCTGCTCGGCTTGGATCGCCCGCCTCTGCGATCTGCCGTGCCGACCCCGCCGTGTCAGCGCCAACCACGGCGCGCCACTTGTGCTCCGAGATCAGGTTCCGGCATTGCCCCAGTGCCATCACGTGCGACTGAACTGATTTCACGCTGTCGAGTGTCGCGCCTTTCAGGCCCATCAATTGAAAACGAATCGGGAGGAAATATTCGCCGATAATATACAGCCCAGACTCCGGCAACAGATGATGGATGTCGGCCACCCGACCCGCGACAGAGTTTTCAATCGGGATCATGGCGAGACGGGCTTCACCATTCTTGACTGCCGCCAGCGCTTCTTCAAACGTACCACAGGGCCGCTCAACCATGTCAGGAAAGGCATCCCGACACGCAATATGTGAGTTTGCGCCAGGCTCGCCTTGAAACACGATGATGTTTTCAGGCGCAGCAGGTGATGTGGTTTGTCCCATAAGTCTAGCGGTGCGAACCGCCCTTCTCTGATGCGCGTAGCGCGCTGTTCAATTCGCGCACCCGGACGGAAAACCGCTCGAATCTGATCTGGCACTTTTCCTGGGTGCGCTTAACCCGCCAATTCCGCGCGGGCTTTTTCCAAGTCGGCGGGAGTATCGACACCGAGCGGAACAGTGTCAACGAGGGCCGCGTCAATGCGCATGCCCGCCTCCAGTGCCCTCAGCTGCTCCAGTTTCTCGCGAATTTCGAGCGGTGACGGCGGCAGCGCCACAAATCGCGCCAGGGCGTCGCGGCGAAAACCATAAAGCCCGATATGATGGTAGTCCGGCCCCTCACCATAGGGGGCCGTCCCTCGGGTAAAATAGAGCGCCCGGCCGACCGGTGCACCCGGTTCAAGCGCCAGGATCGCTCTTGGCACATCCGGGTTCGCGCGTTCGTCTTCATCTGTAATTTCGCTCACCAGGGTCGAAATATCCGCCGGCGTGGTTTCCAGCACCTCAAGCGCTGCCTTAATGATGGTCGGGTCAAGGGTCGGCAGATCGCCCTGCACGTTGAGAATCACATCGTGGTCTCCGTCAGGATCGACAGCGTTCAGCGCTTCAAATACCCGATCTGACCCAGAAGGCAGATCCGGGTCGGTCAGAACCGCCTCGCCGCCCGCCGCTTCCACCGCCGCCACAATCTCCTGTTCAGCGGCTGCAATCACCACGCGGCCAATCCCCGCCTCTTCCGACCGCCGCATGACCTGAACAATCATCGGAACGCCCGCGATATCAGCCAAAGGCTTGTTGGGCAGCCGGGTTGAGGCCAAACGGGCAGGAATGAGGATAATTGGGGAAGTAGCCATGAAATCCGCTCAGATGGGGCAAAAAAAGGGTGATTCGGCCTCTTAACGCCCCACCGACCCGCTCACCCGTCCGGAATAGGCTCTAAAAGGGCGGCAGAGCGCCGCATGTTTTGCGCTGTTATACGGGTTGCAGGGCCCTCACGGAAGCGGGTAATCTCCGCGCCAACCAGCGGGTGGGGGCTTTGCGGGGCTTTTGTGATCGCCGAGACCCTTCCCAGAGACTTATTAAGGCCGGAGCCGCTTTTCCATGGATAGTTTTGAATTCAACAAAATCGCAGGTGCATTTCTTTTTTCCATCCTGCTTCTGATGGGCGTGCGGGAATTGACCTCCGTGATGTTTTCGCCTGAAGCGGCGAACCCTGCCTCTTATCCGGTAGAAGTCGCCGACAGCGGCGCGCCTGCAGGAGGTGACGCGGGTGCTGTTGCCGACGAAGTCCCGAGCCTGGCGGCCCTGCTTGCCAGCGCCGATATAGGCAAAGGCGAGAAGGTCG
>Ga0189286_100164_pt1 | contig 34786 bp, 32 predicted proteins | sample UW69minimetaG_FD_130330 | JGI IMG/M metagenome (GOLD analysis project Ga0189286, IMG submission 130330) | Marine microbial communities from the Costa Rica Dome - UW69 mini metaG | ecosystem: Environmental > Aquatic > Marine > Oceanic > Photic zone | place: Costa Rica: the Eastern Pacific...
ATTGTTTTTTCTCTTCTGGTGTCATAATAACTGTGTGTGTTATAAAATTATACAAAAATTTAAGGCGGGTTTTAAAACCCGCCTTAAATCATACTTTACACAGTATTTTGGATACTACCACTTAAAACAAACAGGAATAATTTCTCCTTTCATTAAGCAATACTTTTGTATTTCTTCTTGCGTAAAGTTTTTAGTGTAGTCTTCTTCTTTTACCGTAAAACCTATACTTCGAAGTTTATCAAAATAATCACGACCGTATACGCGTACATGATCGTACTGACCAAAAATCTTTGTACGTTCTTTCGGATCTGTAATAGAGTCATCTTCAAACGTGACTTCGCGTTTTAAATCTTGCGGAATTTGTAAAATTGCCATTCCGCTAGGTTTCAACACACGATACAATTCTTGCATCGCTTTCGTGTCATCAGGAATATGCTCTAATACATGATTGCACAAGATGGTATCAAAAGAATTGTCTTCAAAAGGCAAGTCGCAAATATCAGCTTTCACATCTGCTAAAGGAGACAGCAAATCAGTCGTTGTATAGTCTAAGTTCTTTTGGTTTCTAAAACGCTTGTAAAAAGCTTGTTCTGGTGCAAAATGCAATACCTTTTGTGGTTTTGTGAAGAAATCGGTTTCATTCTGTAAATACAACCACAACAATCGGTGACGTTCTAAAGAAAGTGTGCTTGGCGACAAGGCATTTTCACGATTTAAGGCATAGCCATATGATAAAAAACTTCGAAAACTTTTTCCGTCAATCGGATCAGTAAACTTTTTTCCTCTTAAAAATAACGCAATAATTGGACGAACCCAATAACTCATTTTTATCAAAAGAGGTCTAGGGATAGTGTTTAGTATATATTTAAAGAGCTTTTTCAAGAGTAAAAATTATTCAATTTTAATCATAAATCCTTTTCGGAATTTTCCATTTTATGAAGTTTTGCTGTAAAATAAATAGTATCTCCTTTTCTGGATATGTACGTTACTTCAATACTTCATATTTACGAAGTATTTCTTCATTAGGATCTTCTCCCTCTTTTTTAGGATAAGGAAGCATCAAATAAGAACAATTGTTAAGCCATTTTAAACGAGAACTTCGTTCAGAGCCATTTCCTATATATTCTCTTTGAAAATTTTCAGTACGTACAATTTTGGAAGAAAACGGAACATTATCGTCGCTTTGTTTTGTATATACACCAGTTTGTACATCAGAACAATTTACTTTCTCGTCATTTTGTGCATTCACAGAAAAAGAAATCAAGATAATAAAGATGCAATTAAGCAGTAAATTGTTCAAAATAGTAGTATTTGTGTAAGTTTATGCTTGTCTAAATTCGTCTTCTTCGTTACTTTCAATGCCTAAAGCTTCGTATACATATTTAAACGTAGAAAGTAGTTCTGGTTTTCCATTTACTAAGGCAACATCATGTTCAAAATGCGCACTTGGTTTTCCATCTTTGGTCAAAACAGTCCAGCCATCACGTAAAAATTTAATTTCTTTTACGCCCATATTGATCATCGGTTCTATGGCAACTACCATTCCTTCAATGAATTTCTTTCCACGCCCACGACGTCCATAATTTGGCATATTTGGATCTTCATGCATCTTTCTTCCTAATCCATGTCCAACCAAGTCACGTACAACGCCATATCCATGTGCTTCGCTATGTTTTTGAATGGCATATCCAACATCGCCTACACGATTTCCTGCTTTAAACTCACGAATACCAACATATAGCGATTCTTTGGTTACTTGTAATAACTTTTCTACTTCAGGATCAATTTCTCCAACAGCAAAAGTATATGCATGATCACCATAAAATTCATTTTTAATAGCGCCACAATCTATTGAAATAATATCGCCTTCTTCTAATGGATTATTATTAGGAATTCCGTGTACCACTTGTGCGTTTGGACTCATGCAAAGTGTGTTAGGGAAATTGTACAATCCTAAAAAGCCAGGAATGGCTCCATGATCGCGGATGAATTCTTCTGCTAATTTATCTAAATATAAAGTTGTTACACCAGGTTTTACTTCACTGGCTAACATTCCTAAAGTTTTGGAAACTATCAATGCACTCTCGCGCATTAATTCAATTTCTTCTCTTGTTTTTGGTATGATCATTTCTTTAGAAAGGAAAATAATCCTTTTTTCTTTTTTTGTGTTATATCTGGCGTTTGATTAGTAAGTAGTTGGTATATTTCTCCCCAACCTATAAATCCGCCAATATTTCTATCGTCAATAAAATAGTCCGCATTAATCTTTCTGCTTACTTTTCCTTCAAAAACTTCTTCTGGATAACTATTATTTACAGCGTAAAAAATGATGTCATTATCTTTGCAAAATGCTACAGCTTCGTCCAATTTCTTTCCGCTTCTGTACGTCCATAAAATTAAACGATGTCCATCTTGTTCTAGTCTCTTTAACGTTTCAAACGCAAAGATTTTCGGAGAACCAATTTTAGGGTATGCATCTTCTACAATAGTGCCATCAAAATCTACCGCAATCAGTAAGCTTTCTTTCACAATCATTCCACTTCCTATTTTGTGCCTGCAAAGCTACAAAGAATTACGCTTTATTCAGCATAGATATGTTTATAGTCTTCACCAGATAAAATACTTAGCATATCTTTTTCTAAAGAAGTCACTGGTGATTCTACAATTCTGTTAATTTCTTTTCCGTCTTTATAAAAAATAAAAGTAGGAACGTTGGTAATATCAAAACCGTCTTCTAAATGATTAGGAGTCATTTTATCTCTATCAACTGTAATCAATTCTACTTTCTGTTCGTTGATTTTCAATACATCTAAAATTCGGTAGAAATGTGGTACTTCTCGTTGACTATCTTCACACCAAGTTCCCATAAATACTTTAATATTAACGTCAGCTAATAAGGGCTGAACTTTTGCACCAGTTTCTTTATCAACTGGATAAGTAGAATAGGTTGGGCCAAACCAGCTATCGTAAGGCGCTGATGAAATTGCTTTTCTTGTTTGAACGCCTGTTAAAATCGGAAGTTCTTTTTCTTCTTCATTAATAACTTCTTTGCTTACAGTAACTTCTTTTTTTTCTGTTTCGTTCGTTTTTTTCTCGTCTTTACAAGCAAAAAAGGCAAGGACAAGCATTGTATAAAGTATCTTTTTCATTAAATAAGTGATTTTTGAGTCATTAATACTGGTTGTGGAATTCCAATCATTTTTAAGATAGTTGGTGCAATATCACCTAAAACACCATCTTTAATTTCTTTAATGTCTTCATCCACTAAAATAATAGGAACTGGATTGGTTGTATGTGCCGTGTTTGGACTTCCGTCAGGATTGATCATCGTATCGCAATTTCCATGATCGGCAATGACAATGGTACTGTAATCGTGTTTTTGTGCCGTTTCAATAATTGCTTTGGCGCATTCGTCCACCACTTCACAGGCTTTTACGGCTGCTTCAAAATCTCCTGTATGTCCAACCATATCTGGATTGGCAAAATTTAAGCATATAAAATCAGTGGTTGCTTTTTCTAATTCAGGGATGATCTTATCGCGAATATCGTATGCGCTCATTTCAGGTTTTAAATCGTAAGTGGCCACTTTTGGAGATGGGCATAACAAGCGTTCTTCTCCTTCAAAAGGTGTTTCTTGTCCTCCATTGAAAAAAAACGTTACATGCGGATATTTTTCTGTTTCTGCGATACGAATTTGTTTCTTACCGTGTTTTGCTAATACTTCTCCTAGTGTATCTTTTATATTTTCTTTGTTGAATACAACCTGAATTCCTTCAAAAGAAGCATCATAATTTGTCATGGTTACATAATAGAGAGGAAGCTTTTTTATTCCAACTTCAGGAAAATCTCTTTGCGATAAGGCTTCTGTCAATTGACGACCACGATCTGTTCTAAAGTTAAAAAAGATCACAACATCATCTGCCTGAATCTTCGCAATAGGATTATTAGCTGCATCTGTCATGACAATCGGCTTGATGAACTCGTCTGTAACATTCGCGTCATAACTATCTTGAATACTTTGTGTTGCATTGATGCTATGTGTTCCTTTTCCATGAACTAAAGCGTCGTACGCTAATTGTACACGTTCCCAACGCTTGTCTCGATCCATAGCATAATAACGACCTGTAACAGTTGCTAACTTGGCATTTGCTTTTTGACAGAACGCTTCAGTTTGTGCAATAAAATTTTTTCCAGATTTTGGATCAACATCTCTACCATCGGTAAACGCATGTACGAATACATTCTTTAAGGTGTACGTGTTTGCCAAATCTACCAAGCCTTCTAAATGATTGATATGTGAATGAACACCGCCATCCGAAACCAATCCTAAAAAATGAACGGCTTTATCATTGTCTTTTGCATGTTGTAAAGCATTTTTTAAAACCACTTCATCTTTAAGTGTATCATTTTGAATGGCTAAGTTGATTTTAGCTAAATCTTGATATACAATACGTCCTGCGCCTAAATTCATATGTCCAACTTCGCTATTTCCCATTTGACCTTCTGGCAAACCGACATTCATTCCGTCAGTAAGTAAGTTGGCGTTTGGATACTTTGTATATAGGCTATTGATAAACGGAACATTTGCGTTTGCAATGGCAGAAACTTTAGGGTCTGGTGACTTACCCCATCCATCTAAAATCATTAAAATGACTTTCTTATTCATGCGAGATAATTTTAATAAAAAAAATAAAAATAAGTGTATTTGATTACATAACACAACACAAATTCAAAAAACGCGACTTTTTTACAAAGGTTTATCAAATTCGCAGAAAAAGGGTGTTTTTTCTGTAGAAGCATCAAAAAATAGCTATTAAAGAATTCTTAAGAATATCAATATGAAATCTTAAGTCGCTTTTTATTTTTAAGATCGTTTTAACAGATTTGATAGTGAATGGTTAAGAAAGTGTTATAATTGAAATTTTGTTGCAACAATTTCTTCAGGCTGTCGTCTCTTTAGCGTAATCAAATTACAAAAATCAACAATCATCAATTAGAAAAACAACAAACATTATGAGAAAAACAATCTTTATGATCGCTCTTATAGTAGGAGCTTCATTCACTACGGCTAACGCAACTGAGACTAACAACGAATCAGTAACTACAAACAAAGTTACAGTAACAAGCATTACAAAAGTTAATCCTTTTTGTATTGCAATTGCAAAAGGAGACTTTGATACAGTTAAAAAAATGATTCAGTTTGGAGAAAATGTAAATAAAACATCTAACGGAAAAACGCCATTAATGTATGCAGCTCGTTATAACAGAGTTGACATCATTAATCTGTTATTGGAAAATGGGGCAAAAGTAGATGTCAAAGATAATGATGGACGTACTGCAGTAGATTATGCGAAAATTTCGAAAGCATTACAAGCCAGAAAAGTTTTAGAGAACGCTTCAAAATAAATCGATTAGTTCTTGTACTTAGAAAGCCGTTTCTTCACAGAAACGGCTTTTGTTATTATAGGCAGAATGCTAATCCTGATCTGGCCATTTTTGACAATGATTGGCTCCATAACATCTTGTGATATTAATGGTTTCAATAGGACATTGAATTGTAAACATAGGTCTGCCACCTTTAACGGCAGATTGATTTAAGATACTAACTTGCTTTTTGTTTAAACGTAATTGGTTTGTCTTTTTTTTCATGATTGTTTTTATTAAAAAGTTAATAAACAGGAATATAAAGAGAAAAAGAAAAGAGTTAGTACTGTTTTACTGTCATTTGTGGTGATGTTGTTTGGGTATTAGGTGTTGGGTTTTGGGGAGCATATGAAAAATACAGTCAGTATGTTGAACTTTAAATTCAAAGACCATAGTTTTTTAATACTTAGATAAGCTTATGTAGAAGGAATAAGTTTTTAGGTCTAAAATCAAACACCAAAGATCCAATTACCTGTAAGAAGCAATCACTTCTTTGATTTTCTGAATTCGGTTTTCAGGATCAGGATGTGTACTTTGAAACTCAGGAACTCTATTAGGTCCAGCAGCAGCTTTTAAGATTTGCATCACTTCAATCATGGCTTCTGGGTTATAACCAGCATACATCATCAGTTCTACACCAAGTTTATCACTTTCAAGCTCGTCGTTACGACCATTTTTTAACAATTTTTGCTGTCCTATGCTACCGACCATATTTCCCATGTCAGCACCAACAGAAGCTCCAGTAGTTACCGTTTGCCAAAAATCAGATTCCGCAATACGTTCCGCGGAATGTCTCCCCAAAACATGTCCAATTTCATGCCCAAGCACACCTGCCAATTGCGAATCATTCAATTTGCTATACAATGCATTGGTGATAAAAAATTGTCCGCCAGGTAAGGCAAATGCATTAATGGATCTATTATCTGCGAGCAAGTGAAACTCAAAGCGGTAACCAGATTCTTTTGCCATGCTCATATCTACAAGTTTTTTTCCTATCATATCTACACGAGCTTGTGCACCAGGATCAGGATACAATCCACCATACTGATGTGCCATTGCGTCTCGGTTTTGAAAGCCCAAAGCAATTTCTTCATCGGTAGTCATGCTAATGGTTTGAGAGCGTCCTGTGTATTGATTGGTTTCACGATTAGCGCATTTCTTCAAAAAAGCAAATACCACAATAGCAAGTCCGATCAGCAATCTAATTTTTACATTATTTCCTCTCATGATGTATTCAATATGATGTTTTATAAAAGTACAACACCTTAGGATAAAAGTTCTGGATTGATATCGAGAATATTTTCTTTAATGTACGAATTGATAAACTCTTCGCTGAAATGCTCACTTCCCATCAACTTTTCTTTTTGCAGCATTTCTTTAATGTTTAGTTTTCGATACTCTTTTAACATAGGAATTGAGATCGGCGCATAAGTATAATGCCAAGGTTCGTATTTGAAACCTTTACGATGTGCATGATCAGTATATACAATATAAAAACCAAACGAATTGGCATGTTCTTCTAACCATTCGCGAAGTTTGCAAAATGGACCATCGCCATGAAACTTTTTTGGAACTAATACATCACCGCTATAGCTTGCATTTTTATCAATAATATCAATATCAGTTGCCCAATGATGTCTGGACGTTCCGGGAATGGTAGAATAGGTGATAATTTTTTTAATCGCTTGAATAGGAGATAAGCCTTGTTTGGTAAAGCGTTTGTATTTACGTTCCCAAATTCTATTTTGATGTGCATATGTACGATAGCTTGATACTACATAAATGTCAAAGCCATCTTTTGCAGCAGCGGCGCACATTTTTACAAAAGCATCATACGCTTCTTTTCGTAAAGAAAATCCTTTTCCATACACGGTTGGCTTTCCTTTACCAATGAGTTCTAAAGTATTGGTTTGCTTCTTACTGAATGCCATGCTTGTAAAACTGTGCAAAGCAACAGCTCCAAGCCCTAGTAGCTTCATGAAGTTTTTTCTATTCAAGCTTAAGTGATTTTAATAATTTATCAAACGAAAGATAGTAAATTTTTGAAGTTCCATTGCTACCTTCATTAATTACTTCTTTTAATTTTTTCATGGACATGTTTTGATGCATCGGTTGTATAGTACTTTTTTCACTTGTGAAGAAAAAATACTGCTTATCAAAACTCACAAACGGACAATAGTCAATTTGATTAGAATTTATTAATTTTCCTAAATGAATTGCTTCTTTCCAGACATCATTTTGGCGAAAGCTGATGTACAAATCGCCACGACCTAAACTACCTTTTCTACCATACGAACCAAAAATAATAAAAGATTCATCTGGACTTACATAAGCATTGTATTCATAAGTTTTAGTATTGACTCCAGCACCTAAACTTACAGGAGTTTGATATGTTCCGTTTTTAAGCTCGCTTTTATAAATATCTTCCTTTCCTTTGGCATCAGAGCGTTCTGCGGTAAAATAAATAGTTCCATTATTTGCAACAGAAGGATAATATTCATTTTTATCTGTATTGATCGTTTCTGGTAAACGTATTGGGTTTTTCCACTCACCATTTTCTTTAGTTACCACCCATAAGTCATAATCTTTCTTAGGAGTTTTTTTGTTTCCAATAGGTCGTTTAGAAGCAAAAAATAATTGCTTTCCATCAGGAGAAAAAGCAGGCTCAATATCGTGATAGGTTCCAGAAAAAGAAGCCATTGTAAAAGCAGACCATTTTCCATTTATTTTTTTTGATGTCAGAATAGTTCTGAAAGCATTTTTTGGTGCATCCAGTGTGAAGAAAATTTCATCATTCGTTGGCGAAATTGCCATATCACGTACATTGATGTTTTTAAATTCAGGCAACTGCAAAAAAACTTTGGGTGTTGCTACCTCTTTTTCAAAAGTAAAATTTGGCTGTTTTTGAGCAAACAATTGTGTATTCGTCAGTACGAATAAGAAAATAATTTTTTTCACAGGGAATGCCATTCTGATTGATGATTGAAGGTAAAAAATACTCTTTTTAGCTTTGGAGCAGCGTTAAAAAGTCGTTAATCTTTTTTTTTACAGCGTTTTAATCATCACAAAATGAAGTCCTATTTTAGGAATGGTAAAAGGTTTGCCATGTTTTCGATAGCCTAATTTTTCATAAAAACGAACTGCAATTTCTCGGGCATTCATCCAGATAAAAGTTCCGCCGCGAGCCAAAATCATTTCTTCTGCTTTTTTAACCAAAGCATCACCAATACCACGTTTTTGAAAAGTAGACAAGACAGCCATTCCTCGTAATTGAAAAGCAGTTTCAATGTTTAGTGTTGCGTGCGAATTTTTCATTAAAGTCACAACACCTGTCAATTGTTCACCTATATAATAGCCTAAGTGAAATGTGGTAGGCAAGTCATCACCTTGAAAATGACAAGATTCTATTGGTTTTCCAGTTCGCAACACAGGATGACGAACTTCAAAAGCAGTTTTTGCGGTAATTTCTTTAATCGTAAAATGTGGCGTTTCCATAATCACAAAATTTAGCTTATTCTTCAAAAGTATAACTAATTTGGGAGTTGCTTTTCACTGAAATAAATTATTTTTGGATAAAAAGTCACAGCATGCAAATTACGTTTAAATTACTCCCCAAGGAAGAAGCTCATATCATTTTGCCATATCTTGATGTTATGAACAGTCAAAAAGTTCCAACGGACTTGTTGAAAGCACGATTTGAAGAAATGTTATCTCAAAACTATGATGCGTTTGGAATTTATGATGGAGATGAGTTAATAGGCTGTTTTGGTTTATGGAATATGACACGTCATTATTGCGGGAAAAGTTTAGAGCCCGATCATGTATACATTGAAGATACATATAGGAGCAAAGGAATAGGAGCGCAATTATTTGCTTGGATCGAAGCTTACGGTAAAGAAAAAGGAGTTACTGCTATAGAATTGAATACCTACGTGGAAAATTTTCCGTCACATAAGTTCTATTATAATCAGGGATTTATAGCTAGAGGGTATCATTTTTTGAAAAAAATCTAAAAAAACATTTGGAAATAAAAATCTAAATTCTCTATATTTGCATCCGCTAATGCGAGAGTAGCTCAGTTGGTAGAGCGTCAGCCTTCCAAGCTGAATGTCGCCGGTTCGAACCCGGTCTCTCGCTCAACGAAAAGCCGATTCAGTCCGAATTGGCTTTTTTTATGTTACAACTTTTTTAGTTTGATTGTTATGATAGCTTCTAATGATCAACGTAAAAAGAGAGTTCAAAAAGAAAACGGCTGTTTAAAAGATATTAAACAGCCGTTTTTGTATTATACAAATTGAACTTCCGAGTCTGTGGGAAGCTCATAAGGTGTTTTACCTTGTTCAAAAATGCGAGCGCTGTGTGGACCTTCTAAGACTATTTGATCACCTTTGACACGAAGCCAGCTTCCTTCACGAATTCCTACTACAGGAAGTGTGTTGAATTTATGAAACTCTTTGATGCGAGTTTCGCGAGTTTCTCCCATGTGTGTACTGCCTTCAATAGGATCTAAATAATGCGGATTTATATTGAAAGGAATCACACCTAAAGTCTTAAAACTCGGTGGATATATAATCGGCATATCATTTGTTGTTTGCATGGTAAGTCCGCAAATATTGCTTCCAGCACTTGTCCCTAAATACGGAGTTCCATCAAAAATAGCATCTCGTAACGGTTGCATTACTTCATGTTTGTATAATTGAGAAACCAATAAAAACGTATTTCCGCCACCTGTAAAAATTCCTTCAGCATCAGCTATTGCTTTTACAGGATTTTCAAACTCATGAATACCACGTGCTTTTTTTCCTATTGCTTCAAAAGCTTTCGCAGCGGCATTGGTATATTCTTCATGAGTGATTCCTCCGGGACGTGCATAGGGAATAAATAAAATTTCTTCCGTATCTTTATAAAAAGAAGTCAGTTCGTCAAGAATATAAGCTAAATAACCGCTTCCATGAACTGTAGAGGTACTAGCAACAATGATGTTTTTCATCTGTTTATTTTTTTTAAATTAATTCTGTCAGATGGAATTAGCCAATAATCATATCAATTAGTATCAACAAATTGTAATGGCTCATTTCATAAGCTGTAAACTAAAATTTACAGTGAATTGTAAAAGTAATGATTAAAAGGTTTTAACAAAAGTTTAATGTCTATTGACATTATTTTAAGGACAAAAATCTAGTTCTTTATAACCTAAATAAAACAACACTATTATAACCAACAATACCTATGTATATGAAACTAAAATTACTCCTATTTTCTCTCTTCATTTCTACTCTTATGCTTGCGCAAGATTCGGAACGTAAAATCTTACGCGGAGCTGTTATTTACAGAGATGTAAAAGTTGTTGGTGTCAATATTGTAAATAATACAACGAGTAAGGGAGCGACTACCAATCAAAAAGGAGAGTTTGAAATTGCCGTTAAAAAAGATGATATTTTAGTGTTTTCTTCAGTTCAATATACCATCAGGGAAATCGTAATTACAGATAAAATTATCAATAATAATCGCTTGGTTGTTGAGGTTAAAGAAAAAGTAGAAGCATTGGACGAAGTTGTAATTAGTCCAGAAAATAAAGAAAAGTTTTTAGACTTTCAGGAGGAACAAATTATAAAATATAAATACTATCAGTTTGCGGATGACCGTTATTCGGAAGTGAAAAATACAGCATTAGGACAAACTAATTTTCAAGGAGCAAACATTTTTGGATTGGTTGGAATGCTTGTGAATTCTATCTTTAAAGGAAATAAGAAAAAGAAAGAAAAAACAAAGCCAATTCATCTACGAACAAGCTTTAATGAAATTCGCTACCGCTACAAAGATGAATTTTTTATAAGTAACTTAGGTATTCCAAAAGATAAAATTAGTCAATTCTTGTACTATTGCGATGATCAAATGCCGTCAGAAGATATTTTCTTAGATAAAAATGAATTCTTGATGATTGATTTTATGGTAAAACAAAGCAAAAATTATCTTGAATCTATCAAATCTAAAAATTAAAAAGATCTTACAGTCTGAAATCCTTTATTTGGAATGCTTTTTGGATATCTTTGTGACAGTACCTAAAATCCATATATGTTCATGAAAATTCGCAATATTTTTTTTTTATTTCTAGCAATTCCATTATTCGCATTTACAACCGTGCATAAGTTTTATGTAAGTGTAACTAATATTGAGCATAGCAAAACAGACAAAGCGTTACAGATAACAACACGTATTTTTATCGATGATTTTCAACGTGTCCTCAATGAGCGTTATGATTTAAAAGAAGAATTAACTGCTGAAAAAGATCTACAAGTTGTAGAAGGAATGATGCAAAAATATCTAACTAAAAAGATTAAAATTTGGGTTAATGGAGAACAAAAAACATTTAACTTTTTAGGGAAAAAATACGAAGAAGATGTAACGGTGTGTTACTTTGAAATAGAAGGAGTTGATCAAGTGAAATCACTCGAAATTGAAAACGCAATTCTCTACGAAATAGAAGAAGATCAACAGAATTTGGTGCATGTAAAAATCAATAATACACGCAAAAGCTTATTATTAATCAAAGAAAACGATAAAGGTTTGTTAAATTTTTAACAAAAAATTTTTAAAATGGTTACATTTATGACCTAAAAAACACAAACCTATTTTACAAGCCTAATGAAACGCATACATTTCTACATCCTAGCTTTCGTTTTTATGGGAGCTAATCTTGTTATTGCGCAAGAGAATAAAGAAGACAAGCCTCAGGGACATATTAACAACAATAAGTTTAGACAACTCTATCAAGAGTTTGCGACGCCAAATATGTACAGAACAGCTTCAGGAGCTCCAGGAAAAGCATATTATCAGCAACAAGCTGACTATGAAATGGAGATTGAACTGGATGATAAAAACCAAAAAATATATGGAGTTGAAACAATTACTTACACAAACAATTCTCCTGACGATTTAGAATACCTTTGGGTACAACTTGATCAAAATGTTCGAGCTAAAAATTCACCAGCAAAATTAAAAAATGGAGCCCGCATTCCGCGTTTACAAAGAACATCTACGTTTGTAGGTAGCTATGTAGCAGATCCTTTTGATGGAGGATTCAATATTGATTATGTCAAAAATGCCAAGGGAAAGCCAATGTCATTTACCATCAATCAAACAATGATGCGAATTGATTTACCAAGAGCATTAGAATCGGGTGATAAAGTTTCATTCTCAATCAAATGGTGGTATAACATTAACAATCACGTCAAAAAAAGAGGTCGTTCTGGTTATGAATTTTTCGAAAAAGATGGAAACCGTGCTTATGTAATAGCACAATTTTTTCCGCGTATGGCGGTTTATAATGATGTTGAAGGTTGGCAAAACTATCAATTTTGGGGTAATGGTGAATTTGCATTGCCATTTGGGAACTATAAAGTAAGTATTACGGTTCCTGCAGATCATATCCTAGATGCAACAGGAAAGTTACAAAATAGAAAAAATGTATACTCTAAAGAAATGATGAAACGTTATGAGCGAGCATTAAACTCGTATGACGAACCAATAATCATTGTAACTCAAGAAGAAGCTGAAGCTGCTGAAAAAGATTTTTCAAATAAAAAGAAAACGTGGAAATTCTATGCTGAAAATGTAAGAGATTTTGCTTTTGCCACTTCACGTAAGTTTATTTGGGATATGCAAGCTGTAGATATCAACGGTAAAAAAGTGATGGCAGTTTCTATGTATCCTAAAGAAGGAAATCCACTTTGGGAAAAATACTCTACAAAAGCTGTTGTGAGTACGTTAAAAACGTTCTCAAATCATACATTCGATTATCCATATCACAAAGCAATTTCTGTACATGCTAAAAATCAAGGAATGGAATATCCTATGATTTGTTGGAATTATGGACGTCCAAGCGAAGACGGTAGTTATTCTGAACGTACAAAATTCGGAATGATCAGTGTAATTATACACGAAGTAGGGCACAACTTTTTTCCTATGATTGTAAACTCAGATGAGCGTCAATGGGGATGGATGGACGAAGGATTAGACACTTTTATGCAATACTTAGCAGAACAAGATTTTGCAAAAGCACATCCTGAATCGGTTGAATCAACAGGTGGAAAATATCCTTCACGAAGAGGAGAGCCTTCTAAAATAGTTCCATATATGAAAGGAGGACAAGATCGTTTGTCACCAATCATGTCAAATCCAGAAAATGTATATCAATTAGGTCCAAATGCTTACGGAAAGCCAGCTACAGGATTAAATATCTTGCGTGAAACTATTATGGGACATGAAGCTTTTGATCATGCATTTAAAACCTATGCACAACGTTGGAAATTTAAACATCCAACACCAGAAGATTTCTTCAGAACAATGGAAGATGCTTCAGGATATGACTTAGATTGGTTCTGGAGAGGTTGGTTCTATACAACAGACTTCGTAGACATCGGAATCGAAAGTGTAAAGAAATTCCAAGTAGGAACACGTAAAACAGGAAGAGGAAGTTTTGTATACTTTGTTCCAGAAGATGATGATCGCTACAAAAAAGAAAACGAAGGAAAGTCAGTAGTGAAAAACGATGAAAACTTAAAAGAGTATTTAATGGATAACTTCTCTGCAGAAGAAAGAGCCACTATGGGCGATCCAAAATATTTCTATGAAGTAGCTTTCAACAAACCAGGAGGTTTGGTAATGCCAATCATTGTAGAGTGTACGTATGAAGACGGATCTAGAGAAATGATGAAATATCCTGTGCAGATTTGGAGAAAGAATGATAATCGTGCTAAGGTAGTGATTGCCTCAGATAAGAAAATCCAAAACCTACAATTGGATCCAAAACTTGAAACTGCTGATATTGATACCTCAAACAATATGTGGCCAAACGAAGAAGGTCAGTCAGACTTTAACAAGTTCAAGGAAAAGAATACTATCAAACAGAAGAAATAACTGTCACAAGACATAAAAAGTAAAAAAAACCAGCTTCATAGCTGGTTTTTTTATATCATACTATTTACTTGATTATATTTGTATAATAATTGAACAAAATATGGCATTATTTATTAGTGGTGGAGAAATATTTGTAATCATGCTAATTGTGGTCATGGTATTTGGTGCAGATAAAATTCCTGAAATTGCAAGGGGTTTAGGAAAAGGAATGCGTCAATTAAAAGATGCAACCAACGAAATAAAGCATGAAATCCAAAAAAGTGCTGAAGATAACGGATTAGATACTGACATTGCTAGCGATGTTCAAAACGAAATAAACAAAGTAAAGGAAGATATCGAAGACATGTCAGGACCTATCAAAAGGCAATTTTAATGCTCGATAGTTTATTGACATACGATAAAGAACTACTCATTTACCTAAACAATTTAGGTGATATGAAATTTGAGACCTTTTGGCTTTTCATAACAAAATTCATCTATTGGATTCCGCTCATAATTCTCATATTCTATAAAATCCACAAGAAATTTACCAAAGAGCAAGCAAAATATATTATAGGTTGCGGTATTGTTATATTACTTTTTTCTTTACTCATTGTAGAAGCTGTTAAGATTGGCGTAGAACGTATGCGTCCGTGTAACGATCCTACGGTAGCACCATTTCTCAATATCATAATTCAACCGAAAAATTATAGTTTCTTTTCAGGACATGCCACTGTTTCTGTAGCCTTAACTATTTTTTTAATCTTAACATTGCGACATGTATTCTCATGGATACGCTTGTTATATATCTGGCCAATTCTCTTCATATATAGCCGATTATATTTTGGTGTACACTACCCTTCAGATATCTTTACTGGAATTATAGTAGGAATTATTATTGGAGTTGCATTTCATCGAATTTGCAATGCATGCATAGTAAAATTGTGAATTTATTAATATATTGGTTGAAATTTTAACCAATCAATAATAAATTATGAAAAATTTTAACCTGAAGTTAGCCTTACTTATGGCTGCTTTCGGCGTGATTTCTTGTTCTGAAGATGTAAACACCCAAATCGTAGAAGAAGAAAGTAATGTTGTTTCTTTACAACGTACGCCACTTACTCCAACTCAAATTAATGCTAAAATCAATGAAACTGTTTCCAGTCGTGAACGATTTGAGTGGACTAAAATGGATGCACATACTATATGGAGTGCAACTACACATGGAGATCAAATCCTAACAATAGGATATGGAAATGATGAAAATGATTTTAACAAAGAGAACTCAAATGCTGATGGAATTAAAAACCGACTCATTCAACGCATTGCTGCATTAGAAGGAGATGGACAAAAGAAAACAAGCGATTTTTTAATTGATGAAGATAACAAACTAAACATCATTGATGTAAAAGTAGAAGATTTAGAAACCGTTACTGATTTATTGTCTCAAAAAGGAATTCGTTATATAGAACCAACAGGTTACCGATATTTAGACCATGAAGTAACCGCTAAATCTGGCGCTGGTTGCGGATACGATACAGAAACACTAAATTCAGCAGATTATACAACAGTTGCACCAGGAGCAAAAGTCCCTTGGACATTTTATGAACACAACATTCCTCCTGCATGGAATTATAGTACAGGAGCAGGTGTTGGAATTGGTGTTATTGATACAGGTTTAACACCAAACAATTCTTTAATGAATGGAAGCTTTAATGATGGCTACTCCTCTGGAAGATATGTTCAAAAATATGGAACTTATGTAGATTCTTGGTGGCCTTGGTCATCCAATACTGATGGTCCAAATGATCGTTGTGGACATGGAACAAGTATGACAGCAGTAGCGACTGCGCCAAGAAATAACAACGGAATGCCAGTTGGAGTTGCATATAATGCAAATTTAATTAGTTATCGTGGAACAAAAAACGTACTTTTAGACGGTTATCATGAACAAAAAGGTGTAGCTAATGCGTTAAAAGCTTTAGGAAATAGAAGTGATGTAAAAGTAATTTCTATGTCTATTGGACACATTTTTTCTGTAGGTAGAATCAAGGATGCGGTACGATATGCAAATAATCGGGGAAAATTAATCTTCGCAGCTGGTGGAACTTCAACAAGTTTCACTAACTTTGTAGGTGTAATATTTCCAGCATGGATGGATGAAACAGTTGCCGTAACAGGAGTAACTGATGCAAATTACTATGAAGAATGCGATATTTGTCACAAAGGAAACGAAATTGACTTTACAATAGTAATGCAGCGTGATGGTAACGGAAGTAGAACAACGCCAGTATTAAGTTACTATAATAACCAAACTGACTATGTTGGAGGTTCATCAGTAGCAACGGCAACAACAGCAGGAATTGCGGCTCTAGTATGGTCAAGACATCCTGGCTGGTCAAAAACACAGGTATTAAACAGATTGAAACAATCTGGAGATTTCTATCCAAACAAAAACTCACAGTACGGATATGGAAATATAGACGCATTGCAGGCAGTTCAATAGAACAGTTGGCATATTTAGTTTAGTAAATAGGGAGAAACTCTCGTCGTAATGGCGAGAGTTTTTTTTGGTCTACACTGAACTGTAGTATAACTTTTTTTGATGTAATTGTTTAAAAATAAACATTATATGCAGTTTTTGTTACGTTTTGACCTTACTTTTAGTACAAAAAAAACCGTGTCACTTGCCAAAAAAAACATCTAATTTAGAAAGCCATAAAATAGCCCTACAAATTAACCATAACCAAAAATCAACCTAATGTTTATGAAAACAAACTATTTTTTATTGTTGTTTTTATTGAGTGTGTTTAGTGTTCAAGCACAAAAAACAGGCTCTTTAAAAGCATCATCAACAGCTAAAGCTGCTTACATGGTAGAAGTTCCGGCATTATCCAAAATGGATAATATCATTGCAGCAAAAGGACAAGAACATGTAGCTCCTCCTAAACGAAGAGGAAGTAACATTGTAATTGAAGGCAAAGGTCTTCCCGTTGGACGAGATCCACTACTTCAACAACAAGCAAGTGTACCAAAGTCAGCAGGTAGAGCACCTGTAGTTGATTTTCCTGCTCATACAGGAACAGTACTTAATGATCCTACGGGAGCAATAGGTCCCAACCATTATGTATATGCATTTAATTCTGGGTTCGGAATTTTAGACAGATCAGGAAATGTATTAGTTCCTGAAGCTTCTTTAGCAACTTTATTTCCTAATGAAGATTTGGGAGACCCTGTAGTAGTTTATGATCGTTATGCAGATCGTTTTATTATAATGCAGTTTAGTAATACACCAAATGGAATCCTAATTGCGGTTTGTCAAGGACCAGATCCTGTGAATGACGGATGGTATACGTATCGTTTTAATACTGGATCATTTCCAGACTACGAAAAAATGTCTGTATGGAGTGATGGCTATTATATTACCGCAAATAAAGATTCTGGTAATGTCAACAGTAGAGATGTTGTTTATGCATTAGAAAGAGATGAAATGTTAGTAGGGAATTCAAATGCTCAAATTGTAGGGTTTCCACTTCCAAATGCTGCGACAAGCGGTTTTTACAGTCCAGGAGGATTCAACTGTATTGGACCAAATTTACCGCCAGTGGGAACGCCACAGCCTATCATTTATCTACAAGATGATGCTTGGTCAGGGATTTCTCAAGATCATTTAAAAGTATGGAATGTGAGCGTCAATTGGAATAATCCAAGTAGTTCTTCAATCTCATCTCCACAAATAATTAATACAACACCTTTCGATTCAGTATTTGATAATGGATCATTCCAAAATCTAGATGAACCAGGGAACGGACCAGATATCGATGCATTGCAGGCTACTATGATGTATATGACGAATTACAGACGATTTGGCACCTACAATTCCGCAGTATTAAACTTTGCAGTTGATATCAGTGGAAATGATAGCAAAGCAGGTATCAGATGGTATGAATTGAGACAATCTAGTGATGGACAACCTTGGACAATTTATCAAGAAGGAACGTACTCGCAACCAAACTATAGTACTTTCTGTGGAAGTATCAGTATGGATGCTCAAGGAAATATAGGTTTAGCTTATACAATTGTAAGTAGTACTGTATACACATCTTTACGTTACACCGGACGTCAAGTGTCGGATCCCTTAGGAACAATGACTATTGCAGAACAAAATATTGTAGATGGTGATGCGCAAAATAACAGATTTGATGGTCGTTATGGAGATTATGCGCAAATGACTGTAGATCCAGTGGATGATATGACTTTCTGGCATATTGCTGAGTATATGAAAGGTCCTGGGAATCAAGTTCGAAAAAGTCACGTAGCAGCATTCAAAATTGAGGCTGGACCGCCGGATACAGAAGCTCCATCAACTCCAACAAATTTATCTGCTTCTAATACAACAGATACAACAACAGACTTGTCATGGACAGCTTCAACAGATAATGTAGCAGTTAACGGATATGATGTATATCAAGATGGTAATTTAATTGGTACAGCTTCTGGAAATTCATACACAGTAACTGGCTTAACAGCATTAACAAGTTATGATTTCTATGTAGTAGCCAGAGATGGTTCAGGAAATACTTCAGGGAATAGTAATACGGTGACTGTAACAACATTAGATGTACAAATATCATATTGTGACTCAGCTAGTACCAATATTAGTGATGAGTTCATTGGACGAGTACAGTTAAATACGATTGACAATGCTTCTGGAGGTCAGTTTTATACTGATTTTACAGGGATTTCAACAACACTTGATAAAAACTCTCAATATACAATTACGGTCACTCCAACTTGGACAGGAACCATTTATAGTGAAGGATATTCAGTATGGATTGATTACAATCAAGATGGTGATTTTGAAGATGCAGGTGAGCAAGTTTGGACACAATCACCAACAACAAATACGCCTGTAAGCGGAAACTTTACAGTGCCAAGTGCTGCTACAAATGGAGCAACAAGAATGCGAGTGTCTATGAAGTACAATGGTATTCCAACCTCATGTGAAACATTTACCTATGGTGAAGTAGAAGATTATACGGTTGTAATACAAGATGGAACAGGAGGACCAACTTGCGATGATGGTATTCAAAATGGAGATGAAGAAGGCATAGATTGTGGAGGTTCGTTTTGTGATCCTTGTTCTACAGGGAGTGTAGTACTTACACAAGGTTTCTTTGAAACTGGATGGGATAATTGGGTTGATGGCGGAAGTGATAGTTTCCGTTACCAAGGAACACGCTCGTATGAAGGATTGTATTCTATCAGATTAAGAGACAATACCAACAGTTCTACAATGACATCTCAGGCTTTTGATTTGACAAGTTTCCAAACAGTTGATGTTGAATTCTTCTTCTTCCCAAATAGTATGGAAAATGGTGAAGATTTCTGGCTTCAATACAATGATGGTTCGGGATGGCAAACAGTCGCTACCTATGCTAGTGGATCAGAATTCCAAAATAACCAATTCTACACATCTACAGTAACACTTGATACAGCACAATTAAACTTTAGTTCTAATGCTCAATTTAGATTTAGATGTGATGCAAGTGGTAACGGAGACCGCATATATATTGATGCTGTGACTATTACAGGAAATACAGGACGTAGCAGAGTTGTCAATGGTACTAGACCAGTAGACAAACCAACACCTGAACCACAAGCTATCACTACACATGAGTTAAGTGATGAAGATGGAGAAGGAATTACGTTATATCCTAACCCAGTACAAGATATCCTTAAAGTAGATACTTTAGACATGCCAATAGATAATATCAAAATATTCTCTGCTTTTGGAATGTTAGTAAAAGAAATGTCTAAACTAGAAAATGGATCGAGTATTAATGTTTCTAATTTCACATCAGGAACTTACTTCGTACGATTTGTTTCTGGAGAAAACATCATTACTAAGAAGTTTGTTAAGAAATAATAAACTTTAAAGAGTAACTATAAGCAAATATAAAGCCGTTTCAATATACGTTGAAACGGCTTTTTTATATTTTAAATAGGCAGGTTAAAACTTTAAAAAGTAAACTAGAAGTACCTAAAAGCATAGCGACCTATTACCTAAAACCCAAAAACTATAAAACTCTACTAATCGTCAATCCATCTCTAATAGGCAATACAACAGTTTCTACACGCGGATCTTCTTTTAAAAGTGTATTATATTCCAAAAGCGCTTTTGTAGAAATATCATTCTTCTGCAAATCTTGAATTACTTTGCCACTCCACAATACATTATCGGATAAAATCACGCCATTTGGATTCATCTTTTCAATAATGGCATGAAAATAGGCTGGATAATTTGGTTTATCTGCATCAATAAATACCAAATCGAAAGTAGTGTCCATTTCAGGAATAATCTCTAAAGCATTTCCTGTATATTGATGAATGTTATTAGCATAATCAGAAGCGTCAAAATATTTACGCTGAAAATCGTGTAACTCTTCATTGATGTCAATCGTGTGTAATTCGCCTTCAGTTTGCATTCCTTCTGCCAAACACAAGGCAGAATATCCTGTATAGGTTCCAATCTCTAAAATGGTTTTTGGATGAATCAACTTAGACAATATGCTTAAGACTCTTCCTTGGTAATGTCCGCTCAGCATTCGAGGTTGTAAAACCTTTTGATAGGTTTCACGTGTCAACGCTTTCAACAAATCAGGTTCGTTCTCAGAATGAGCAACCACATACTCATCTAAAGCTTCTGGAATAAAATGCATAACTCTTGAATTTGTGCAAAAATATTAATTAATAATAAAAATTTAAAAGATGATTGCAACTACTACTTCAGTAAGAAGGTAAAACTACATATGTAGATTTAAAATAACGCTTATGGGTTTATTTTTGTCTTGAAAGAAAAAGGACTTACTTTAGCAGATATAAGAAAATTTTGATAAAATATATGACAAAAGTATACTGGCTAATTGTATTAGCATTTTTTACCTCTTTAAACTGTATAGCACAAACACAAGAAAAAGAATATTGGGAAGCTCTTTTGCAAAATAACCGTATAAAAGCTCTAGAAGAATTTAAAAAACAAAAATCTTTAGAGGATTTTGAGATGCTTGCAACGGAACAAATCCTAAATATTGAAAATGGAAAGCTTTCCCGCGACGAAGAATTTATCAAAAAAGTAATTAATGATAAAGATTTTGAAATGTATTTGTATGCATTGTGGAATGAAACATACTTTTTTGATAGATACCTAGAAATAGGCTTTAATCCTAGTAATGTACAAAATGTCAAAGAAGCAAGTCAAGCTAATTTTAACAACCAGACTGTTAAAGATGCTATGATGTATATTAATGCTATCGTAAACAGGCATTTTAATGATTTTGATGGATATTATAAAAATATCGAGAAGATGGACTTCATTTATACTTGGCAATATTGCGGAGTTTTTGAAAATTTAAATGAAAGCGGTTTAGATATTATATATGAACCAGAAGGGCATGCTGTATCCAAAAACGGATTTAATGCAAATAGCAATGGTATTGTAAATTGGTATGTGCCAAAAGAACAAAGCAAAGACGGCTATATATTTTTTACAAATCATAATGAATATGGAAGTGGAGTCAACTATGCGCAAACATTTGTTACCTCAAAAGAAACCAGAAAAGTAGTATTGCGTTTAGGAAATTCAGGTGCTTTTAAGGTTTGGGTGAATGATGAGCGATTACTCATGAATTCCGATAATGTAAAAACGGATTTAGACGCGTATGCAGTTGCATTTACACTACCAAAAGGCACAAGTCGTTTGTTAATAAAAAATGCAGACAAAAACGCAACAAGTTATTTCATAGCCAGACTAACAGATACTGACGGATTACCTATAAAAAATCTAACTTACAGCAATACCACAAAAAGCTATAAAAAAGGAGCAAAACTAAATGTCGAGCCAGTTGAAAATATTTTTGAAAAATTCTTTAATTCTAAAAAAGAAGCACATCCAAACAACTTTTTCTATGATTATTGTTTGATCAATTTGTACCTGAGAAATGAAAATTTTAAAAAAGCTAGAAAAATTATAAATCCATTACTTAAAAAGTATCCGAAAAGTTCAATACTTCGCAAATTAAACATGCTAATCCTTACGTTGGAAGAAGATTTTACGACCGTTGAAAAAATTCAAGAAAATTTCTCCTTAGACGATCCAGATTACTATGTGTCACTTATGTACAAGTTTCAAAACGCTAATGAATTATTTCGTATGGATATAAACGAAATGGAAAAATTATTGAAGCGTTTTGCTGAATCTACCGACCTAGAAATATTCAAAGTATCAGCTGATGTTATGTTACAACTGCGCAATTCCGATCAGCAAGGATTGGTACTTAACATGGAAAAATTAATAGACATTGCTAAAGGATATCCAAAACTTTTAAACACCTATGCGCCACTTTATGCTTCTATTTTAAAAGACGAAGAAAAAACTATCAAAATTTTAGAAGATTTAACAAGAGATCATTTCGATTTTACGGCATTAAATCAGCTTGCTTATTACTATGAAAAACAAAATAAAAAGGACAAGGTTTTAAAGTTATACAAAAGAGTAGATGAAAACCTAAAAAGCAGTAATCTAATTATTCGTGAAATTATTGAAAAGCTTCACAAGTATGATCGTTATGAAGAGTCGTTACCTTACATAAAAAAACTAAAAGAAAACTTTCCTTATTCGTTTGTAGCAGATCGTTATGAAGGTGATGTTTATATGAAACTTGGAAAAAAGCAAAAGGCACTCAAAGCATATAAGGCTTCATTATTGCATAATATGGAGAATTCAAAATTGCGTAAAAAAATCCAAGACCTTCAGAACCAAAAAGACTTTCTAGAGGAATTGCATGAGCCTGAAATATATAGTTATATACAAAAAGAACGCGGAAAAATCAAAACCAGTAGTTATGGGTATACCATCTTGTTAGATGATAAAGATGTTGTGTTATTTAAAGAAGGTGGAGGAAAAGAGCGTATAACTATTATTTATGAAATTCTAACAGAAGAAGGTATCAATTCATTTAAGGAGTACAACTTAGGACTTTCAGGAAGTTATAATATTATCAAATCGGAAATAGTACAAAAAAGTGGCTCTGTTGTGCCAGCAGATAAACAAAATTCGAATTTGGTATTTAGTGGATTGGCAGTTGGAGATGTTATTCACATAGATTATGAAATCAACTTTAGTGGAAATGGAAGATTTTATAAAGATTATACGGATGTATTTCAAATTGATTCCTATGTGCCATGCGTACAGACCAACTATAGTATTATGATTCCAAAAGAGCAGAAAAACTTCTACTACAAAGTTGTCAATGGAGAATTAAAGCATGAGAAAACAAGTAGTGGTTATTATGATACATATACTTGGAAAATCATTTTGCCGGAAGTATTACCTAAACCAGAATACTACATGCCAAGAGATGTAGATGTAGCACGTTTTTTACACATAAGCACAATTGACTCTTGGAATGAAATAGCAAAATGGTACTCAGATTTAGTACGTACACAAATTGATCTTAATACTACTGTAGAAGAAGTTTTTGCAAAACTATTTCCAGAAAAAGATATTACTACACTGTCTGAAGAAGAACGCGCAAAGCGCATCTATTACTACATCACCAACAATTTCAATTATAGTTATGTAAGTTTTAGACAAAGTGGGTTCATTCCGCAAAAACCTTCAAAAACCATTATAACAAAACTTGGTGATTGTAAAGATTTCTCAACGTTATTTGTAGCATTAGGGAAAAAAGCAAAACTTGATACCAATCTTGTCTTGATTTTAACTTCAGATAATGGACAAAACTCATTGGTATTACCAACTCAAGATTTTAATCATTGTATTGCTGAAGTGAAGCTGAACGGCGAAACTCAATTCTTAGAATTGACAGATAAAGATTTACCTTTTAAAGCATTACCAGTAAGCTTACAAGGGGCTACAGCCTTAAAAATTCCATTTGACTCAAAGACAAAAAATACGTCCGATTTAATAAAATTAAAAAATGTCAAACGCACACCAAGTGTTTACAAAAACAAAGCGAAAATTACCATACATGATGAAAAACAAGTGTTTGATATAACAACTTCTTTGGAGGGAGAAATTGTTTCATACTATTCTTCAATACTTAGAAATCGTGATTATAAACTAATGAAAAACGATCTTCAAGATAACTTAATAGGACGAGTAGGAGGAAATATTACTATTGATACCATTACGGATGTCACAGCTAAAAGAGAAAGCTCTGTATTTAAATATAGAACGGTAGCGAGTAGGCAAGAAAAAAGTAAAAAAATAGGATCCATCTCCGTATTCCAGTTGCCACCAATTGCAAATGCATACAATAGCAGTATTATTAATTTTGAAACTAGAAACTATCCAATTGAATATATTCAATATGAAAATGTGGATAATTACATAACTGAATACGAATTAATTATTCCTGAAGGAAAGAAATTTATTGAGTATCCAGAAAATATTGAAATAACATTCAAACAACATTCCTACAAAATAGTTTATGATTTAAAAAAGGACAATCAGTTAAATGTAAAAATAGAGGCAAAAGTTGATAAAGAAAATATAATACTTCCAAAAGAATATGAGGATTTTAAAAAGTATGTAGTAGCAGCACTTGAAGGAAAAGAAGGATTTATAGGCTACAAATAAAAAAACTCAAATGCGAATAAAGTGACTGTTAAATTACTTTATTCGCATTTGAGTTTTTTTAGAAAAATGGAATACGTATTTTTGAGAAAAATAGCATTCATCATGTTTCAAAATACATTGGCGTTCGCAAAAGAACAAGACGCAAAAGATCCTCTTAAAAACTACCGTACTAAATTCCATATACCCAAAGATGCCGATGGAAACGAATGGTTATATTTTTGTGGAAATTCACTCGGTTTACAACCTAAAATTACGCAAGAGTATATTCAGCAAGAATTAAATGACTGGGCAAATTTAGGCGTAGAAGGACATTTTGACGCGAAGAATCCTTGGATGCCATACCATGAATTTCTTACCGAAAACATGGCAAAAATAGTAGGTGCAAAGCCTATTGAAGTTGTCATCATGAATACATTAACAACAAACTTACACTTGTTGATGGTTTCATTTTATCAACCGACCAAAACAAAATTTAAAATTGTCATTGAAAGTGATGCATTTCCATCCGATCGTTATGCGGTAGAATCGCAATTAAAATTTCAAGGATTCGACCCAAAAGAAGGATTGTTAGAATGGAAACCTAGAGCAGGAGAAGAATTACTTCGTATAGAAGATTTGGAAACCATGCTAGAAGAACAAGGGGACGAAATTGCTTTATTGATGATTGGCGGTGTCAACTATTACACAGGTCAATATTTAGACATTAAAAAGATTGCAGCACTCGGACATGCAAAAGGAGCAATGGTCGGAATTGATTTGGCACACGGAGCGGGGAACATTCAACCGAATCTGCATGATTCTAATGTAGATTTTGCAGCTTGGTGTACATATAAATATTTGAATTCTGGACCAGGAAGTTTGGCAGGATTATTTGTTCATGAAAAACATGCGCACAACAAAGATCTAAATCGTTTTGCAGGTTGGTGGGGACACGATAAGGAAACACGTTTTAACATGCGATATGACTTCAATCCAATTCCTGGAGCTGAAAGTTGGCAATTAAGTAATCCACCAATATTATCTATGGCAGCTATCAAAGCTTCACTGGATATGTTTAACGAAGTTGGAATGGACACTTTGCGTAAAAAATCGGAAACCTTGACGGCGTATTTTGAATACTTAATCAATGAGGTAGATACTGATCGCATTAAAATTATTACACCTTCAAATCCAGCAGAAAGAGGTTGTCAATTATCGATTCAAGTTAAAAATGCTGACAAATCATTACATCAAAAACTGATGGACAAACATATCATCTCTGATTGGCGCGAACCAGATGTAATTCGTTGTGCGCCAGTTCCATTATACAATACCTTTGAAGATGTTTATAAAATGGTAGACGAACTTAAAAAATGTTTATAATATGAACACGAAAGAAAATATACTTATTGTTGGCGCAGGTTTGTGCGGCTCCTTATTAGCATTACGCTTGGGACAACGTGGTTATAAAGTAACCGTAATGGAAAGTCGTCCCGATTTACGAAAAGTAGATATTTCTGCAGGAAGATCAATCAATTTAGCATTTTCAGACAGAGGAATTAAAGCCATGAACATGGTTGGAATTGTAGATAAAGTAATGCCTTTATGTATTCCGATGCACGGACGCTTGGTACACGATATAGAAGGAAATACATTTATGTCTAACTATTCAGGGAGAGATGATGAGTATATAAATTCTATTTCTCGTGGTGATTTGAATGCACTTTTACTAACGGAAGCAGAAGAACATAAAGCTGTTGATATTTCGTTCAACAAAAAATGTATAGCTATTGATATAGAAGAAAATAGCGCAACATTTTATTGTTATGAGACTAAAAAAGAATTTACACTGCAAGCCGATGTAATTATCGGAACCGATGGAGCAGGTTCTGTTTTACGTAAAAGTTATTATCTAGAACGTAAATTCTTGTTTAGTTACTCACAAAATTATCTCAATCACGGATATAAAGAATTGAGTATTCCGCCATCAGCAACAGGAGGTTTTCGTACCGAAAAAAATGCATTACACATTTGGCCACGCGGCGAATATATGGTAATTGCTTTACCAAACTTGGACGGAAGCTTTACGGTAACACTGTTTTTATCATATGATGAAGGAGAATACAATTTCAACAATTTAACAACAGATGAACGTGTACAAGAATTCTTTGAAACACAGTTTCCTGATTTAGTGCCGTTGATTCCTGAGTTGACTAAAGAATACTTTGAAAATCCAACAGGAGCATTGGGAACAGTAAAATGTTCTCCTTGGTCATATAAAAATAACACTTTACTCATGGGAGATGCAGCGCACGCCATTGTTCCGTTTTACGGACAAGGGATGAATGCTTCTTTTGAAGATGTAGTTGTTTTTAATGAAATTTTAGATCAGCATGAAGGTGATTGGCAAGCCGTTTTTAAAGCCTACGAAAAAGCACGTAAAAAAGATACAGATGCCATTGCCGATCTGGCCATTGACAATTATTATGAAATGCGTGATCATGTGGCAAATCCAATTTTTAAAGAAAAGCGAAAGTTAGAAATGGACTTAGAGAAATCATTTCCTGAGCAATACTTTTCTAAATACTCCATGGTAACATTTAATGAAGACATTCCATACAGTAAAGCTATGGAAATTGGGCGGGCACAAGACAAAGCCCTATTGAATATGATTGCGGATGACGAAATTGATACCACAGCAGATTTACAAGAAATCCTCAAAAAAGTACAGGAAGAAACCAACGAAATCTTAGATGAAGATCATGTTGCTAAAACGATGAAACATTAAAAAAATATTGGAATAATAAGTAAAAGGAGCGTATAATTAATATATGCTCTTTTTTTATGAATCTAGCTCTTTAATAATCGCTTTGATACCTTTTTCAAAGCCATTATAAAAATCGTTTTTCTTAAACTCAGGAACAATGATTTTATTAATAATATTCATGGTTTCATCGTCCGTTAATTTTTGCATGATACCAACGCCATTGTTAATCCATATACGACGATCTTTCATATAAAGCGCAATCAAGACGCCATTGTCTTTATCTTTTTGTCCAATGCCCCAATGATTTGCTAAATCCAATGAATATTCTACTAAACCTGTATAATCTAGAAGAGAAGTCACCGTAACAATAACAATTTCATTATTAGTTTCCGTCTTATACTTTTTGATAAGGTCTAAAAGTTTAGCTTCTTGTTCGTCAGATAATATATTGTCATAATCATTGATGAGTCCAACAGGGATAGGAAAGTCAGCTTTGGCAGCATGATGACCAATGAAAGATTTTGTGTGCATTCTATGCGTAGCTTCGCAGCTAAAACAAAGAGCAGTTAGCATACAAATCAGTAGGCTTTTGAGTTTCATAGTGGGCTATTATGATCGATTGGGTTCTTGCAATATAAGAAATTCCACTATATGTTCTTAAAAATTAACAGCTTAAAATGATTTTTTTTGATGAAAAAGTGATGATTCTTTTGATTTTATCTTAAAAATCTAGTTTTCATCTTCTTTAGTTAACTCTTTAATAATTGCCTCAATACCTCTAGAAATTCCTTTGTAATAACTATTTCTTTTAAATTCAGGAATAATTTTCGATTGAATAATATAGGCTGTTTCGCCATCTGTTAATTTCGTAACCAAACCATCTCCATTTTGAATCCAAATCTTGCGAGCTTTTTTGTGAATCGTTATTAAACTACCATTGTTTTTATATTTTTGACCAACGCCCCAATAATTTACTAAGTCTAAAGAATATTTTTCGATATCATCATAACCTTTCATATCATTGATAGTAACAACAGCAATTTGATTGGAGGTTTTGGCTTCATGTTCTTTGACTAATCTTACCAAGCTAGCTTCTTCTGTTTCAGAAAAAATACTATCAAAATCATTTATAAAACCAACAGGTTTAGGAAAAGTAGTGTTGGTGTAGTGTTCACTAGGAAAAGGGAATGATTCTTTTTTAGTTTGTTTACAAGAAAAGCTAAAAACTAAAAGGCTAAGGATCAAAAGGTTTTTATAATTCATAATCATAGCAATATCAACAAGTATAAAAGATGAAATATAAGAAAAACTCTAAAATAATTAGTAAAATTCTACATTAGATAATGAAAGCTGTTGCTCATTTATAAATCCTTCAAATTCATTGGAATATGCTTTTCCTAGTCGCAATCGTAGTTTCGTTTTAAAATTTCCTTTAAAAATAGTTGTTGCGGTAATAATCGTATCTTTTTTGGGAAGCACAAAAAGTGCTCTACCTGTACGGCAAAGTATGAGTTCAAGACTTTCAATTCGCTTCCATTCATTTTGTCTATTTTTTGCTTCCAGTAAAGCATCGATATTGCTGTCGTATCCTAAAATCACAGTATCTTTTAAAGACGTATTGATGATATATGTAGGATATGCTTTGTGTCGTGTAAATAAATGACTAAATCTCTTATATTTTACTTTACTGATTGTAGTAGTGGTATCTACAATAACTTTTATATTTTCATCGGTAGCTCCCGTAACATTATCAACAATAATATTAATTCGATGATAATGCATATATTCTTGAATTTCATGCTTAGTCTTAGTGCGTCTTATATCTTGATCAAGGATGTAATTCACAATAATTGTATCTAAATTTCTAGTATAGGTAATAGGTTTATAGTTCGATTTTTGAGTAAAGTTTGTTTCTAAATATATGGCTGAATCTTCAAAAGCATCTATCAATAGAGGAAATGCTGGTTTTTTCTTTTGTGTAGCTTGTTGTGTTTTGCGGTCTACTGAAAAACATGCACTCACGAGAATGATAAGAGCTATGGATGCTATGATAGATCTAAAACTCATAGACCTAAATTTTTAGAATATTCTAACCATTGCAATGGCTCAGCAAGCTGCTTAGAGCTAAATTCTAAATGTAAAACACGTCGTTGTTTGCCATTGGTAGTTCGGTTGGAAGCATGAAGCGTTAAGGGTTTCATCAACATTATACCACCTTTTTTGACTTCGCAAATATGTTCGGTTTCTATCGTCCAATCAATGGTTTCAGGTCTGTATATTCCTTTAGAGTGTGATTTTGGAATCACTTTTAAAGCACCATTTTCTTTTTCAGTTGTGTCTAAGTGAATTCGGATGGTAACAATATCTTCTAAAATTTCAAGAGGTGGTTGTACACCATATTGTCCTTTTTTAAACGTCCAATTTTGATAGTCTGAAACTTCTTTTTTTCGATCTACAGAAATACTCAAATCTTGATGATATGCCACAAACCAATTGGATTGGCTAGGTTTGTCAAAATAAATTGCCTTGGTCAAAAAACATGATTCATTAAACAAAGAAGCTAGTAAAGTTTGAAGGTTTTCTGTAAACACTAGCGACTTTAATGTTGGAATTTTATGAATAACTTGTCGTATAGCAAATAAGTGTTTTGAACTTTCAGCCAATTCATGCTCGTTAGAAGCATCTTCAATACATGCTATAATTTGTGCTATTTCTATGTTTGAATACATGCGGTCTAGCACTGCAAAACCGTTTTTTTTAAAGTCTGATAAAATTAACGTTTCGTTATTCATTGATTGATAGCTTCCAACTGTTTCTCAATTTTAGCATGTAAGATGCTTAATTCCGTATTGTATTTATCGGTACTTTCGCTTAATGCCTTTTTTAAGAGTTCAAAAGTTTCTATTCGTAATTCACAATAGCTAAGTAACTTTTTATTCTGTTCAATTAACTCAGAAGGAAGGTTCTTTATTGCATTGGCTTGTTTTATAATTTCGATATTTTCTTTCCATTTAGGAATTACTTTTTTGTTTAGTTCTAGAATCAGTCCAAAATCACTTTCTGTCTCTGTATAATTGTAAAAAGTCAAAGATTCTTGCTCGTTTTTCATGAACTGTTGCATTTTATCAGTGTATAGCTGCTCAGTTTCAAAATCGGAAGACGTGTAGATATACCCAAAAATACCAATGCCCATTAATAACAGAGACACGACACCAACTCCAACAGCATGCCAAATAGAATGGAAACTATAATTGGATTCTTCATGTTGTTTAAAAATAGCTCCAAAGGTATGTTCTACCCAAAAAATAATAGCAGATGTGTAGGCCACAGGAATAACTATGTTTGGAACTTTTTCGATAATATTTTCTGGAAGTGAAAATATAAGCACAAAAATAGCAACGGTCGCAATAATAGAAGTGATAAGTATATTGTTACCTTTCTCTGTTTTGTCGATGGCTTTAAAGTTTTCTCTAATGAGATAACCTGCGGCAATTGGTCCGCCAATAAATGTAGCTATTCCGATAGCTTGTTTTGTGTAAAATTTACGATGTTCAGTATTGATTTCTTTTTGCATATTTAACTTTCATGGAAATTGTATAAAGATTACAATCAATCGTTACGCTAATTACTATTTGAATATAGTCAATATCAAGTGCTAGTAATAGCTAATAGTACGCTTCACATGATCTGAATAATAACCATCTTTATCAATAGTGGTACGCTGCGTCCAATTTCCTTTCTTATCGTACTTATACCAATATTTCGTAGTGGACTCGGAGCGTCTAGTTTTTGAGTTTTCTGCATAAAATATAGTGTACTCTTTTACATCATTGTATTGGTTATACGTTTCTGTGATTCGCTGTGCAAGTACATTATTCTCATCATATTCTTCGTATGTTAATCGGTTATCATTTGCGTCATAGGTATTTACCATTCGCTTTTCTTGCTTTCCGTTGTAATCATAGGAAATCTTTTCTAGCACATTTCCGCTGGCATCTTTGGTTTCTTCAAACTGTTTTACATACGAATCATCACGTTTATCTTTTTCTACATATGTGAGACCATTGTTACTATATTCATACGTACGAACGTCGGATTCTACACCAGCTTTATTAAACTCACCTTTGTAGATGCACTTTCCGCTTGCATTGTATTTATAGACTGTTTTTTTATACGGTATGCTACCAAAACCTTCGGCGTCTAAATTTTCGTAAATTTCTTCAGATACCAAGCCTTGCGTATTATATTTGTACGAAGTGACAATGTGTAGTTTTTTGTTTTCATATTCTTTTTTAAACATCACTTTACCAGTTAAGTTATAGATATATACTTTCTTTTCTACATCTTCCCCATCATCTTCCACAACACTTACAATTCTATTATTTTCATACTCATACGTTGTGGTACTTAGTAAAGTATTCTCTTCATAGGTTTTTAACGAAACCAAATTTCCATTTTTATCATACTTTTCTTTGTATGTCTGTTCACAGTCTTCAAATTTAAAAGGAGGTTTCTCTTGATCTATATAACAGTCAGAATCTTCTTTGATACTTTTAATCTTTGTTTTTTGTATTCGCTTTGAATCAATTTCTATGTAGCCAATTGCTTTAAAATCAAAATCTTGCGATTGTGCTTTTGTAATGCATATAGCAGCCAATAGGCTTAACTTAAGGAGAGATTTCATTTGCTAATTACTAATTTTAGGGTTCAATCTTACTTGTACGATAGAATAATAAACACTAAAAATAGTGTTTTTTCAATTTATATATGTTGTTTATTGGTTCAATCTAATCAAAGTTTATATTCTTCTGAGATAACGTGCATATATAAAAATAGTAGCCAGTATATATGACCCGCAATAAACAGCAATTATGTTTGTGTGGCTATCGTTCATAATAATATCATAAATAAGTCCTAAAAGCATTATTAAAATAGGAAACAAATAGGCTACGGAATGTAGTTTTTTACATGGAACAACAATAAATTGAATCAAATTCACAATGATTATAAATACCATAAAATATAAACCGCCAATTAAGGCTAAAATCGTAGCTTTTGGAGATGTGCTATTGTTTTTAAACCATACTTCCGCAAAAACGAAAACTCAAATGATCATTTTTACGAAGTATATTAAAATACTACTTATGTAAAGCTCTAAAACACGGTTAAAAGAATTTTGTTTCTCCATTGATTATGTATCTAGCTTGTATTTTATCATTTCTGTTCTAATTTACTTTACAATATATTCTCGTCGTTTTGCTAACTTGAAATATTCAGGAATGTGAAACAATGACGCTGAAAATTCACTTTGAAATTCATCTCTGTTTTTTGAATCAATATAATTGGCAATCGCATTTGCATGTGCAACAGACCAAGCCCATAAAATCTTTTTATGAATAGAAAACTTCCAAAAAGCATCTTCAGGCCAACTAATAAGTGTTTCTGTATTCAAACCACAAAGAAATACAGGTTATTCTGCTTTTAAAAATACCGTCCGTATGTTCTTTGTAATTAGATACAATTTCATTGTTATTTTTCATAACAGGAATTTCAGAATATTGACTTTCATTACCCCAATTTGGACATGTAACAGAGAACGTATCTGGAAATTGAAACCATTAATTGATGTAGGTCATTTTAAAATGAATTGAATCGAAAATCTAAATTACAACATTTCTTTAGTTCCATCATGAAGCAAACGATACATAGTATGATTTTTAATGTATAAACCTTCAGATTCTGTGTGAGGCCAACTTTTGCTATAATCTTTTGGATGTTTTACATCAATTCCAATTACTTTCCCCTCAAAGAGTGCAGTTACGCGTGATTGAACGGTGTGTCCAACAACTACTGATTTTGCATTAAAAGTTTTTAGTTGTACATCTATTTCTTCTTGTGATATATTACCTCTAAAATATCCGCGATACCATGAAATTCCTTTACGTGTTGATGTGATGGTTTCAACAGGTGTTTTTTGTGGTTTTGGAAAATACGCTTTGTAATAATGATCTTTGGAAATTTGATTGATTTCTTCTAAAGACAAACCTAATTCCGCAACTTCTGGATGAATGCCGCCATGTACAAAAATAAGCCCGTTAATTTTTTCAATCGCATTTTTGCTTGCCAACCATTTTCCTAAAAATGATGCTTGACTGTACAAATCGTTTTGTTGCTTATCTAAAATTGCAGAAACTGCTAAGTACTTTTGAGAAGCTGCACCAAACTTAGCTTGCATATTTTTCAACTCGTGATTTCCAATAATAAAATGTACCAATCCACCATGTTTTTTGGCTTCTTGTTCAAGTTTGTATACAAACCATAAAACTTGTGTGGTAGAAAATCCACGATCTACAAAATCGCCTACCAATACCAAATGGCCTTTGCCAAATGTCCAATCTAAATTTTGATCAATTACATTTTGTGCAATCAGGAAATCGCGAAAGGTTTTATAGCCACTTTCAATATCTGAAATTGCTACAATTGGATAGCCATCATTGTAAACAACTTGAGGTGTTTCAATTGTAGTATTAATGGTAAAATCAAATGAAGAGTCTTCTAAAGGAAAATAACAACTGCCTAGAATTTCACTTTGCATTGCATACTTTTTTGTTGAGGTATAAAAACCTTCGTTCTTGTTTCCTCTGAGGTAATTCACGCTAAGTGTAGAATCATTTTCATAAAACACATACGGACCTTCTTTGTCCAAATTCATTCGTGATGGATGATCGCTATAATGAAGTGATGCGCCGTGATACAATCCAAATAAAATGGCGCTAATTGCTAAAACTAAAATGGTAACTGTGATATGCTTTACATATCGTAAAATTCGTTTTTTCATGATGTTTTTGTGTTAATTGTTGCTGCAAACCTACTTAGCGAAACATGCTCTAAAAAAACTTTTGGGATCAACAATACTTCATGAGTGATACATTGTTGATATTCCAACAAATGGTATCAAACCCCCATCTTCAGATGGGAGATACTTCTAGTATTTATGAGTAACTTTGTTTTATGAGCTACACAAAAGGGAATCATACCACATATTATCATCG
>Ga0189286_100165_pt1 | contig 34478 bp, 33 predicted proteins | sample UW69minimetaG_FD_130330 | JGI IMG/M metagenome (GOLD analysis project Ga0189286, IMG submission 130330) | Marine microbial communities from the Costa Rica Dome - UW69 mini metaG | ecosystem: Environmental > Aquatic > Marine > Oceanic > Photic zone | place: Costa Rica: the Eastern Pacific...
TAGGCCCTTAAGCGATCCACGCCCGAGCGGCTGTGGTCGTTCAGAATCAAATCCAGCTTGGTGTCGTATTCCTGCGCAAAGGTGTCGATGACAGCCAACCCGAAATCGTTCTTGCTGCTAAAGTAATGGTAGAACGACCCTTTGGGTACACCGGCGGCGGTCAGCACGGCATTAATACCCGTGGCGCCGAAGCCTTTTTGACCAATCAGGTCTGCGCCGGTGTGGATGATGTGATTGCGGGTGTCGTTCGATGTCATGGCTGGTATATTAGACCGGTCGTCTAGAGCGCGTCAAACCCGTAAAACCCGAGACATTCTATTCCGAACCATGTTCAAGGAGTCTGCCAGTGATTAAATCCCGTGCCGCGGTGGCGTTTGCCCCCAACAAACCGCTGGAAATTGTGGAAGTTGACGTCGCCCCGCCCCAGCAAGGGGAAGTGCTTGTGCGTATCGTTGCCACCGGCGTCTGCCACACGGACGCCTACACTTTGTCCGGCGCCGATTCTGAAGGGAATTTTCCGGCCATCCTGGGCCACGAAGGCGGTGGCATTGTTGAAGCCGTTGGTGAAGGCGTCACCTCTGTAGATGTGGGTGATCACGTGATCCCTCTATACACGGCCGAATGTGGAAAATGTAAGTTCTGCACGTCCGGTAAAACCAACCTCTGTGGTTCCGTGCGCGAAACACAGGGCAAGGGCGTGATGCCGGATGGCACATCCCGTTTCTCGTACAAAGGAGAGCCCATCTACCACTATATGGGCTGCTCCACCTTCTCGGAATACACGGTATTGCCGGAAGTTTCCCTGGCGAAGATTCCCAAGGATGCGCCGCTGGATAAAGTCTGCCTTCTGGGCTGTGGCGTCACTACCGGGATCGGCGCTGTGCTGAACACAGCGAAGGTGGAAGAAGGTGCGACGGTTGCCATCTTCGGTCTCGGCGGTATCGGCCTGGCGGCGATTATTGGCGCCACCATGGCCAAGGCCAGCCGCATCATCGCCATCGACATCAACCCCGGAAAATTCGATATCGCCAGACAGCTGGGCGCCACGGACGTAGTGAACCCCAAGGATTACGACAAGCCGATTCAGGAAGTGATCGTTGAAATGACCGACGGCGGTGTGGACTATTCCTTCGAGTGTATCGGCAACGTCAATGTGATGCGGTCCGCCCTGGAGTGCTGTCATAAAGGCTGGGGTGAATCCATCATCATCGGCGTGGCCGGTGCCGGTGAGGAAATCAGCACCCGACCGTTCCAGCTCGTTACCGGTCGGGTCTGGAAAGGCTCCGCCTTTGGCGGCGTGAAAGGCCGGACGGAACTGCCGGGCTATGTCGAAAAGGCCGAAAAAGGTGACATTCCGCTCGACGTCTTTATTACCCACAACATGCCCCTTGAGGACATCAATGAGGCGTTTGAGTTGATGCATGAAGGGAAGAGTATTCGGTCGGTTATTCATTTCTAGGATGTAGTCACCCGGCTACACGTACCTTCCTGGGCAGGGACGCCCACTCCTCGAGTCGCTGCGCAAATATAACAATCCCTGCGCATACGGGATAATTCTTACTCCCTAAGCCATCAAGTAGAGATTTCACCAATCATCAAATGTGTCGTGATTCTGTAATTGTGTATTGATTGATCAATTCACTTTATATAAAGTGAATTGATTAACTATAAATACAACGGAGTGCGATTATGTTCTGTCACTCACTTGCTGGATCTAAAGTTATTCATGGCGCTCACCCGGAGGAGGTCTCTGCGTTCGTGAACCGTCACATTGGCCGGCATAGTCTGGATTTGCTGGGATCGGAGAAGCGTAGCTCAAGTCTGAGTTTTTGTGAGTTTGCCGGCTTTGGTCTGTCTGAGGTCAGTTACGGCAACCATGTACGGATCAAGAGTCCAGCGCTGGAAGACGTTTATCATTTCCAACTGGTCACCCGGGGCGAGTGCCTGTGGCGTCACGGGGATGATCGACTTCGGGTGCGTCGCGGTCAGGCATTGATGGTGAACCCGGATGAGGAAATCGACCTGGAATATTCAGCGGACTGTGAAAAGCTGATCGTCCGGGTACCGCAATCGGTATTGAATGCAGCGAGTGCTTCGGCCAACGGTTCAGCACAAACGGACTCTGTACATTTTGGCCGCTCACCCGTCGATCTGCGTGAGTGCCCATCGTTGGCCAGTATTCTGGAAGCGGTGTTCTGCGAACTCAGGGAAGCCGACGGGGATGAGATCAACCCGGTCTCCCTGTCCTACCGGGAAATTATCCTGAAAAAACTGCTGAAGGTTTTCCCCAGCAACCGGGAGAGCCGGGATTGTGCCACCGGCGGTTCGGTTGCCCTTGATCGGGTGGTTCGATTTATTGACGAAAACCTTAAGGGGACTATCGACATCGAGGAACTGTCGGAGGTGTCCAATATGAGCGTGCGTTCCATTTATAACGCATTCTCACGAGCGTACTCCACTACGCCCAAGTGTTTCGTGAAACAGCGAAAGCTCAATAAACTGCGTGAAGACCTGCTTAGGGGGCAGTGTCGGAATATTACCGAGGTGGCACTCGACTATGGTTTCAGCCATCTCGGGCGGTTTTCTTCAGACTATCGCAAGGCCTTTGGCGAGCTGCCGTCTGAAACCCTGAAAATGGCATCTTGAACCAGTTGGCCGGCTGACCGCTGGTTGAGTTAGCCGGCGATGACTTTTTTCTGATGTCCACAAATCTGATGAGTAACGCGATTGCTGCATTCGAGAACCCGGTTAAACAGCTCAGAACCTTCCCGAATGTCGGTATCCTGATCCAGCCCCAGCAGTGTAATGACGGTAACAATGCTGCCATTAATGTCGTAGACCGGCATGCTCAGCACGTTGATCTCGGGCAGGTAATCTGAGAAGAACGCGCAGTAGCCATCTCGTTTGACAGTGTTCAGGTGCGGACCGAGGCGTTCTCGCGTAATGTCCCTGCCTTTGTGACGTGGCAGGTTCCGGGCCTGTTTGTAGTGGCTGTCCACCAGTTCACGACGGCGCTGGTCCGGAAGGTGTGCCAGATAGATCCGGCCGGACGCCGAATTCAGTGGTGACAACTCTGCCCCCAGGCGGACGTTTACGGCGATGGGATGACTGGAATCCAGCCACTTGATAACAAGTGGGCCGTTACCATTCCAGACCGTTACCGAAACGGTTTTATCCGTTTCCTCGTTCAGTCGATCCAGGGCTTCATAGGAAAGTTGTATGGGGTTGATCCGGCGCAGCGCTGAAATACCAAGTGTCAGGCTGGAATTGCCTAGCGTGTATTGCGTCTGGTTCACCTGATTGATATACCCCTCTCTCAGCAAACTGACCAGGTATTTATGGGCACGGCTGGGTGACAGGTCCAGGGCCCCTGACAGTTCCTTGAGGGTGGGTGGCCTGGGTGCCACGGAGATGTAGTTGAGGATGTGTAATCCGATTTCCAGCGAACCGATTCCTTGCCGCTTCGGGCTTTCTTCTGTCATGGACGTTACCGTTTTCAGTTGACTGGTGCTGCCGTGTACCAGCGGAAAACAGGTGCCCTGAAGACGATGGACGCCTGTTTTTCGGGTTGTTGGCAAGGATACCAATTCTGAGGGCCCGGATCAGAATTTGTACTTGGGCATGACTTCAACCTGCTGGCCTTCCGGCAACAGTGGGCCGAAGGCGAGGTTGTATTTGCGCCACTCTTCCCCAGCTTTCAGGTCCTGAGTGATGTTGTGGATCAGGTTTACGCAGAACTGGTTGGAGCGGTCGACAATGCGGGTATCCCTATTGTTGACTTTTTCATAGGGGACTCCGGCCTTGAAATAACCACCGATGCTGAACTTGGTGTCGTTGAATTCGCCGAGATCCATGGCGTAAGCGGCGGGAGTCGCGCTGAGGCCAGGTGCGATCGCCAGAGCTATCAGTGGTTGTCGACAGTTCATTTGCCTTCTCCTTGTTGTTTGGCAATTGAATTATCGGTTATTCAGGCGTGTACAAATATCCACTTAATGAACATCCCTATCCGTTTTTTGTAGTTCTTCCTATTCCGCTGGTTTTCAGAAGGTCTACGCTTTGGTCGTAGCCCTGGCGAAGAGTCAGCTCCAGCGGGTAATCGCTGATGTGGGCCGATGACTGTATTGCTTGTGCCAGCCACCAGAACGTTTGTCATTACACAGGTTTTCGATACCCAACACGGACTCCGTGGGGAGTCGCCTGCCACTCAGGGCAGACGACCGAGCCGTTCACGTTTCGAAATGAATGACGCTGCGTATGCTCTTTCCTTCGTGCATGAGCTCGAAGGCCTCATTGATGTCTTCAAGCCGCATGGTGTGGGTGATGAAATCGTTGAGCTTGAACTCGCCCTGCAGATACCGCTCGACAATTCCAGGAAGCTCGGAGCGGCCTTTGACGCCGCCGAACGCGGAGCCTTTCCAGACTCGACCGGTGACCAGTTGGAATGGGCGGGTGGAAATCTCCTGGCCGGCGCCGGCGACACCGATAATGACGGATTCGCCCCAGCCCTTGTGGCAGCATTCCAGGGCAGAACGCATCACGTCGACATTGCCAATACACTCAAAGGAGTAGTCAACGCCGCCGTCTGTCAGTTCGACTATGACTTCCTGAATGGGTTTGTCATTGCTTTTCGGGTTGATGCAGTCAGTCGCGCCCAACTGCTTCGCAAGGTCAAATTTGCTGTCGTTGATATCAATGGCAATGATGCGGCTGGCCTTGGCCATGGTGGCGCCAATAATCGCAGACAGGCCGATGCCACCGAGACCGAAGATAGCGACCGTCGCGCCTTCTTCCACCTTGGCAGTGTTCATGACGGCGCCCATGCCGGTGGTTACTCCGCAGCCCAGCAAACACACTTCTTCCAGTGGCGCTTCTTTATTCACCTTGGCCAGAGAGATTTCCGGCAGCACGGTGTACTCGGAGAAGGTGGAGCAGCCCATGTAGTGAAAGATTGGCTGGCCGTCCTTGTAGAAACGGCTGGTACCATCGGGCATCAGGCCCTTGCCCTGGGTTTCCCGGATCTTCCCGCAGAGGTTGGTTTTGCCGGAGAGGCAGAATTTACATTCCCCACACTCTGGCGTGTACAGGGGAATAACGTGATCTCCAATCTCGACATTCGTGACACCTTCGCCGACGGCTTCAACGATGCCGCCGCCTTCATGGCCCAGAATTGCGGGGAAATTGCCTTCGGGATCGTCTCCGGAAAGCGTAAACGCGTCGGTGTGACATACGCCGGTAGCGATCATCCGCACCAGAACTTCGCCGGCTTTCGGCAGCATTACATCCACTTCTTCGATGGAGAGGGGTTGCCCCGGCCCCCAGGCGATGGCTGCTTTTGATTTGATCATCTCGCTCATAATTCGCTCCGTTTGTGATGCGTCTGTATCTGGACACTGCCCGAATGATCTGGTCATTATATTTGCTGCATCAATGTTTATAATGACCGTTATCGTGAAATTACTTTTACTCATGTGTAATAATCAGGATTGCTGAAGCAACAGTAGGGTGGTGACATGCATCGCTGGGAAGGTGTAAACGAATTCGTGGCGGTGGCTGAAACGGAGAGTTTCACCCGGGCGGCAAAGCGCCTGGAAGTCTCGACCGCTCAGGTCAGCCGACAGATCAGCGCGCTCGAAGCCCGGCTATCCACCCGTCTGTTCTATCGAACGACCCGGCGTGTATCCACTACCGAGGCCGGGCAGATCTACTATCAGCATTGTCGCCAGATACTGGACGCTCTTGAGCAGGCGGAACGCTCTATGACCAATATGCAGCTGGTGCCCCAGGGCCGGCTGCGACTGACGGCACCGGTAACCTACGGAGAGAAGTCGATAGCACCGTTGGTCAACGATTTTGTACTGCGGTATCCCGAACTCGACGTTGAAATGAAACTGACCAACCAGCAACTCGATCTGGTGGCGGAAGGTTACGATCTTGCGGTACGGCTTGGTAAGCTGGACGATTCGAGCCTGATGGCCAGGCGTCTCGCCTCCCGGACTCTGTATGTATGTGCCTCGCCAGCTTATCTCGCTGTCCATGGCACCCCGCACTCTCTGTCTGAGCTGGAACAGCATAATTGTCTTCAGGGCAATCTGGGCTACTGGCGATTTCAGGATGCGGGGCATCCCCGCAATGTCCGGATTCGTGGAAACGTGCGTTGTGACAGCGGAAGAGCCTTGTTGGATGCAGCGCTGAAGGGGGTTGGTATCGTCCAGTTGCCGGATTATTACGTTGGGCCGGCACTCGAGGCGGGTACGCTGATACCTCTTCTGACCCATTACCAGGAAGACGATGACGGTATCTGGGCGGTGTATCCCCATAACCGTCACCTGTCGCCAAAGGTGAGAATGCTGCTGGACTACTTTGCGGACTCACTGGGCGTACCAAATGCCTGATTGAGGCTAAGCCCAAACCGGGTATTCAGACACTGAGTGCAGTTTCGACCTTTTCCAGGTTCTGGTCCAGTTCTTCGGAGCTGCCGTCAAAGTGTACTTTTCCCTTAACAACAACCACATGGCGATCGCAGAGCTTCTTCAGGGCCTTGATGTTCTTGTCCACGATCAGTGTGGAAATGCCCGACTCACGGATGGTGGCAATCACGTTCCAGATGTCCTGGCGGATCAGCGGCGCCAGACCTTCGGTGGCCTCGTCGAGAATCATCAGTCGGGGATTGGTAACCAACGCTCGGCCGATGGCCAGCATCTGCTGCTCGCCACCGGACAACTCCGTACCCAGGTTTGACAGTCGTTCCTGAAGGCGGGGGAATGTCGTCATGACCCGATCGAAGTCCCAGCCGGTTTTACCGTTGCTGTCGGCGCGGGCGGCCATTTGCAGGTGTTCCTTGACCGTCAGGTTGTGGAACATGCCACGGCCTTCGGGAACATAGGCTATGTCGCGGCGCATCCGCTTCCAGGTTGGCAGGTTGCTGATGTCCTGTCCGTCGAAATACACATGACCACTGCGCGGTGGCACGATGCCAAGAATGGACTTGAGCGTGGTGGTCTTGCCCATGCCATTACGCCCCATCAGGCTCATGGACTGCCCCTTGTCCAGTCGGAACGACAGATCGTGAAGGATGTGGCTTCGGCCATACAGGGTGTTGAGGTTTTTGACTTCCAGAAGACTATTGCTCATGCCGCTTCCTCCTCGTCTTCCTTGCCCAGGTAGGCTTCTTTCACCCGGGGCTCGTTACGTACTTCATCCACGGTGCCGGTGATCAAATGGGTGCCGTTGTCCAGTACGGTCAGCTGGTCAGACAGCTCGAAGATGGCATCCATATCGTGTTCCACCAGAACAATGCTGTAGGTCTGCTTGAGTTCGTTCAGCAGCTCGATAATGCGCTGGGACTCCTCGTGACCCATGCCTGCCATGGGCTCATCCAGCAGCAGGATGCAGGGGTCGGTTGCCAGCACCATCGCCAACTCAAGCTGGCGTTGCTCCCCGTAGGAGATCTCCGCTGCGACGGTGTGGATGCGGCTATCCAGCCCCACCTGACACAGCGCTTTTTCAGCGGCTTCGCGAACCAGCTTGTTGGAATGACGCGACGCAAACAGATTGAAGCTGCCGGTAAAACGGCGTTGAGCGGCCACGGCGCAGTTTTCCAGGCAGGTGACATCGGCGTAGATGTTGGTTTTCTGGAAGCTGCGGCCGATGCCCCGGCGCACAAATTTCCAGGGTTTCATGCCTTCAATCTGATCGCCCTTGTGAAAAATGCAGCCGCTTGTAGGCTTCAATGTTCCGCACAGCATATTCAGCAACGTGCTCTTGCCAGCGCCATTGGGACCTACTACGCCGTGCAGTTGCTTGTCCTGAAACTGCAGTGAAATGTCATTCAGTGCCTTGATACCACCCCAGTGTTTGCTGAGGGATTCGGTTTCCAGAATGATGTCGTTGGCCATGATTATTTCTCCAGCAGCTTTTCAAGGTAACCGGCCAGGCCTTTGCGCAGCAGCAGGACCATCAGGATGATGGCGCCGCCCATGAACAGCATCCAGTCTTCGCTCATGTGCTCGAAGAAATACTGCAGACCTTCATAAGTAATGGTGCCGAGGATGGCGCCGTAGATGGTGCCCATGCCACCGAGGATGGACATCACAAGGGCGGTACCGGACGTTTCCCAGGTCATGAATTGCGGGTTGACGTAGCCGTACTGCAGGGCGAACAGCAATCCGGCGTAGGCGGCCAGTGTGCTGCCAATGATGTAACTGATCAGGCGGAAGGCGAAGATGTTGTAGCCAAGGGCTTCGGTGCGCTCCGGATTCAGACGGCTGGCCTCCACAATGCGGCCAAAGCGCGAACGCAGGATGATCTTGATGGCCAGCAGGGTGACCAGCACGGCGAGCAGTGACAGGTAATAGAAGTGCGTAGGGTTATCCAGATTCAGGAAGTTCAGGCCAAAAATGCTGGTTTCCGGCTTCATGAAAATGAACAGGCCGTCGTTGCCCCCGAATTCCAGGGAGTCGAAGAAAAAGTAGTAGGCCATCTGCGAGATTGCCAGGGTGATCATGATGAAATAGATGCCGGAGGTTCGCAGTACGACAACACCGACAACCAGGGCGACCAGAGCGCTGATGCCCATGATATACATTGCGTAGATCCAGAAGTTGACCGCCTCGTACTCCGGCGTAACGATCACAAACAGGTAGCCACCCAGGCCATAGAAGAGTGCGTGCCCCAGGGTGACCAGGCCAACGCGCCCCACCAGGAAATCCAGGGACATCACGAACACCGCCAGGATCAGGATGGTGGTGGCTTTGCCCACGAAGAAGGAGTTGTCCTCAAGGAACAGAGGAATACAAAGGGCGATGACAAAGAAGATCGCCAGGAAGATGCGCTCGGTGCGTTTCTCGAAAATCATGTTCGGCTCCCGCTTACTTGGCGAACAGGCCCTGGGGCTTCACCAGCAGCACCAGGATCATAAAGATGTAAATAATCATGTTGGACATGGTGGGCATGAGTACCGCAGCGAATGTGCTGATCACGCCAACCAGCAGAGCCCCCACGAAGGCGCCTTTGATCGAGCCCATTCCGCCGATGACGACCACCACGAAACAGGTAATCAACACGCTTTCGCCCATCCCCGGAACGATGGAACGCATAGGGGCGGCGATAATGCCGGACACCGCCGCCAGCATGACGCCGATGGCAAACACGATGGTGTAGAGGCTTTTGATATTGACGCCCAGGGCTTCCACCATTTCCCGGTTGGATTCCCCGGCACGGATCAGCATGCCCAGACGAGTCTTGCTCACCACGAAATAGAGCGCGGCGGCGATAGCGATACAGATGAATGCCGCAAAGATGCGGTACACCGGGTAGCTGGAGTTGTCGGTGAAGGGTACGGAGCCGCTCAGCGCGTCGGGAACCGCGACGCCATAAGGGTCGTTGCCCCAGAGGATGCTTTGCAGCGAGTTGAACACGAAGATCATGCCAATGGTCAGCAGCACCTGATCCAGGTGATTGCGGTTATACAACCGCTGTATCAATACCCGTTCAATCAGTATGCCCAGGCCGAGGGCGATGACTGCCGAGAGAATGGCGGAGACCGTAAAACTGCCGGTTACCGCAACGAAGTACCACACCAGATAGGCGCCCACCATATACATGGAGCCATGGGCCAGGTTAAGGATGCCCATCACGCCAAACACCAGGGTCAGGCCGGAGGCGATCAAAAACAGAAGCAACCCATACTGGAGACCATTAATAAGTTGCACGAAGAAAAGTTCGGTAGACATAGTAATACCCAACGGTTTTACGGATAAGTCAGTTCAGGTGTGGGCAAGGGAGCTTCAGATAAGCCCCCGGCTTTCGCCGAGGGATTCAGAACCCGTGCTTAGAGCTTGCAGCCACGGGCAGGGTCTTCCAGCGCTTCGGCGGCGATACTCTGCACCACGTTCACGCCGTCCTTCACTTCCCGCAAATAGACGTTCTGGATCGGGTTGTGGGCCTTGGAGAAGGTGAATTCTCCACGCGGGCTATCGATGGTCAGCTTTTCCATGGTGCTGATGACGGCCTGCTTGTCCGAAATGTCACCCTTGAGCTGGTCGATGGTGTTGGCAATGGCCTGACCGGCGTCATACCCCTGAACGGCATAGATGTCCGGGTAATGGCCGTATTCGGTATTGAAGGCTTCGCGGAACTCCCGGTTCTTGGGAACATCCAGTTGCTCTGCGTAATGCAGGCCGGTCATCACGCCTTCCGCTGCTTCGCCTTGGGCTTTGGGAGTGCCCTCGGTCAGAAAACCAGAGCCCAGCAGGGGGATTTTTCCGCGCAGGCCCATGGCATCGTAGTCCTTCACGAACTTGATGGCACCGCCGCCAGCGAAGAAGGTGAATACAGCATCGGGATTTGTATCCGCGATGGAGCTCACATGGGACTGGAAGTTGGTAGATGGGAAGGGCAGGAGCACTTTCTCGACAATCTCGCCACCACCGGCAGTGAAAGACTCTTCAAAAGCGTCCAGGCTCTCGCGGCCCATGCCGTAGTTCCAGCTGATGGCATAAACCTTCTTGTAACCCTTTTCCAGAGCAACTTTGCCCATGGGATAGGACGGCTGCCAGGATGAGAAGGACGTCCGGAACATGTTGGGCGAGCACAATGGGCCTGTAGCTGCTGCCGCACCTGCGTTCGGAATGATCATCACGGTATCCTTGCCACGAAGCATCTTGATCATGCCCATGGCAACACCGGAATGAACCGGGCCAATTATAAAGTCCGCTTCGTGTTGGTTCAGCAGAGACGACGCCAGTTCCGGAGCCCGTGATGGTTTGGCTTCGGTATCCAGTTCAATAAACTCAATGTCCGCGCCGTGGAGGTTGGCGGCGTTTTCCTTCAGCGCCAGCTTCAGGCCGTCGCGCCCGGCTTCACCCAGTTGTGCGTAGATGCCACTGAACGGCAGCATGACGCCAATTTTTACCGGGTCACCGGCCGCCGCCAGGGCAGAGGTTGAAAGCCCGGCGGTAAGGGTGGTTGCCAGTACAGCACCGGCAAGCGTTTTGATCCTGCTCATTTCAACACCTCAGATTGTTGTTGTGGGTTCTGTCATTAGAGGCGTCACGAGGCCGCAGAAATATCCGTTTTCTGCACAGGGGTGTCCGGTGATTGCAGTAGTATTCCCTGAGCTTTGAAATTCAGGCACTTGAGGCGTAAAAAAGCCCGAAGAGCTGGGGAGCTAGTCGGGCAAGAGCAGATCGTCCCCTCAGGGACCGCCACTCAACAAGGAAAAGCGAAGTGAAGGTCGAATATCAGAAGGGGTATTGAATACCTTCTTCCATCACACTGACCCATTGGCTGGTGGTGAACTCTTCAATATTGGCCGGGCCGCCGAAACGCCCGCTATTGCCGGAGCTGCCCATGCCGCCGAAGGGCACCTGGAACTCGTTGTTCACGGTTTGATCGTTGATATGAACCATGCCGACCTGGATCTGGTTGGCGATTTTAAGGGCGCGCTCCGTCGATCCCGAATGGATGGCCGCAGCGAGACCATAGGGTGATTCGTTGACCAGGGTGCAGGCACTGTCATCCGAATCGAAAGCCATCACCGGTGCAATCGGGCCGAAGACCTCCTCGGAGAAAACTGGCATCTCCGGGGTCACGTCGGCGATGACGGTGGCTTCGAAATAGTTGCCGTTGCGCTTACCACCGGCCACCACCCTGGCCCCCATTTCGACCGAGCGGTTGACGATATCCTCCACCCGCCGCGCCTGGGTTTCGTTAATCAGGGGGCCAAGATGAACCTGCTCCCGGGGGTTGCCACAAACCAGGTTGCTGGCGCGATTGGCGAGGCGGTCAATGTACGCGTCCGCCACCGAACGATGCACCAGGTGGCGACCGGTCTGCATGCAGATCTGCCCCTGGTGGAGGAACGACCCCCAGGCGCCGCAGGAACTGGCGATGTCCAGGTCGGCGTCTTCAAGGACCACCTGTGCATTGTTGCCGCCCAGCTCCAGTGCAGCCTTCTTCAGCATGCGGCCGCAGGTTTCACCGATCTTTTTGCCCACTGCCGTTGAGCCAGTGAATGAGATCATCTTGACCAGAGGATGCTCAACCAGTCCCTTACCGACCTCGGGGCCACCTGGAAGCACATGGAATACCCCCTCTGGGAGGCCGGCGGCTTCCAGAATCTGGGCCATCAGAGCACCACCACAAATACTACTCTTGGGGTCGGGTTTCAAAATGACACAGTTACCCATGGCCAGAGCCGGAAATACTGAACGCATGGACAGCAGAATTGGGAAGTTCCAAGGCGCGATCACGCCCACCGTACCAATCGGTACCCGTTTCCAGTAGTTGCGTTTGCCCGGCATGTTAGACGGAAAAATTTCTCCACTGGGCTGCATGGGCAGGGCGGCGGCCATCTGCGCCTGTTCGTAAGTGGCTTGCAGTTCCCAGTCTGCCTTAGGACCAATCGAACCGCATTCCCGGGTGTTCCAGCAGTTAATCTCGTCGGCCCGTTCCTTCAGCAGGGCGGCGGCCCTGCGAAGGATTTCCGCCTTTTGATCAAAGGGAACGTCCATCCAACGCTTCTGAGCTGCTTTGGCGATGGTTGCGGCTCGCTCGACGTCTGCCGGCGTTGCGGTTTTCAACTGTGAAATCACTTCATCGGTTGCGGGCTCCCTGACGTTGACCTGTTCGCCGTCCCCGGTCTGCCAGGCTCCGAGGAACAGGTGTTGTTGCCAGATAGGGTTCGTTGGAATGTCCATCGTTAATGCTCCTCACTCTTTTCGTGGTCGTCAGGCATGGGCCCGATTGATCTGGTCACTGATGTAATGGGCCAGTGCGTACACGGTTTCCGACGGGTTGTAGCCGATCGACGTAGGCAGCAGGCTAGCGTCCACGATGTACAGGTTCTTGACCTCGTGGGTTTCCCCAAGGGGCGAAACCACGGTGGTCTTGGGATCGGCTCCCATGCGGCAGGTGCCCTGTGGGTGGAACGAGGTATAGCGATAGCGCGCGGGCTCGTTATCCAGGCCATCAATGACGGCGTCGATTTGGTCTTCGCTGTCGATGACCAGCTTCTGGGATGTGGGGATATAGAGCTGCTTGGCACCAGCAGAAAACAGTACTCGGGCGTTGGTTTTTAATCCCGCTTTCATGATCTCGAAGTCGCTGTCGTCGACGAAGTACTTGATCTCCTTCACGCCATTTTTCCAGTTCACTTCGCCCACATTCTGGTCGTGGATCAGCGTAATAAGGCGAACCGTGTTGCGGTATTTCGACATGTAGGACATGTACGGTTTACCAGTGCCCGGATCGGCCTGAAAGCTGGCTTCCACAGGATCCTGAATGGCGTCCAGCAAAAGGTATCCACCCTCTTCCGGCATGGTGTATTTGTCCATGTACAGGGAATGGGTGGCGCCGTAGAAGTTGTCCACTTCTTCCTCGAACATGCCTGTCACTGACATGGTTGGATGGCAGGCGAAGTTCTTGCCGACCTGGCCGTTGCTGTTGGCCAGGTTGCTTTTCTGCAGCAGGATCGGCATCTGGACTGGTCCGGCGGCGCCGACCACGATTGGGGCATTGACCCTGAGCTTACTTTTGACCGTTTTGCTCTGCTGATCGACGATTTCCGCCAGCACACCCGTTGCCTTTCCATTCTCCGCCAGGATCTGTGTGGCTCGGGTGTCGGAGTAGATGGTCGCACCGTAGGCCACGGCCCAGGGCAGGTAAGTAATGAGCATGGACTGTTTGCGATCTGACTTGCAGCCTGCGAAACAGAAGCCGGTCATGGCGCAGTTACGGATATTGCGTTTGGCGTTGCCCTCGGGAAGGTTCAGTTTTTTCATGCCTCCTTTGAGCAGTTGGGCGCCGGCACTGGTTTCAAACGCCTTATTGGGGGCGATACCGAGATTGGCTTCGACTTTGTCAAAGTAGGGAGCCATGACTTTGGGCGTCAGGTTAGTCAGACCGAACTCTTTCGCCCATCGATTGAGATAGTAATCCGGAGTGCGAAAGCACAATGCCGCATTGACGACGGTAGAGCCACCAACACAGGCACCCTGCAGAATCGATATGTCGCCCGCTGAATTGGACTGGCCGCCATGATCGGCATAGAGGGTGTCCATGGACACTGCGTGCATTTCGGTAAATTTCTCGGAAGGCACGTAGGGGCCGGCTTCCAGTACCACCACTTTCTTGCCCGCTTTCGCCAGCTCGTAAGCCGCGATGGCGCCACCGGCGCCCGAGCCAATGATGACGGCATCAGCATTGAGTTCAATGTTGTCACTGGTGACATCCGACGCCTGGATGACCTGCAAACCATGGGCAGGCACCGTTTTAGTTTTGATTGTTTCTTGCATGGTCTACTCCCGCCTTTCAGCTTTTCGGTAGAGGGGCGTTGCCCAGCGATTCCAGGTTCCACTTATCCGTGACAGGCCCGCCGTAGCCCAGAGGTGCCCAAGTTGGCGGGTTCGCCCAGTAGGACAGGCCAACCAGTTTTTTCAGGCCCATGGCCAGTGCCCGATGAGGCATCTCATCGGAATCGGCCCAGATGTCGCAAAAGGTAGCGGCCTGCTTGTCGGATAAGTCCACAAAGGGCTTGCCATACTTGGCTTTGGGGCCGTCGTTGAAATAGGCGATACCACCTTTCAGGCCTTCAAGGATATGAGGTTCCATGGTGTCCAGCAGCGCGGCGTCCAGGGTCTGCATGACTGGAATTTCGCTGGCGGGAACCAGGCCAGTTCCCTCGGTTACCAGCATGACCTTCATAAGGCGATGCATGACTTGGTATTCGCTGGCGGACATGACCTTAATGCCCTCTGGCATTGAGGCGAAGGCATTCGCAGCACCGAGAAGCCCGGTGCCTACGGAAGCCGCCACCGCGAGGCCGCTGGCGGCCTTCAGGAAGCTGCGGCGGCTCATGCCGTTAATCTGGTCGATGGCTTCTTTTGTTTGATCGCTCATCTGACTCATAGTCTTTTCCGGAATTATTGCCTGGGCTAGCAGGCTCTTATTGGTGAATATGGGTTCAGAATACCTTCAGTACGCGGATATTCACGCGGGTATCCTCTTCGAAACCGTTTTCCACGCTAATATCTTGGCCGGCCTGAACCTGTAGTTGCACGGTCGGGTCGACAAAGGTGGCATAAGTGGCCAACCAGCGGTTAGTGTTGACGCGGTCGTCCTGATCCTGTCCGCCAACGGTGGTTTCGCCTCCGAAGGAATGGTAGTAGGAAAGGGCCACATGACTTTGCTTGGACAATAGGTAACGCAGGTGGCCCTGCAGGCTCTGGGCATCTTCCTGTTCGCGTTTAAAGCCCAGGAAATCGTCATTGTCTCCGTAGACGGAGTATTCGGCGATCAGGTCCAACACCACACTGTTGCCCAGATGTTTCACGTAAGCGGCCTGGAAAATACCTTTCCAGCGATTTTCGCCGACGTTCACCGGCCCCTTGTCCTCGTCGTACTGGCCGACAGGCACAGAGGCGAAAGCGGACAGGCCAACCCATTGCTGGTCATCGGGGTTATTAAGGACCCAGGCGGTTGCGCCAATGATGGGGTCACCGACACCGCTTTCCGAGGTCGACTGAAGCGGGCCGAAGGGTTCCGTCAGCTCCACCTTGCCAAACGGGATAATGATCTGCGGGTCAACAATAATACCGCCAATGTCCATGTAGTGGACGAGCCGCGCCAGCCCGATAGTGGTATCCAGTCCGGCCTCAGCGGGTATTCTGTCACCATCGGCGTAGGCGGCATCGCGAGTGGCATACTGGCCGTACAGAATGCCAAGGTTCACGCCTCCCGGTAATGGTGTGTAGTCGCCGGGGTCGGTGGCAATCTCGACCGATTGAGCAACACCGGGAAGCAACGTCGTAGAAATCAGTAGAGCAGACGCTTTAATGAGGGATTTGAAAGTTGTTTTCTTGAGGGTCGATCGCATAGCTGGACTCCAGTTCTCGTGTTGTTTTTGTCAGCGCGAAAACAAGAGTGCGAGTACCGTGCCAAAAAAGTCGCTGCTCATTGATAACTTTAAGATTATGAATTTAAAGAATTTTAATATTTTAATTGGTGTTCGTATGAACGTCGGGATGTCTCAAAACGGGAAATTCCGAGACACTGTCTCATAATGAGACAGTGTCTGTAGGTAGGTACGAATTTCTTATTAGGTGTTACGAACAATCGTGTTAGAGTTTTTTGGGGATGACAAAAAGAGCCTGAATGGCCAAAACGTAGGGTCGCGTTAAAAGACAATAATTAGTCCTGCGAGAGAGGTAACACAATGAACGCTCTGATCCCTGCGGACCACAGGCGTGCTCAGGCGCGGAAGGCATTCTTTGAACGTGGCCAAATCCCAACTGGTCTGATTGATGATGCGATTGTGCATTCCTGGCAGCGCTGCTCCGCGGCGAACAAAAGCGTCAATGAGCAGGTCCAGTTTGACACCGTTTCCAGAACGAGCCTGCTTGAGCTTATGGAAAGCAACAGGGTTCTGCTTGACGCCGCCAGCCAGCCCTTGGAACAGTTGGGCCAAACGGTAAACGGGGCAGGTTATTCCGTTTTGTTGACCGATGATAAAAGCGTTGCGCTGGCAGCGCGGCGCTCCGGCCGATGTGCTGATACTCTGATTAACGGGGCCTTCCGCCAGGGTGTCAATCTCTCCGAGGCAACGATCGGAACCTCAGCCATGTCCTGTGCCGTGTCGGATCGACGTCCGGTACTGGTGTCCGGCGTTGAGCATTACCTCCACGCCAACCGCGTTTTCAACTGCGCTGCTTCTCCGATAGTGGATCCTATGGGCCGTGTGCTTGGCGCCATTGATATTACCCGTGACAATCCGCTTGAGCCGGGCAGCGCCCTGTCGCTGGTGCAACAGTGTTCGGCTCGAGTTGAGCGTCAATTGATGGGCATGCTGTCGCCCTGGCTAATGATCGGTCTGGGCTGGGAAATAAACGATCAGGATACGTCCGATGAGTTGCTGGTGGCGGTCGGTTCGGATGGCCAGATCCTGGGGCTTTCTCCCCGGGTGCGTGAGCTGACAGGGTTGTCGTCAACCGACTGGAACATGGGATTTCAGGATCTGTTTGATCTACGTTTTGAGGATCTGGTTGATCGCTTTCGTCACCGCACACTGCCTATAACGGCAAGAATGCATTCCGGGCTGTCGTTCTCCCTCCGACCGGTGGACGCGGGGCCCCGTAAAGTCACCAGACGAATAGCCACGGAACGACCGGCGAAGTGTCCGGTGAATGCCCCGGATTTTGGTGCCCCCGAGGTCAATAGCCAGTTGACCCTGGCAATCAGGGCAATGAACAAAGGCCTGCCAATATTGTTGCTGGGAGAGACGGGCACCGGTAAGGAGGTGATGGCGACGTCACTTCACCAAAATAGCGCGTTTTCATCCGGCTGTTTCGTGGCCATCAATTGTGCTGCCATCCCCGAGACGCTGATTGAGGGCGAGCTGTTCGGTCACACAGAAGGCGCCTATACCGGTGCGCGGCGCGGGGGTGCGCCGGGCAAAATTGAACAGGCGGATGGGGGGACGCTGTTTCTGGATGAACTTGGCGACATGCCCCTGGCGCTGCAGTCCCGATTGCTGCGGGTTCTGGAATCCCGGGAAGTGACGCGGCTGGGTAGTGCCACGGCAAAAAAAGTACGCTTTCAACTGATCTGTGCGACGCACCGAAATCTTGCTGATGCAGCCGCGCAGGGTGACTTCCGCGAGGATCTGCTGTATCGAATCAAGGGCATGACCCTGCGGTTACCACGGCTAAGCGAGCGTTCGGAACTTCGAACCTTCATCGAAGCGCAATGCAGGATGCTGACCGATGACAGCCGTGAGTTGTCAGGTGAATGTCTGGACCGGCTGGAGTGTTATAGCTGGCCGGGGAATGTTCGCGAACTTCACTATGCCCTGACTCATGCGGATGCTCTGGCTGCACCGGGTGCCGTGTTGGAACTTTGCCATTTCCCGGAAGAACTGTCGGCTACAAAAGCGGTGGCAGCCAGGGCGTTCAGGGCTGCGGACAGGGGTGCCCTTAAAACCATGGAGCGCGCCGTGATTGATGAAGCGCTGGCCACGGAGGGTGGCAATGTCAGTCGTGCCGCCAAGCGCCTGGGCATTGGCAGGGCGACGCTCTACCGAAAACTCAAAGAAGCCGCTGATACTCACTGATAGGCCATAGTGTCGAGGTGTCCTGGCACCGTTTGGTTAGCTTCCAGAACTCAGATCACAGTAAAGTTGATCAGTCAGTCCCCGCTGCACCTGCAACCTGTCGGTAATCCCCTGAACCACCTCCATACGGGCGACGGCGCCGGCCTGGATGTCGTTCATTGCCCGTAGGGCCTCCCCTGACTGGTTCAGGCACCGGTCACACGACGCGCGAATTTTGTCCATACCGTTGCCTGCTTCCAAGGATGTTGCGGTCAGGCTGTTGGCGATGGCGCGAATACCTTCGCTCGATTCGTTGGCACGTACGGCCAGGTTGCGTACTTCGTCGGCCACCACCGCAAAACCACGTCCGTGGTCCCCTGCGCGGGCTGCCTCAATGGAGGCGTTCAGTGCCAACAGGTTGGTCTGTTTGGCGATGTCCTGGATGTTGCCAACGATGCTGCCGATCTCTTCGGATTGTTTGCCCAATTGGGTGAAGACGTCATCAATGCGGCCCATAAAATCGGCCAGTTCGCGGATGGCGGCCTCGGATCCGGAAATGCAATGGGCGCTCTGGGTCACCTTGGCGCCCGATGCCTTGGCAAGTTTGCCGGCCTCTCCCATCTCCTCGAGGATCACGTCCACGTTGTTGCGCAGGTCGTCCAGATGATAAATCAGTTGTGGGTCTGGTGATTCTGGTTCCGGCGCAGGTGGTTCCGGCTCCTGTGCGGGCTGGGGCGCCGGTGCCGGCAGCTGCTCCCGGATGGTCACAACGGTTGGCTGCATCCGTGCGCACAGTGTGAGTGCGGTGGCTATCAGCCCAAAGGTGATGGCCGCCAGTGTGGCCGGGGTTGCGGTGTCCGCCAGAAAGAGTATTAACGTGGTGCTGGCAATGGCCAGAAACAGTGTTCCGTATACCGGGGCTTTGGAAGATCCGGGCTTAAAGGTTTTCTGTTCTAATGAAAGGGTGTTGTCCATGGTCCTGTTTCCGCCGGGCAAGGGTTTGCATCATGGAGCAACGCTAAAGGGTTGTCTGGAGTCAGCCTATCCGCACAGTGCAGAACTTTATCCGCATTCTGAAATGCAGGCTTGAGGAGAAATAAAAGGAGCCAGGCCTGGTTACGACCGGGCCTGGCCTGAGGGCAGCGGTCAGTCCTGGTTCTTAATCAGCATCTGGCTGAATGTTTCCGGGCATTCCACTGAAGGTACGTGTCCGACGTGCTCCAGAATCACTGGATTCGGGGCGCCACTGCATTGGGCCAGTGCCCTGAGTGTTTCCGGCGGTGTGGCAACATCATCGGAACCGCCAAACAAGCGAAGCGGTACGCTGCGCTCTTGCAGTTGCTCGCGGAAGTCGACACGCCCCAGCATTTCGCAAAGCAGGGCATAACTGCGGTCATCGCCACGCCCCATGATCACGCGCCAGCCTTCCACCAGCGCTGGTTGCTGTTCGCAGGCGGCGGGGCCGAACCATCGCGGCACAATATCCACCGCCATGGTGCTCAGGCCCAGTTCCAGAACGCTGGCAGAACGGGTGTTCCAGGCATCGGGGGTGCCGATGACGGCTCCGGTGTTGGTGAGTGTGGCGGACAGCAATCGGTCTGCATGTTTGCTGACGAGCTGTTGGCCAATCACGCCCCCGATGGACGTGCCAGCGAAGTGGAAACGCTGCGCCTCGGCGGCAGTGGCGAGTGTGAGGGCCTCCTGTGCCAGATCTTCAGGGGTGATCTGGTCACTGGCCTCTGGCCAGGCCGCGCTGGCGCCATGTCCTGGCAAGTCCCAGGTGAGTACCCGGAAGCTGTTCAGCAGTGCGGGGAGCATGTCGTCCCATACGGCCTGCGTCATGCCCAGAGGGTGTGCCAGCATCAGCAGCGGTTTCGCGCTGTCACCGAGCAGACGGTAACAGACAGTGCGGCCGTTGTGTTTCAGAAAAGCCATGGTAGCTCCTTGCCTCAGACGCGTTCGATAAGTGTTGCAATACCCTGGCCGACGCCCACGCACATGGTGCAAAGCGCGTATCGGCCGCCGGAATGTTGCAGCTGGTGGGCTGCCGTTTGCAGCAGTCTTGCGCCAGACATACCCAGTGGATGCCCAAGGGCGATGGCGCCGCCGTTCGGGTTGACCCGGGGGTCGTCGTCGGCAACGCCCAGTTCCCTTAGTACGGCCAGCCCTTGCGCGGCAAAGGCTTCGTTCAGTTCGATCACGTCGATGTCGTCAATGCCGATGCCTTGCTTCTCCAGCAGTTTTCGAACCGCGGGGACCGGGCCAATGCCCATGACACGCGGCTCTACACCTGCCGTGGCCATGCCCAGAATCCGGGCCATAGGTTTCAGTCCGTGGGCTTTCACTGCATTCTCACTGGCGACCAGCATCGCCGCTGCACCGTCGTTCACGCCGGAGGCATTGCCAGCGGTTACGCTGCCGCCGTCGCGAAACGGTGTTGGCAGGGACGCAAGCTTCTCCAGAGTGCTTGCACGGGGATGTTCGTCGGTATCGAACACCAGCGGGTCCTGTTTTCGGCGCGGAATGGATACCGGCACGATTTCTTCTGCGAAGCGGCCTTCCTTCTGGGCCCGGGCGGTTTTTTCCTGGGAGCGGAAGGCAAACAGATCCTGATCTTCCCGCGACACCTGGTACTGCTCGGCGACGTTTTCCGCGGTTTCCGGCATGGAATCGATGCCGTATTGCTTCTTCATCAGCGGGTTAACGAAGCGCCAGCCGATGGTGGTGTCTTCGATCTTCTGACCCCGTGAAAACGCCGAGTCGGCCTTGCCCATCACATAGGGCGCGCGGGACATGGATTCCACGCCGCCGGCCAGTACCAGCTCCATTTCACCGGCGCGTATGGCGCGAAAGGCCGTGCCCACTGCATCCATGCCCGAGCCGCACAAGCGGTTGATTGTGGTGCCCGGCACGGAAGTGGGCAGGCCCGCCAAAAGGGAGGACATCCGGGCTATATTGCGGTTGTCTTCACCGGCCTGGTTGGCCGACCCCATCATCACCTCGTCGATGGCGGCGGGGTCGAGTTCCGGGGCTTGTTCCAGTACAGCCTTGAAGATATGCGCCGCGAGGTCATCGGGCCGAACGCTGGCCAGGGTGCCGCCGAAACGACCAATGGCTGAACGGCGGGGGTGGCAGAGATAAACGTCGGTCATGATAGTCCTCACTGTTGGCCTGAATGATGAGCGTTGGTACGTGCTTTGAGGTCACGTAGGATGTCCAGCTCTTTAGCACTGGGCTCCTGCGTGGTGTCCAACTGATCGGCAAACCGGATCTCCCAGCCAGTAGCGTCGATTACGTCTTCCCGGGTTACGTTCGGATGCAGGGACGTGACCACCAGTTCTTTGGTATCCGGGTCCGGCTTGAGAATGCAGAGATCGGTAATCACCACCGTGGGGCCGCGACCTATATTAGGGACATTATCCCGTGCTTTGCCGTCACGGCCAAAACCGACGGTGGTCACGAAGTCGACGTCTTTCACGAAAGTGCGCCTGGAGTGCTTCACGGTAATGAACACTTCCTTCGCATTGGTGGCAATTTCAGGGGCACCGCCACCGCCTGGCAGCCGTACTTTCGGTTCGCGGTAGTCTCCAATCAGGGTGGTGTTGAGGTTGGCGTAACGATCGATCTGGGCGGTGCCCAGAAAGCCCACGCTGATATGCCCACCCTGGAGCCAGTAGCGGAACATTTCCGGAACGCCAACCGTGGTCAACGCCGATTCGCACAGCTCGCCATCACCGATGGACAACGGTAAGACGTCCGGTTTGGTCTGCAGGGTGCCGGATTCGTAAATCAGAGTGACGTCCGGCGCGTGGGTCAGGCGCGCCAGGTTGGCGGCTTCACTGGGCAGGCCGATACCGACGAAACAGGTCATGTCGCTGGTCAGTGCGCGAGCGGCAGTGACGCTCATCATTTCCGAAGCGGTAAATTCAAGGCTCATCACGCAGCTCCTTTTTCAAATACGTTGTCTTTCAGCCAGTTCTGGAAGGTGTCCCGGTCCCGGGCGATGCCGTCCCACTCTTTGTAGAAAGCGTTGTCGCGGTCGTAATAACCCAGCGCGTAGGAAGGGCTGGCGCCTTTTGGCGCTTCGGCAATGGCGGTAACCGCCCAGGAGGGCAGCACGCAGGCGTTCACGGAAGCGCCCAGATCGTCCACCACCTCTTCAACGGTGACGATGCTGCGCTTGGCGGCGAGAACCACTTCCTTCTGGATACCTATGATGCCTTCTATCAGCACGTTGCCTTTGCGGTCGGCCCGCTGGGCATGAATCACGGCGACGTCCGGGCGGACGGAGGGCACGGCGGCCAGGCGCTCTCCGGTGAACGGGCACTCGATGAATTTGATCTGGTCGTTCACCTTTGGCAGGTCGCTGCCCACGTAACCCCGCAGCACTGCCAGTGGCAGGCCAGCAGCGCCGGCTTCATAAGCGCAGGCCATAGCGGCGTGGCTGTGTTCCAGAATTTCCAGCTTGTTCGGCCAGCCTTTCTCAACCGCGTCGCGCAGTCGGTGCAGCGAGCCGACGCCTGGGTTTCCGCCCCAGGAGAAGATCAGCTTCCTGGCGCAACCCGCACCGATCATCTGGTCGTACACCAGATCCGGTGTCATGCGGATGAGCGTCAGGTCGCGCTTCTCCTGGCGGATAATTTCGTGGCCCGCAGCGAAAGGGATCAGGTGCGTGAAACCTTCCATACAGACCGTATCGCCATTGCTGATATAGCGGCTCACGGCTTCCTTGAGAGAGAGAAATTCAGCCATCACAGAATCTCCAGTGCAGTGTTTGTTGAAAGTTCGATATACGAACATAAGTTTAATATGCGAACATAATGGCTCGAAGGTTTTGTCGTCGTCAAGTACAAATTTTCACCAGTTGCCAAAAATGCACGGATGTTCGGATACCGAACGAGCTGCTACCATTTGCGGAGGCTGTGTTCAGGCGAGTAAGGAGCAGGAATGGACGATCAGGTTCTCAGGCCCGGAGACCGGGACTATGTAGGCGCACTGGCGTCAGGGCTGGAAGTGTTGCAGGCGTTCGACGCTGAGCATCCACGGATGACCCTGAGCGAGGTGGCGACCCGTACGGATATGGACCGGGCCAAGGCGCGTCGTTTCCTGCTTACTCTGCACGCCCTGGGGTTCGTGAAACGCAACGGCCGTCAGTTCGAGTTGACCCCGCGCGTATTACAGCTTGGCTATGCCTATCAGTCGTCGAACCAGTACCGCGCGGTTATCCAGCAATACCTTGAGGACGTTACGGCAGAGTTGGGCGAATCGTCCTCACTGGCGGTGCTGGACGGGGATGATGTGGTGTACGTGGTGCGTTCATCAGCAAGGCACCGGCTGATGGCCATTACCCTTTCCGTGGGTACGCGCCTTCCGGCGGCCTATACCTCTATGGGTCGGGTGCTGCTGGCGCAGTTGCCGGAAGCGGAGTTGGAGGCGTTTCTTGCCCGTGTGAAGCTTGAGCCCTTTACCGCTTCTTCCATTACCGATGCCAATGCCCTGGAGAAAGACATCACGAAAGTTCGGAAGCAGGGCTATTCGATTGTGGATCAGGAGCTTGATTCAGGCCTTCGTTCCGCAGCGGTGCCGGTGTTTGCCGGCAATGGTGAACTGCTCGGGGCGATCAATATCAGTACCAATGCGGCGCGAGTGGGTATGGACACTTTGGTAGGGGTGTATCTGCCAAGGTTGCAGCAGGCGGCCGAGGCGGTACGGCGAACGACCCGCTAATATCACGGGTACCGGCCGGTCAGCCGGTTTTCCACCAGCTCATCCAGGATCGTGTTCGCCAACCGCATGACCGCATTGGGGTTTTCTCCCCGTCGCCGTGACGCAATCACCGGCACGCTGATGTTGTCGTCTTCCAGTGGCATGTAGTCCACTCCCTCACGGTTCAGCCGCCGGACCTGCTCGGGCACCAGGGTGAATCCCATGTCCGAGGCAACCAGCGACAGCGCGGTTTGCAGGTCATTGACCTGCTGCATCACGTTGACTCGCAGGCCTCGGCGGTGGAAAAGGCCCTGGGTCAGGTCAGCGAAGTTCGGGCCCGGGCCGGACGGGAAGGTGATCATCGGCCATTCCGACAGCTCCTTCATGGACGGCGGGTGCCGGGTCAGGGGGTTGCCGGCGGGAATGGCTGCGATGATGGGCTCGTCGAACAGCAGTTCCTGATCGACATCCGGGTCCTCTATGCGCACCCGGCCAAAACCGATATCAATCTTCCCCGCTTTCAGGGCGTCCACCTGCTCCCGTGTTTTCAGTTCGTGCAGGATGATTTCCAGATTCTTGTTGCGCCGCAGGCGTCTGACCATCAGTGGCAGTTGCCCGTAGAACACGGAGGGTACGAAGCCGATGGAGAAAACGGTTTTGCGGTGTTGGGCGATCCTGCGGGTGTCGCTGACGGTTGCGGCTATCTTGTCGAGAATCTGCCTCGCCTGTTCAAGAAAGTATTCACCGCCAGTCGTCAACACCAGCCCCCGGGGCTTCCGGATGAACAGCGCAACCCCCACTTCTTCTTCCAGCTGTTTGATGGCTCGGGTCAGAGGGGGCTGGGCGATAAACAGCTTTTCTGCCGCACGGGTGAGGTTCAGTTCCTCTGCCACCGCCACGAAGTAGCGCAAGTGTCTCAGCTCCATCCATACCTCCAGGGTATTGCTTCGTACTTAATCAATATTGGTTCCCATACGTGAAACTTCGTACTGTCCGAATTACAGGCATTTTAACTTGCGATTCGGAGAGCACATGTCCGCAACCATTCAGTCCATTGAAGCCATCCTGGTCGATATCCCGACCATCCGGCCGCACAAACTATCCATGACAACCATGGGGGTTCAGACCATGGTGATCGTGCGGATGAAGGATTCCGATGGCCTGGAAGGTTTGGGTGAAGCCACCACGATTGGTGGCCTGGCCTACGGTCCGGAAAGCCCCGAAAGCGTGAAACTTACCATCGACACCTATTTCAAGCCACTGCTGATCGATCAGCCAGCGGATGCAATCAATACTCTTAGGGTAAGGCTAAACCGTGCGACCCGTGGAAACAACCTGGCCAAGTCTGCCATTGAAACTGCGCTGCTGGATCTGCAAGGCAAACGCCTGAATCGTCCGGTTTCCGATCTGCTCGGCGGTGCCCTGCATCAGCACATTCCGGTGCTCTGGACGTTGGCCAGCGGCGATACCGCCAAGGATATCGACGAGGCACACAGTCTGATCGCGCAACAACGCCACTGCGATTTCAAGCTGAAGATTGGTTCTCGCGCGGTGATGGAAGATGTGCGCCATGTGGCGGCAATCAAGGAAGCAGTGGGTGAACAGGCCAGTGTGCGTGTTGATGTCAATCAGGCCTGGGATGAAGCCACCGCAGCCAAGGGTATGGCTGAGTTGCAGGCTGCGGGCATTGACCTGGTGGAACAGCCTACCCCGATGAAGGACTTCGGCGCCCTTATACGGCTGTCCGAAAAATTCCATATCCCGATTCTGGCCGATGAATCCGTAGCCGATGCCAAGGATCTGTTTGCCCTGGCGGCCGGAGGATTCGCCGGTGCGGTGGCCATGAAGATTGCCAAGGCTGGCGGTCCGATTCGGGCGTTGGAACAGGCTACGGTTGCCCAGTCCGCAGGACTCGGACTGTACGGCGGCACCCTGCTGGAAGGCACCATCGGTACCGCCGCGTCCCTGCACGCCTGGTCCACGCTGGAAACCCTCCATTGGGGAACAGAGATGTTCGGCCCGCTACTGATGAAAGACGACATTGTAGTGCGCCCGCTGAACTTCCACGCCAACGGCGTGGACCTGCCGCAAGGCCCGGGCCTGGGTGTCGAAATTGATGAAGACAAGCTGGCCGTCTATCGCAGAGGCGCATAGGGCGCCGTCAGTAAGTACGCCGCAAGACTGGATAACGGAGGAAAGCACATGCTGTTCAAAGTTGAGATGAAGGTGAACATCCCCCACGACATGCCCGCCGATGTGGTGGCGGACATCAAGGCCCGGGAAAAGGCCTATGCCCAGGACCTGCAGGAAAAGGGCAAATGGCGCCACCTGTGGCGTGTGGCGGGCAGCTACGCCAACGTCAGTATCTTCGATGTGGAGGACAACGCCGAGTTGCAGGATCTGGTCGGCAACCTTCCGCTGTTCCCGTACATGGAAATCACCGTTGCGCCCCTGTGCCGTCACCCGTCATCCATTCACGAGGATGACCGCTAGCGGGGTTTACAACTAATACCGGCGCCCAATGTTCTCAGGCGCCATGCAGAACTTGTTGCCAATTGATCGGGATGTCTGGAGCAACAACAACAAAAGACCGAGGAGACCAACAATGACCGTTAAGACCATGCAATCCGCTGATGTGAAGGAACTGCTGGAGAAAGTCGCCGGCTTCGACAAGGACGGTGGCAATGAGCGCATGAAGAAGATCGTTCATCGCGTCATGCACGATATTTTTCAGATCGTGGAAGATTTTGATGTCACGCCCGAGGAGTTCTGGAGCGCCGTTTATTACGTTGGTGAACTGGGCGCGAATGGTGAGGCAGCTCTGCTGGCACCGGGCCTGGGTATGGACCGCTACCTGGACATTCGTCAGGACGCCGAGGACGAGCAGGCCGGCCTGACCGGCGGTACGCCGCGTACCATCGAAGGCCCGCTGTACGTTGCGGGCGCCCCCATGAGCGAAGGCTTTGACCGCATGGACGACGGCTCCGACAAGGACGCCGAAGCCATCCTGATCAAGGGCCGGATCACTGACGAAAACGGTGAGCCACTGGCGAACGCGGTCGTGGATATCTGGCACGCGGATACCAAGGGTGCCTACTCCTACTTCGACCAGTCGCAGAGCGAGTACAACCTGCGCCGTCGTATCAAAACCGACGCCGAAGGCCGGTACGCCGCCCAGAGCATCATGCCGTCCGGCTACGGTTGCCCGCCGGAAGGTTCCACTCAGCAGTTGCTGAATCACCTGGGCCGTCATGGTCAACGCCCCGCACACATTCATTACTTTGTGTCCAAGCCGGGTTACAAGCATCTGACCACACAGATCAATATTGCCGGTGACGAGTACACCTACGACGATTTTGCGTTTGCCACCCGCGAAGAACTGGTGGTTGCCGCCAATCGTGTTGAGCAGTCGGAAACAGGCGCACAGCATGGCTTGAACGGACCGATTACCGAGGTTGAGTTCAACGTCACTCTGGTAGCCACTGACAAGCCTGAACTCCAGGAGCGCCACGCACGCCGTCGCGCCCTGGAAACCGACGTTGCCTAAGCGCCACCCAAGAACAAGACGGAGTGAACGACATGACCAGCAAACTCGACAAGCTTGCAGACAAGGTACGCGACGCGGTGATAGCGGATCCGGAAACCGGCCGCTATCAGTGTGACCGGGGTATCTTCACCGACCAGGAACTGTTCGACCTGGAGATGAAGTACATCTTTGAAGGCAACTGGGTATACCTGGCCCACGAAAGCCAGATCCCGGAGCCGGGTGACTACTTTACCGTGACCGTGGGTCGTCAACCGGTGGTGATTACCCGGACCAAGGATGGCGAGCTCAAGGCCATACTGAACACTTGCTCGCATCGTGGCGCCACCCTTTGCCGCAAGAAGCGTGGCAACAAAACCTCCTTTACCTGCCCGTTCCACGGCTGGACTTTCCGGAACGACGGCCAGCTGCTGAAGGCGAAAGACCAGAAGAAGGGCGGTTACCCGGAGCAGTTCAATACCGACGGCTCCCACGACCTGAAGCAGATGCCGAAGTTCGGTAATTACCGTGGCTTCCTGTTTGGCAGCCTCAATGCCGATGTGCTTCCGCTTGAGGAACACCTGGGTGAAACCACCAAGATCATCGACAACATCGTAGATCAGTCGGAAGACGGCCTGGAGATCCTGCGGGGCAGCTCGACCTACACTTATGAAGGTAACTGGAAGCTGACCGCCGAAAACGGTGCGGACGGCTACCACGTGGGCACCGTGCACTGGAACTACCTCTCCACCATGGGCCAGCGTAATTACGACAAGGGTGGCACCGAAGCGGTGGATGCCAAGAGCTGGTCCGCCGAGGGTGGTTTCTACTCGTTCGAGAACGGCCACATGATGTTGTGGACCCGTCTGCTGAACCCGGAAGTGCGTCCGATCTTCAGCCAGTTAGAACGCCTGGAGAAGACCTACGGCGAGGCCCGTGCCGATTCCATCGTTCGTACCACCAAGAATCTGTGCCTGTATCCGAACGTCTACCTGATGGACCAGTTCTCGACACAGATACGTGTGACCCGGCCTATCGACGTCAACAAGACGGAAGTCACCATTTACGCTTTTGGCCCGAAGAATGAGCCGGCTGAGCTGCGCGCCAAGCGCATCCGTCAGTACGAGGACTTCTTCAACGTGACCGGAATGGGCACTCCGGACGATCTGGAGGAATTCCGTGCCTGCCAGAACGGTTACGAAGCCCAGGACATGCGTTGGAACGATATGAGCCGCGGTGCCGCTCACTGGATCGATGGCCCGGATGAGCACGCCAACCAGATCGACATGAAGCCGACCATGAGCGGTGCCCGTCCGGACGACGAAGGCCTGTATGTGAATCACCACAAACATTGGCAGGTTGAGATGACTCGCGCCATTGAGGCCGAGCGTGCCCGTTTCATCCCCTTGACTTCGAGTTCAACAGATTCAGAGGAGGCGTCCGCATGAGCCTGAGCTATCACGATATCGAGCAATTCATCATCCGTGAGGCCCGTTTTCTGGACGACCGGGAGTGGGACAAGTGGCTGGAGTGCTATCACGAGGACGTCACCTACTGGATGCCGGCCTGGGACGATGACGATGAGCTGACAGAAGATCCGCAAAGCGAGATCTCACTCATCTACTACCCCAACAAGGACGGCCTGGAAGACCGGATCTACCGGATCAAAACCGAGCGTTCCGGCGCCAGTTCCATGCCGGAGCCACGCACCACGCACTTCACCAGTAACCTGGAAATCCTGTCTCAGAGCGACAGTGAGGTGACACTGCGGTTTAACTGGCTGACCAAGTCCTATCGCTACAAGAAAACGGCGGAATTCTTTGGAACGTCCTTCTACACACTGGATGTCACCGGCGACCAGCCGCTGATCCGGGAGAAGAGGATGGTCCTGAACAACGATTGCATCAATCAGGTGCTGGACGTCTATCACCTGTAATTGATGGGGAGAGCATCATCATGAGTTATAACATCGCGCTTAACTTTGAAGACGGCGTTACCCGTTTTGTGTCCTGCAATGAAGGCGAGACGGTTCTGGACGCCGCCTACCGTTCGCAGATCAATCTGCCCATGGACTGCTCCGATGGCGTCTGCGGCACCTGCAAGGGTGCCTGCCGTCAGGGCGAGTTCGACATGGGTGATGAATACATTGACGAAGCGCTGTCTGACGAGGAAGCCGAGCGGGGCATGGTGCTGACCTGCCAGATGGTGCCCTCCAGTGATTGTGTGGTGGAAGTGCCAGTTGCTTCCACCATGTGCAAGACCGGCAATGCGGAAGTGTCGGGGACGGTGGCCGAGGTGAACCTGATCTCGCCCACCTCGATCGAGCTGAAAATCACGGCCGATGAAGACATTGCCTTTCTGCCGGGACAGTACGTAAACATTCAGGTTCCGGGCTCCGAAGAAACCCGAGCCTACTCCTTCAGCTCGCCACCTGGCTGCCGCGATCTCAGTTTCCTGATTCGCAACGTGCCGGGCGGGCTGATGAGTTCGTGGTTAGTGGGCGAGGCCCGCACCGGTGACAAGGTGACCCTGACCGGCCCCATGGGCAGCTTCTACCTGCGTCCCGTTGAACGGTCGATACTGATGCTGGCAGGCGGCACCGGCCTGGCGCCAATGCTGGCAAAGCTGGAGTATCTGAAAGCCAATGGCTGTGATCAGCCAACTCACCTGGTGTATGGCGTCAGCAATGACGATGACCTGGTGTGCCTGGATATTCTGGACCGTTTCGCCGCGGAGCTGGATAACTTCAGCTACGTGACGGTTGTTTCTGGCGAAGACAGTGACCATCCGCGAAAGGGGTATGTCACCCAGCATATGGATGAAGCGCCTGTGAACGACGGCGACGTGGATGTCTATCTCTGTGGTCCTCCTCCCATGGTGGATTCCGTGCTCGGGTTCTTCCGTGAGAAGGGCATTGAACCGAACTCCTTCCACTACGAGAAGTTCACACCCAGTGCACCGTCGGCCAGGGAGAAGGTCGCATGAAAGACCGCTTCACCGACAAGGTCATGGTGATTACCGGCGCCGCCCAGGGCATTGGCAGGCGCGTGGCCGAACTGGCCGCCGCCGAGGGCGCCAGGCTGCTTCTGGTTGATGTTGCTGACTATGTTCAGGGCGTAGCCGCTGAGTTGCGTGACCAGGGTGCTGATGCCGTTGCGGTCCAGGCCAATCTGGAAACCTGGGCCGGTGCTGAAAGCGTTATGGCAGAAGCGCAGAAGCAGTACGGTCGCATCGATATCCTGATCAACAATGTCGGCGGTACGATCTGGGCGCAGCCGTTTGAACACTACACCCCGGAGCAGATTGAGAAGGAAATCCAGCGTTCACTGTTTACCACGTTGTGGTGCTGCCGGGCCGTTCTGCCTCATATGCTTCAGCAGAAGGGGGGTGTCATCGTGAATGTATCGTCCGTGGCAACGCGGGGGCTGATGCGTGTGCCCTATGGCGCGGCCAAGGGCGGCGTGAATGCGATGACGGTGAACCTGGCCTATGAATACGCGCCTCACAACATTCGGGTAAATGCCGCCGCCCCCGGAGGCACAGAAGCTCCCCCGCGCCTGACTCCGCGCAATGCCAAAGAGCAGAGCGAGCAGGAAAAGGCCTGGTATCAGACGCTGATTGACCAGACCACGGAAAACAGCTTCATGCATCGTTATGGAACCCTGGACGAGCAGGCCGAACCTATCCTGTTCCTGGCATCGGATGCGTCTTCCTACATGACCGGTACCGTGCTGCCTGTGGCAGGTGGTGACCTGGGTTAACCCATTACACAGCTCCGCACAAGAACAAGAGCGGAAGTGAGAGATCATGAGAAACATCGACGTAAACGACGTTATTGATAACGCCACCTTCAACAAGTTTCACTGGAAAGTACTCTTCTGGTGCACCCTGATTATTATCTTCGACGGCTATGATCTGGTGATCTACGGCGTGGTGCTTCCGATCCTGATGGATCAGTGGAACCTGAATCCCTATGTAGCCGGTCTGCTCGGCAGCAGTGCACTGTTTGGCATGATGTTCGGGGCCATGGGGTTCGGCATGTTGTCGGACCGGCTCGGGCGCAAGAAAGTCATCATCACCTGTGTGGTGTTGTTCAGCGTGACCACGGTTATTAACGGTTTTGCCACCACGCCCTGGCAGTTCGGCATCCTGCGCTTTATTGCCGGCCTCGGTATTGGGGGGGTTATGCCGAATGTGGTGTCCCTGATGAGTGAATACTCACCTGCCAGAAGGCGCAGTACCCTGGTGGCGCTGATGTTCAGTGGCTACGCGGTAGGTGGCATGATGTCTGCCGGCCTGGGGATCTGGATCGTGCCCAACTACGGGTGGGAGATCATGTTCTATCTGGCGGCGGTGCCGATGCTGATGCTGCCGTTTATGCTGAAATTCCTGCCGGAATCGGTGGCGTTCCTGATGGCACAAAAACGCGAGGGTGAAGCCCGCGATATCCTGACCCAGGTAGCTCCGCTAAAACACATCAATGAACAGGACGTGTTGGGGGTGCCGCCAACCACCGACAGCAAGGCCCCGGTGCTCGAGTTGTTTCGCGATGGACGGGCGATGAGCACGCTGATGTTCTGGGTGGCGTTCTTCTGCTGCCTGTTGATGGTGTACGCGTTGGGGTCCTGGTTGCCGAAGTTGATGTCCAATGCCGGTTACGCGCTGAGCTCCAGCCTGATGTTCCTGATGGTATTGAACGTCGGGGCGATCATTGGTGCCGTCGGCGGTGGCTGGTTGGCCGACAGACTGTCGCTGCGCTCCGTGCTGGTGTCTTTCTTTATTCTGGGCTCCGGGTCACTGGTGCTGTTGGGGTACGAAAGCCCGATGTGGTTCCTGTATACCCTGGTGGGCATTGCCGGTGCGACAACTATCGGCTCCCAGATCCTGCTTTACGCCTATGTTGCCCAGTATTACCCGACCAGTATTCGCTCCACGGGGCTGGGCTGGGCATCCGGCATTGGTCGTAATGGTGCCATTGTCGGGCCACTGTTAGGTGGTGCACTGTTAGCGATGGCGCTGCCGCACCAGATGAACTTCCTCGCATTGGCGGTGCCGGGTGCCATTGCCACGGTGGCCATTGCGCTGGTCGGTCGGCGTGGGTTCGGCTTCAGGCGTGAGCCGGTGGTTCAGAGCGACGGTATGGCCGTTAGCGGTAGCTAGAGAATTGGAGTGTTGATGCGACCCCAGGGTAGACAGTCAGTCTGGCCCTCCTTGGCCCCGGCGCGAAAGCGCCTGGGGCCCTTTTTCGTTAAGCAGAATCATAAAACCAATAACGGATTGCGCTTATGTCGAGACTTCTGAAAGACCTTTCACTACCGGCCATTGTGGCCGGGTTTTTGGCCGTTCTGGTGTCCTACTCCGGGCCGCTGGCCATCCTCTTCCAGGCTGGTGCAAGTGCAGGCATTTCCGACGAGATGATGACGTCCTGGGTCTGGGCGATCTCCATGGGGGCGGCGGCCTCTGGCATCATTCTGTCGATCTGGCTCAAGGCGCCGGTGGTCACTGCCTGGTCGGCGCCTGGCACCGCACTGTTGGTGGCGCTGTTTCCGGAGTTGTCGCTGAATGAGGCCATAGGCGCCTATATCACAGCGGCCATTATCATTTTTATCATTGGTGTCTCTGGTACCTTTGACACCTTTGTTCGCGCCATTCCCAAGGGCATTGCGGCGGGCATGATGGCCGGGATCCTGTTCCAGTTCGGTGTGGGGGCGTTTACCGCGATCGAAACAACCCCGGCACTGGCTATTGGCATGCTGCTTTCCTACGTGGTGTTCCGTCGCCTGTTTCCCAAATACACCCTGGTTCTGCTATTGATCGCCGGTGTGGTTCTGGCCGTGGTTTTGGAAGGGGCGTCGCTGTCTGGCGTGCGCTGGAGTATTGCCGTCCCGCAGTTCATTGCGCCGGAGTGGAACCTGGGATCAACGTTGAGCCTGGCGATCCCCCTGGTACTGGTGAGCTTAACCGGGCAATTCCTCCCAGGCATGGCCATCCTTCAGGGGGCAGGGTACCCCGTCAGGGCCAAGCCGATCATCGGGGTGACCAGTTTGGTATCGCTGCCCATGGCGTTCTTCGGCGGTATTACCACGGTAGTGGCGGCAATCACCGCCGCCATCTGCACGGGTAAGGATGCTCACGAAGACCCCTCTCGTCGATACGTTGCCGGTGTGTTTAACGGGGTGTTCTATCTGGTGGGTGGCCTGTTTGCCGGTACCATCGTCAGCCTGTTCACCTCGCTGCCTGCTGCCTTTGTTGCGGTACTTGCGGGGCTGGCGTTGTTGGGGGCTATTGCGGGCAACCTGTTTGCCGCGCTGGAAGATGCCAGCCATCGTGAAGCGTCATTGATCACCTTTATTGTCACGGCCTCTGGTATGTCTCTGTTCGGGCTGTCGTCTGCGTTCTGGGGTGTTGTGATCGGCTATGGTTGCTACCTGGTGCTTAATGGCAGCGCCGGCAGAAAATGATTCCTGGATGGGGTAGGCTGGGGGCTTCTCGGGTTTTGGGGCTGACTGACCATGACTGAATCGACCAACCTGCCATTCCGGTTTCGGTTTCGCGTCCGCTACGGTGAATGCGATGCTCAGAGTGTGGTGTTCAACGCACGCTACGCGGATTACGTGGACATTTCCGTAAATGAATATATCCGCGTTCTGTTCGGGGATTACCAGAATCTGCTGGATCAGGATCTGGACATTCAGGTAGTGAGCCTCACCGTGAACTATCGGGCACCGGCGCGATTTGATGATGTGCTGGAAGCCAGGATACGAGCAGGCCGTATCGGTAACACCTCATTCACGGTGCATCTTGAATTCTATCGGTACGGGGATGGTTTGCTGGTGGCGGAGGCTGATATCACTTACGTGTTGATCCAGCCGTCGACAATGACGAAGACGCCAGTGCCGGACGCAATCCGAAAAACACTGGAGGAAGGCGCTCCCGGCGTGTTGATCAGTCACGCCGGGGAGCAGGTTCAGGATTGCTGATCAGCCCTGCTGCAAGGCCTGCATCACCGCCTTGGCGGTGCCTTCCGAGGAGGGCGGGTTCTGCCCGGTAATCAGCTTGCCGTCCACCACGATGTGCGGTGTGAAGTCATCCCCGCAGGTGTAGGTGGCGGTTTTCTCCTTCAGCATGTCTTCCAGCAGGAATGGCACAACGTTGGTCAGGCCA
>Ga0189286_100166_pt1 | contig 34047 bp, 31 predicted proteins | sample UW69minimetaG_FD_130330 | JGI IMG/M metagenome (GOLD analysis project Ga0189286, IMG submission 130330) | Marine microbial communities from the Costa Rica Dome - UW69 mini metaG | ecosystem: Environmental > Aquatic > Marine > Oceanic > Photic zone | place: Costa Rica: the Eastern Pacific...
AGACGCTCGAAGCGCGACGCTTGCATCACAGCCAGCGCGCCGCATAATCAAACCAACCAGATGAGCCAAACTCTCTCTTACTTTAGGCCCTCATTGGTTCCAAAAACTCTGACGACGGACAGTTGCGACAACACGCGTCCGAACCGAGGGTGGGTGCGAACGCGCGCCCGTGGGGGCGTGTCGGACGCTTAAGCCCGCTTTGCGGGCTTGGGAGCGGCAGTTCTTGATGTTGTAGAAAAAAGAACACCCGCGGCGGGGCGCGGGTGTTTTTGTTCTGTCACTTAGTGTTTACGCGCCCTCTCACCGGGGTGCGCCCGCGTTCCGGCTTGCCGGAACGCTTCCGCGCACTCTGAGTGATTTGGCGAAGCCAAACACTCAGCGGGTAAATTTCTTATGCTTGAGACGTTTTGGCTCCAGAGCATCTGGGCCGAGGCGACGTTTCTTGTCTTCTTCGTAGTCCTCAAAGTTGCCTTCGAACCATTCCACATGGGCGTCGCCTTCAAAGGCGAGGATGTGGGTGCAGATGCGGTCGAGGAAGAAGCGGTCGTGGGAGATGACCACGGCGCAGCCGGCAAAATCGACCAGCGCGTCTTCGAGCGCGCGGAGGGTTTCCACGTCCAGATCGTTGGTGGGTTCGTCGAGCAGCAGCACGTTGCCGCCTTCTTTCAGCAGGCGTGCCATGTGCACGCGGTTGCGTTCCCCGCCGGACAGCAGGTTCAGCGGTTTCTGCTGGTCGCCGCCTTTGAAGTTAAACGACGAGCAATATGCGCGGGAGTTCACCTGGGCGTCGCCCAGTTCGATGATTTCCGCGCCGCCGGAGATGGCTTCCCAGACGGTGTCTTTGTCGTTCAGGTCGTCGCGGGACTGGTCCACATAGCTGAGCTTCACGGTGTCGCCGTATTCCACGGTGCCCTCGTCGGGCTGTTCCTGACCGGTGAGCATTTTGAAGAGCGTGGATTTACCGGCGCCGTTGGGGCCGATCACGCCCACGATCCCACCGGGGGGTAGGGAGAATTCGAGGTTTTCGATCAGCTGCTTGTCGCCAAAGTGCTTGGACAGCCCGTTGACCTCGATGACTTTGGAGCCCAGACGCGGGCCGTTTGGAATGACGATCTGTGCGCGGGTGATTTTCTCGCGCTCGGACTGGCTGGCCAGATCGTTGTAGGCGGCGATACGGGCTTTGGATTTGGCCTGACGGGCTTTTTGACCCTGACGCATCCATTCGAGTTCGCGCTCCAGGGTTTTCTGCTTGGATTTGTCCTCGCGGGCTTCCTGCTCCAGACGTTTCGCCTTTTGCTCCAGCCATGCGGAGTAGTTGCCCTCGTATGGAATGCCGCGGCCGCGGTCGAGCTCGAGGATCCAGCCGGTGATGTCATCGAGGAAGTAACGGTCGTGGGTGACGCAGAGGATGGTGCCTTTGTAGTCGATCAGGTGCTGTTGCAGCCAGGCGATGGTTTCAGCGTCGAGGTGGTTGGTGGGTTCGTCGAGCAGCAGCATGTCAGGCGCTTCAAGCAGCAGTTTGCAGAGCGCGACACGGCGGGCCTCACCACCGGAGAGGTCTTCGATGCGGGCGTCATCGGGCGGGCAGCGCAGGGCCTCCATGGAGATGTCGACCTGGCTGTCCAGATCCCAGAGGTTCTGGGCATCGATGTCGTCCTGCAGCTTGGCCATTTCCTCGGCGGTTTCGTCCGAGTAGTTCATCGCCAGCTCGTTGTAGCGGTCCAGAATGGCCTTTTTCGCGGCCACGCCGAGCATTACGTTTTCGCGCACGTTGAGGCTTTCGTCGAGCTTTGGCTCCTGCGGCAGGTAGCCGACTTTGGCGCCTTCTGCGGCCCAGGCCTCGCCGGTGAAGTCCTTGTCCAGACCGGCCATGATTTTCATCAGGGTCGATTTACCGGCGCCGTTGACGCCGACGACGCCGATTTTTACGCCCGGAAGGAAGGACAGGTGGATGTTTTCAAAGCACTTTTTGCCGCCGGGGTAGGTCTTGGACACACCCTGCATGTGGTAGACGTACTGATATGAGGCCATTGGGACGACTCCGTTCGCCAGAATTCACGTTGGGAGGTGTGATAGCGGAGGGCGGAGGCGGGGGCAATGGAGGTTGGTGTGCTGGTCGTTTGATTGGGAGCGCGCATTGGCTAAGGCCAAAAGATAAATCACTTTCGCTGCAACACGCGGTAGCACTGAAAAGCTAAGTAGAAGGGGCCAAGAAAAACGGCGATGCGCAGAAACCTGTCGCTGCCTCCGAAGTCCACTCCAACATAAGGTAAGCAGTAAAGGATCAAAGCGAGGGCATAGCCGATGAGATCGATTTTCAGCTGTTCTTTTGGTGGAAGGTTTTTGTAGGAAAACTTAGACATTCTCTGAGTCCCTCGGCCGTCTCTTGGTGTCAGAGGCGTGAAAGCGCGTGTAGTCTCTAATTCCGTAAGCCAAAAGAACAGAAAGGCAGAGGAAGATAATGGTCTTCACGTGGCCTATGGAACGCCCATAAGTGTTCCGCATGGTTTCTTCGGTTGCAAACAGCAGGGCGCAAATTCCTCCCACATAGATCACAAAAAGAACTACCGCTTTTCGTTTGCCGCCTTTTTGGCGCAGTCGTTGCTTTTGATAGTTGAGAAGGTTTGCCTTTGAGAAAAGGGATTACGGAACACGTGTCACATCAAGCTCTCGCATTCTTTCGATAGTTTTTTTGCGTCCAATGCATTTGTGTTGCCAGTAACACCAGAATAGACAGCTACAGCCGCCTTGCAGGCAACAATCTCCTCGGCGTCAGTTCCATATTTTTCCACAAAATGAAATGAAGCCGCTTTTGGTTCACCGCTACTAAGTTTGAATTCCATATATCCAGATGCAGCTTTTTCTCCCATGTCCGGTAAGGCATGGTAGAGTTCCTTAAAAATTGGCTGCAACGAAGCGATTTCGGCTTCATTCTGAACAAACACGACCCATACATCAGATTGAAGGGGGGGCGACCCTTCAGAAGGCGGCACGAAAACAAGCTCGTTTCGATTTATGATATCGAGAGATTTGCCAAAAGAACTTGGCGCATTATGTGCGATTATCGTCGCAGGCCGATCCAGCCTTGAAAACAGCGAGTCTGACCGGTTCTCTGCGGCAACCGCGCTGGCGAAAAAAGTGAGTATCGGCAACCACATTCCGAATTTCAAAAAGTTCACTTGTACCTCCTTATTTTGACGACAGCCTTAGCGGGAGTTCGTTGAGATGTCATCTGCTTACCGGCTGCTCGCGCGCGAACCGAGGGGCTAGGAAGCGAAGCGCCCGCCTCGAGGGGGCGGTTCACCTCTCGGGATCTTGCTGTGAAAGACCCTGCCGGCCAGTGGGGCGCTGCCGAAGCTTTGCTTCGGCAAAGGGACTTCCTTGACAATTTGCTTGCCAAAAGCTCTGTAGCCGTCGTGCCTTACGGATTGCCATATGTTGCGCGCGGCCAGCGGATTGGGCTGCTGGGCGGATCGTTTGATCCGCCACACGCAGGGCATGTGCATATCACCAAAGAGGCGCTGAAGCGTTTCGATTTGGATCTGGTCTGGTGGCTGGTGAGCCCGGGCAATCCGCTCAAAGATCGCGGGCCGGCAAAGCTGGCGCGGCGTATGGCGGCGGCGCGGGAGATCATGGACCATCCGCGCGTGCATATCTGTGACTTTGAGAGCCATGTTGGCACGCGCTATACGGCGGAGACACTGGCGGTGTTGCAGGACACTTGTCCGCAAGCGCGGTTTGTCTGGCTGATGGGCGCGGATAACCTGGCGCAGTTTCACCGTTGGAAAGACTGGCAAGAGATCATGGCGCGGGTGCCGGTGGGGGTGCTGGCGCGGCCGGGGGACCGGATCGAGGCGCGCACGGCCAAGGCGGCACAAGTGTTTCGGCACGCGCAACTCCATCCGCACAACAGCCGCGCGCTGAGTCGTCTGGACGCCCCGGTTTGGGCCTTTCTGAACGTGCCAATGCAAGATGTTAGCTCCACGCAGTTGCGAAAAAATGGCGCTTGGCCAACGGGTTAAAGTGTTTCATCTTAGTGTGTGGAATACTGTCGCACCCCGTAAGCCTCTATTAACTCAGCAAGTCTAGTTTGACCGAGGAACTAAAGGCGTCTCTGCGTCTTTTGGGCGGCCGAATTTGCGGTTTCCACGTCAAAGCACAGAGACACACACAGAGGTAACGGTTTCCCATCCGGCGCTGTGTCGGCTGGGGGGATGAGGCTTCCGGTCTGCGCAATTGGCAGAGAGGGAGCGTGTAACAGATTGAAACTGCGCCAAAAAGCTGGCGCCTAATCAGGCTCCGCTACAGGATGTAGCGACGGTCTGGCCGGAGCGAATAATGACTGGTGAGAAGAAGCGGTCCTTTGGGCTGTCGATCATGGGGCGGCTGCTGCTGCCGATCGTGGCCTGTATCTTGGTGTCCTTCATTGCGACCACCGTGTTTTGGGTAACCAAACAGAGCAACACGTTGATAAAGGCGTTTGAAAGCGAGTTGGCGCTGTCGCAGACCTTTGTGGCGCCGCCTGTGGCCGCGGCGGTATGGGATTTCAACACCGATGGCGCCGCGGGCGCGATTGCGGGTGTGACCCAGATGGAGAACGCTTTGTTTGCCAAAGTGTTCGTGGACGGCGAGCAATTCGCGGAAGTGGCCGTGGAAGGCGCCGATCAAACCGGCTGGGAAGAAGGCATCGCAGAGATCCTGGCGATGGAAGAGGCAGAGGCGCGGTTGGAAGCCAATCATGTGGCTTATGTGAAGTTCCCGATCCATCACACAGACGGCACAGTTGTGGCCGAGATGGTCATGGGCTTTTACGATGGCGTAATCGCAGCGGTGGTGAACCAGCTTTATATGCAGTCGTTGATTGCGGTTGCGGTGATCTGCTTGGTGATGTCAGCGATTGTCTATTTCTCCGCGGCTGGTGTGACACGTCCCTTGGCGCGGATCGTGGCCCGGATCACGGCGCTGCGTGAGGGCGACACCGCAAGCGATGTGCCGTCAACCGAGCGTAAAGACGAATTGGGCCGGTTGGCGCGGGCCGTGCGCGAGTTTGTGGAGACGATCAAAGCCAATAAGGCGATGGAAGATCAGGCCAAAGAGTCTGCGCGGGAGCAATCCGAGGTTGTGAATGAACTGGCAGACGGTTTGAACCAGCTGGCGCAGGGGCAGTTGAGCCACCGCATCACGTCTGAGTTCAGCAGTGACTATGAGATGCTGCGGGCGGACTTCAATAAGACTGCTGAGGCGCTGGACGATGTGATTGGCCGTGTGCTGGGCACCATTTCGCAGATCGAAGATGAGACCGGCGAGATGGCGGAAGGCACGCAGAATCTTGCCAAACGCACCGAAGCTCAGGCGGCAACGCTGGAAGAGACCGCAGCGGCAATTGGTTCCATCACCGACGGGGTGCAGACCGCGTCCGACCAAACCAAGTCGGTCGAAAACACTGTGGATGCCACCAAGGCCGAGGCGCTGCGTGGCGGCGAGATTGTGAAATCTGCTGTGGACGCGATGCAGGACATCAAGGACAGCGCCGGTAAGATCAGTGAAATCAACCGCGTGATTGAGGATATCTCTTTCCAGACCAACCTGTTGGCATTGAACGCCGGGGTTGAGGCCGCACGGGCTGGTGACAGTGGTCGCGGCTTTGCGGTTGTGGCCTCTGAAGTGCGGTCTCTGGCGCAGCGCTCGGCGACAAGTGCACATGAGATCAAAGAGTTGATCGATACATCGGCTGATCAGGTTGAAGTGGGCGTGGACCTTGTCGATCAGGCTGGTAAGGCAATTGAAGGCATCATCACCAAGATCCAGGAAGTGAGCCGGTTGGCGGTGCAGATTGCTGACAGCTCGCGCGATCAGGCGACCGCGATCACCGAGATCAACTCCGGTGTGATGGATTTGGACCGCGTGACGCAACAGAATGCCAGCCTGGTGGACCGCTCCAGCGCGCAAGGCCGTGCCTTGCAAGAAGCGGCCCGCGAGTTGGCCGAACTGGTGGCAAGCTTCCGTCCGTCTTCTGTTGGGGGTGCGTCCTCTACGGTTTATGAAGAGGATTATCGTCAGTCTGCCTGACGGGCGTTCCAAACACGCACAGATTTGACAAAGGCCGGGGTGCAGGGATCGCACGCCGGCCTTTGCTTTTGTTGGGAAGCAAGGTGGATTTCTTCACGTCAGCTTTACCGAATCCAGCCACGATGAAGGCACTCGGGGGAGTGGTGTCAGTAGAGGATTTGTGATGCAAAAACGCGCAATGATGTTTGTGACGCTGACCGTACTGGCGGTCTCTGCCATGGCGGCCACCGGCTCTGCCGAAAAGAGTTTTGCGGCTTCCACCAACCTTGAGTTTCTGAACAGTCGATGAGGTGATGGCGGCCCTCTAGGGGACCCGTCGCAGAAATGGCCCCGCGGAGGAAGTACCGGCCGTGAGTGTTTCCAGCGGCGCAAATGTCACTTCGCCAACAAAGGCTTGCGCGGTGGTGCCGTCCGGCGCGAGACCGGCCCAGGATTGCACGGATTTGTCCACGGCCCAGAGATTGGCAAAAAGAAAGCCGGGTTCTTTGGGCAGTTGCGCTTCCTCGTCCGTGACCTCAAAAATCAGGCGATCCTCAACATACCAGCGCAGCCGGTCGGGGTGCCATTCAAAGGCATAGCGGCGGGGGCGGTCCGCGGCATCAAACCCCAAGGCGACTTTATGCGCGGTGAGGCGGCCATCCACAAACCAGGCGACCTGCATTTTTGTGGTGTCCTGGCCCAAAAACTCGATGTCGATTTCATCATGTTGCGTGCCATAGTGCGGACCGGTGTAGGTGAAAAATCCGGTGACAAGGCCGGCGCCCTTGGCCGGGTGCAGCAGGGCTTCGTAGCGGCCATAGTGGCTGCGGGTCTGGCGGCGAATGGAGGCGCCAAGAAAGCGGTTTTGGGCGGCTTTTTGCGGCGTCAGAGAGAGGTGCAGCCCTTGTTCGAACCGCAGGTTGTCTCGGCTCCAGTCCGTGTCAAACGCCGGGTGCGAGAAAGTGTAATGCGCCACGTGCCAGCCTTCGGGCTGGACATGGATAAATCGTTCAGAAAATCCAGAGATTGAGTCTGCGCCACCGGCGCTGCCCATGGTCACTGCCACAGCCAAGCCAAGCCGCAGACGGCGTCCGCCTTCGAGTATCCCACGCATCAGGCCCCCACCCGATTAAGGTTAATGGATTATATCCATACCTGTGAGAGCATCCTGTAGGGCAGGGGCGCAAGCTAAAACGCGCGTGATGGTTAACGCGCGCCTTGGTTAATATCTGTGGTTGGGTGGCCCTAAATGGGATCAGGGGCAGGTCTTGGCCTGGATTTCCACGCGACGGTTGTGGACAGAGGTGCTTTCCAGTCCGGCCAGCGGGCGGGCCTCGCCCTCAGACATCACCACACGGATACGTGAGGGGTCTTTGAGCCCGTCGCGCAGCGCGGTTGCCACGGCCTTCGCTCGTTTGAGTGCAAGCGCCTTATTGGCGGCCTCGCCGCCGCTGCTGTCGGAATGACCAATCAGGCGCAGGCAGGCCGGTTGCATTACGGAGGTGTCCAACACGGACACCAACACGGCAAGTTGTACCTGCGCGTCCTCATTGAGGGTCGCTCCACCCTGAGGAAAGAAAACGTGGCTTTCCCGTATCTCGGCCGACAGCGCGTTGGGGGCTGCGCCAGAGGGCGCGGTGTCAGAGAGCACGGAAACACGCGCGCGGCATCGGGTCGGTTCCACGCCATATTGTTCAAGCGCACGGGCACATAGAGCGTCCTCGTCCATCGCGTGACTTGCGGTGGGGGCCAAGGAAGAGGCCAAGGTCAAGATCAGCAAAACAGGTAACCGAAAGATACACATAAAAACGCTCCTAACCTGCTCAGGGTAAGAGCAAACCGTTGCAAAGCGGTAAACAAGAGGGGAGCAAAATAAAAACAAAGACGCAACTATTCACTATTTGTTCAGATTTTCCGGTGACACTGATTGACGTTGTTTGTTTGGTAAATGGTGAGCTGCATGGTTGCAGAAGGTCCTGACACGGGGCGGCAGACCTGGATTGACGCTTTGCGGTTGTTTGCAGGCGTGTCCATGGTGGGGCTGCATGTGACGGCGGATGCCCAGGGGCAACCGTTCCCGGAGGCGGACCCGGCGGCGCGCTTGGCGCCTATGGTGCTGCGCGCGCTGCTGTACACGGCGCGGACAGAGCTTTTCTTGATGATTTCGATCCTGCTGTTGTTGATGGCGCTGACACGGCGACCACGCAGCTATGCCACGATGATGGTGGAGCAGTCCCGCAGGCTGTTGATCCCCTTTGGGGTCTGGACGCTGGTCTATGCCGGCTACAACCTGCTGAAGGCCACAGCCTTTGGCTATGAGGCGCAGGTTGTGGCGGCTTTGGCGCAGCCGGTGACCTGGTTGGGATATCTGGTGTTGGGGGATGTGAAGTATCACATGCATTTTATTCCAACACTGTTTGCGCTGCTGTTGTTTTTTCCGTTGTTCCGGCTGGCGGAGCGGCGACCGGTTTTGGGGTTGACCATTGTTTTGGGATTGTTGCTGAAACAGGTTCTGGACCCGGTGATCTATCGCGCCCTGTGGGGCACAGAGGCGCTGGGCTATGTGGTGCGCGGGCTCAAGGTGCTGAGCTACCTTGGCTATGGCATGGCGGCGGGCGCGGTTCTGGGCCTATGGCGCCGCAGCACGGCAGAAGAGCGCGCTGGCTGGCTGGGGCCCATTGTGGTGATAGCTATGGCGCTGTTCACGCTCAAGCTTATAGCCACGGCGCAAGTGGTGGCCACGGGACAGTGGGTGTTTGACAACCCCTTTGCCTATTGGGCGGATTATCTGATGCCAGTGGCGCTTTTGCTGCTGTGCCTCTGTCTGGCGCATAAGGCTTGGCCGCAGTGGATCTCGCAGCTGTCCCGATATGCTTTTGGGCTCTACCTGTGCCATCCGATTTTTCTCGACCTGGCGGAGATGGCTTTGGCCGGGCGGAAGGTGCCCCCTATACAGTCGATCGCGCTGGAGTTTGCCTGGACCCTGCCGATGACCACACTTTTTGTCTGGGGGTTGAGCCGCCACGCGGCAACCGCCTGGACCGTAGGGTTGGGCCCACTGCCGCGCCTACGCAGTATGCGCGGGCTGCAAAAGGCCTGAGGCCGCTTTTGATCAAGGAGACTGTGATGCTTACCAACTCAGAAGATGTCGGCATGATTTCGATCCTGAAGATCGCCACCGCCAGGCTCACATCGGCGGATTATGACACGCTCAAATCGGCACAGGCGCGCTGTTTGGCACGGGGGCGCTCGGCGATGCTGGTGGATTTGAGCGCGGTGCGGCGGGTGGCGCGGTCAGGGCTGGCAGCCTTGGTGGAGTTTCAAAGCGAGGCGCCGCAGGGGCTGGCGGTTGGCTTTTTTGGGGCCCGAGATCGGGTGGAGCAGGATATCGCCCGCTGCGCGCTGGCCTCTTTGCTGACGCTGTTCAAGTCCCGCAAAGAGGCGCTGGTGGCCCCCACGTTTCGCTCCCGCCAGCTTGCAGGCGTGAAGGCGGTGATCCTTGTGGCCGGGGCGAGCAGCCGTATGGCCCCGTTGAGTGTTCAAACCCCCAAACCGTTGCTGGATTTTCTGGGGCGCCCGGTGCTGGACCATGTGATGCGGCATCTGGCCGGCTTTGGCATTCGGGATTTTATCCTGAACCCGGGCCATCTTGCGCCACAGTTTCACGCGCATGTGCGCAGCTCACCGCTGCGCAGTGTTCAGTTCCTGAACGAAGGCGTGTGGCGGGACGGCGCATGGCAAGCCGCCCCTTTGGGCTCGGCGAGTACACTGCGCCACTTGCATCACAATCACAGCGCTTTTGACCAGGATTTCCTGGTGTTTTGTGGCGACGCGGTCACCGACATTGATGTGGCCGCACTTCTCGAGCAACACCGCGCCAGCGGGGCGGATGTCACCATTGCTGCCCAAAAAGTGCCCCCGGATCAGGTTCAGAAATATGGGATCATTGATGCCGATCGCGCTGGGCGCATTTGCCGGTTTGTCGAAAAGCCAAACCCCGCGCAGGCACCGTCCCGTCTGGCCAGCAGCGGAATATATGTGATGTCGCCCCGGGCGTTGGCACATGTTGCGCCACATCCGGACCAGAACATTGCCAAGGACCTTCTGCCGCGCCTTCTGGCGACCGGCGCCCACTTGCAGGTCTATGACGCGCCGTTCAGTTGGGTCGATATGGGCTGTCCAAAAGACTATTTTGCCGGTGTGTCACGCGGCCTACGCGGGTTGATCCCGGGGGTAATGCCATTGGGACATCTGGTGCGGCGCCATGTCTGGGCGGCGGATGGGGCAGAGGTCTCTCCCCGGGCGGTTATTGTCGGGCCGGCGTTCATCGGCGCGGATGCGGTGATCGAGGCGGGGGCCAAGCTGGAAGGGCCGGTGGTCGTGGGATCGGGCGCACGTGTTTGTGGCCGCAGCCTTGTGCGCCGCTCGGTGATCAGCGCGCAAACACGGGTTGGCGCGGGCACATGGGTGGACGACATGATTGTCGCGCCGGACTGGGCGTTGGATCATCGTTTTGCGGACAGTCGGGTACAGCCACTGACACCGCTGGAAGGGATCGGGGCGGAAGTGCCGGACAGCGCCGGAACGTTGGTGGCCTTACCCTTTACGGATCAAAAGATCGGCGGGGCCGCGCGATGAGGATGCGAGGGGGCGCTGCTGCAAGGCTTTGTGCGATTGCTGTCTTGTTGGGTCACATTTTAGGCACCTTCGGTCATGCGGACACGTCCAGTACAACCGCTGCGAAGGATCGGTTTTGGATTTTGTGGGAACGCGTGAGCTTTGTTGGCAGCCATTGCCCCGGTGGCGCGCAATGTCAGGAACGGCGCAGTTTTTCCAGCCGCCCGTTGGACACGAGCAACACCGGTTTCATCTATCGTCTGTTTGGGGTGCGGGATGGAGGATCGCGAGCTGGCACCCTGCCGCGCGATCATCCGGACGCGCCGGTGATTTGTCAAAAAAACCAAGCGGCGCTGAGCCTTGGGTTTGACCCGCGCGCTTTGCCGCGGTCAGAGAAGGGCGAGGTTCTGCGGGGCGTCAAACAGTTGCATCTGGATTTGACCACATTGAAACCGCCGCCGGGATTTGACGCCACTTTTGGCAGCCGGTTGCACAAGGCCTATGTGGGCCGCCTGCGGGAGGCAGGCATTCGGGTGGTGCCCAAAGATCAGCTGCATCTGGTGCCGGGCCAGCCGACACTCAACCTCTATTTTTCCTTTTCTGATCCCGATGACCTCTGCAAATACGAGTATTCTGTGTTTGCCAGCCTGTCTCAGGAAGTTTTGTTGACCCGTGATTTGCGCATCAAAGTGGCGGCTGGGGTGTGGTCCTATTCCACCGGGTCCACAGCCAAGGACCATCAAGGCACCGAGGCGGACGCCATCCTGCGGGTTCTGGAGGCTTTTGTGCGCGATCATCAACAAGCCAACGCGCGCTGAATCTTTTTTCCGTTGGAGAATTGTCTGTGATGTCCCTGCCGTATTTTGAGGCCTTTTCCCATCGCCAACCACCGGTGTTTACGTCCTTGAGGGCGGGGCGGCGGCGGATCTGGCATTTTCTGGCCGGGGCCACTGTGGCCGCTGGCGCAGCTTATTTGCAATGGCGCTGGACGGTTTCTCTGAACCCGGAGGCCTGGGTGTTTTCGGTGAGTGTCGCGGTGGCGGAGACGTTGTTTTTTGTCGGCACGCTGTTGTTTTATTTTGACATTTGGGATGAAGCGGAGCGGCCAAAAATACCTGTGGAAACAGGGGAAGTCCGTGACGTAGCAGCGCGCGCAACCACAACCGTTGATGTGTTTGTCACCACCTTTGATGAACCCATTGAGGTGGTGCGTCCATCCCTAACGGCGGCGGCTGAGGTGCTGGTGCCAGAGGGCGTGCGGGTGCGGTTGTGTTTGCTGGATGACGGGGATCGTGCTGAAATGGCGCTGGAGGCGGAGCGGCGCGGGATCAGCTATTTTGCGCGCCGCACCAACGAAGGGTTTAAGGCCGGTAATTTGCGGCATGCGCTGTTGCGCACCTCTGGCGATTTTGTGGTGATTTGCGATGCAGATACCCGCCTTCTTCCAACATTTTTGCAAAATACGCTGGGGTATTTTGAGAGCCCCAATGTGGCCTGGGTGCAGACGCCGCACTGGTTTTATGACCTGTCAGACGGCGAAACATGGCAAAGCTGGATGGCGCGGAAACTGCCGCGCTGGGCCTGGGCGTGGCCCAATACGACAGGGGCCGCGGTGCTTGGATTTGCGAAGCTTGCCACCTGGATCAGCGGACGAACACGTGTTGGCGCGGATCCGTTTATGTCGGACCCCAGCGTTTTTTTTGATGTGATACAGCGGCGGCGCGATCGCAATGGCGCCTCGTTTTGTTGTGGCGCAGCCTCTATTCATCGCCGTGAGGCGGTGTTTGATGCGGCTTTGCGCGACAAGGCGCAGCTGGTGCTGGCTGGCAAGTTGTCCTTGAGCGACAAGACGCGTCTGGCTGCACATCCGTTGCAGCCCTATCGGTTTCACGTGTCCGAAGACCTCTACACATCGATTTTGTTGCATGCGGATCGAGAGGCTGGTTGGACTTCGGTCTACCATCCGCAGGTCGAGGCGCGCATGCTGTCGCCCTGGAGCATGTCGGCCTGGGCGGCGCAGCGGCTTAAATATGCCGGCGGCACATTTGATATTGCTGTCTGGGACAATCCGCTTTTCCGGCGCGGGCTGAGCTGGCGGCACAAGTTGCACTATGGCGCGACCTTCTGGTCGTATTTCAGCGCGCTGTGGGCTCCGGTTTTGCTTTTGGCACCGGTGGTGTCTCTTTTCACAGGTTTGGCGCCGGTGCGGGCTTACTCGATGGAATTCTTTCAGCATTTTCTGCCGGCGGTGGTTCTTGGGGAGTTGGCCATGGTGGCGGCCTGTAAGGGCCATGCCATCGGCACGGGGCGGGTGATGGCGGTTGTGGCACTGCCGGTGCAGTGGCGGGCGCTGTATTGTGTGTTGCGGCGGCAGAAACCCCAGTTTGCACCCACGCCCAAAGTGCCCGGTTTGAACGAAAGCTCCAGTCTGTGGATGGTGTGGCCGCATGTGACCCTTTTGCTGATTATGAGCGTGGCCGCGCTTTGGGGTGTTTGGCAAACCGTTCAGAATGCGCCCGGCTACAGCAGTGCGCTGTTGTGGGTGAACCTGTTCTGGTTGCTTATCAATATGCGGCTTGTGGCCCAGGCTTTGCACATGGCGCGTTGGCGGTCGCCGGCGGAGATGAGCGCGCGCAAACTTTCTGTTTCTCAATCCAATTCCTCGGAGGTGCCCCATGGTGTCGAATTCCCCGCGGGCTGAGAGGCCCAATCGGAACAATCGCGGCAGTTTTGCTTTTCTGGCGGGGCTTTTGCTGACCGCAGGCCTTGCCACGCAGCAAGATACCTGGGGCCGGGTGATGCGGGACAGCAGTCTGGCAGAGTTGCCGCAGGCCGAAGGTCTGGAGATGCAGCCGGCGCGGGGGCTGACCGAACAGGATTGGGCGGCAGCGGCGACCGCTTGGCGGTATTTTGAGAGTCATTACCGGCCGGAAAGTGGCTTTGTGGATGCGATCCACGACCACCCCAGCGCCACCTTGTGGGATCAGGGCAGCTACCTGTTGGCGCTTTTGGCGGCGCGGGGACTGGGGATCCTTGAGGATGATGTGTTTGCGCAGCGCAGTGCGGCATTATTGGGCGGGCTGGAGCGCTTGCCGTTGTTTGACGGCCAGTTGCCCAACAAAGCCTATGACACGCGTAGCCTTGCAATGGTGGACTATGCCAACACGCCGGTGCTCGACGGGATCGGCTGGTCCGCGCTGGATGTGGCGCGGTTGTTGATGGCGTTGCGGGTTTTGGAAATTCGTGAGCCAACCTATGGCCCGCGGATCCGCGCGTTGCTGGCGGATTGGGATCTGGCGGCGATGACGGCGGAAGGGCGGCTTTGGGGCAGCAGCCGCGAAGGCGGCCAGACGCGGTATCATCAGGAGGGGCGTATTGGATATGAGCAATATGGCGCGCGCGCGGCCGCGCTTTGGGGCCTGGACGTATTGGACGCCAGCACCGCGCGGCCAATCATGGCCTGGGAGGAGGTGTCCGGCGTGGAAGTGGCGGTGGACCGCCGCCTGGCCAAGGATTTTGGCGCCATCACCCCGGTGGTGAGCGAGCCGTATATTTTGCAGGCGTTTGAGACTGGGTTGAATGGCGAAGGGCAACTATTAGCCAGTCGGATTTACCAGGCGCAGGAGGCGCGGGCGCGGCACACCGGCAAGGCGACCATGGTCAGCGAGGATCACATCGATCAGGCGCCACATTTCCTCTATGGAGCGGTGTTTGGCAATGGCGCGGACTGGGCGGTGGTGGCTGAGGACGGCAGCGCTCATCCGGAGCTGCGCACGGTCAGTTTGAAGGCAGCTTTTGGCTGGGACGCGCTTTACGGGACCGATTACACGCAGGACGTTTTGGCGGACCTTGCACCATTGGCCGGGGAGCAAGGCTGGTACGCCGGGCGCTATGAATTGGATGGGCGGATCAACACAGCTTTGACGCTCAACACCAATGCGGTGGTGTTGGAAGCGTTGCATTATAAGTTGAAAGGGCCGCTGTTGAAGGCTCGGTGAGGCTGTGGCAACGGCGGCCTGCGCAAAAGGAAAAGGCTTCGGCGATATGCCGGAGCCTTTTCCTTTTGCGTTTTGTTAGAGGCGATGGCAGGTTTTTCAGAAAGACCTTAGTAGCCGGTCTGTCGCGCCGGTTAAAATGGTGCCCAGCCGTTGGGATGGCAAGTCGACCTGCATGGTAGAGCGCGTGCCGGCAGACAGGCCGCGCAGGGCATTTTGCATTTGCGGGCCGGGTGTTGTGAGGCGCACGTGTACTTCGCGTGCAGACGTGCCGCTGGTTTCAATTGGCGAGATGGTCTGCACCTTGGCAGGGAAGTGGTTGTGGGGATGTGGCAGTCCGGCAAGAGAGACAAACAGCGGATCACCAACGTGTAGGGACTCTGCCTCTGACACTGGAACAATAAATCGCGCCTCATAGGTGTCGGGGGCGTCCGTGTGGATTTGTGCTAGGGTCACATCCCAGGCGCGCGCAGCGTTTTCTGGCAGGCGGCGCAGCCGTTCGATGCGGCCGTCGTTTGGTGCAAAAAGCCAGGGTGCGGCCGCAATTTCTTCTAGCTCCACCACGCGGGTTTGCAGCGCGGCGGCCTCGACTTCCAGCGCGACCACCTGTGCAAGGCGGTCGGCTTCCTGGGTTTGCACCAACTGTGCCAGTTCAAATTCCACATCCCGCACCAGACTGTTCAGGGTTTCGCGTTCCAGCGCGGCGCGCAGCATCAGGATCTTGCGCACGGATGGCGGGGTGTTTTCGGCCCGCAGCACCAACTCACGTACGGCCAATGCGGTTTCCCGCTGCAGGCTTTCGCGGCGATGCATGAGTTGCTCGCGGGCCAATTGATCCTGCCGCTTGGCGTTGTGGCAGCTGTGCAGTGCGGTGTCGATTTCGGCGTCGGTGGTCGCCGCAGGGAGGGCGGCCTCGCGCCAACAGGCATTGGCTTGCGCATTGATGGCAAGCTCCTGTCGCAAACTGTGCAACAGAGTGTGCAGCGCGGTTTGATCCAGACGGGCGAGCTTCTGCCCCGCGGCCACCTGATCTCCGTTGTCGATCAGCAGCTCTGCCAAGGCGACATCCGCCGGTAAAACAACCTCCACGGCGGGGGTTTTGCTCTCAAACGTGCCGGCAACGGTGCGGGCGGCCTGTACCGGCAGGCGCGTGGCAAAAGCCCAGGCGCTGATCATCAGGAGGCTGGTCGCCAGTAGCGCCCAGAGCACCCACATGCCTTGCAAAGGATTGAGGCTGCGCGGCGGGCGCAGATCAAGTTTTGGTCGAAACATCGGCAGGCCCTTTGCGTTTTTCCAGCAGCCGCGGATCGTAGGTTTTCATGGTGACTTGGAGATAGCCCTGACCCTCTTCGCCGCCGGTTTGCACATCCAGACTGTCGCGCATGATTTTGGCCAGCGGCGACAGGCGTTCGCCTTCGACAGATGTGTCGGCCGCCACCCGGGCTTTGTGCATCGCGCCGGAGGACAGGGCGAGCCGAGGATCCAGCATGCGCAGTTGGCATTGTCCAACAAAATGCTTGAACTCAAAAGAGATGTCATCGGAAGGCGCATCGCTGTCGGTGGGTGATTGGCAGGCTACAGCAAGCATTTCATTGGCGACCATACAGACCGCACGGCGGTTGCCTTCGTCGCCGTCGCGCCGGAACTGGCCGGTGCCAAACGCGGAAAACTCCGGCGGGATGACAAAGCCGGCGGCCTGGAATTCGCCGATGCCGCAACCACAGGTCGTGGCCCCGGGGTATGGCGCCAACATGGCCTCAGGTATCGCACCGGCCACCACTGCGGCACTGCTGACCTATCCTGCGCAGACACCGCAAACGGCTTTGGTACCCGGGGGCACCATGCCGTCCGTACAGGTGCAGCCCCTGGCGATTCAGCCGGTTCTGTCGCCTTTTGGGGCCAGCCCGTCGGATGTGTTGGATGCAGACACATTGCGGCAAGAGCTGGCCGGGTTGAAAGATCTGATTGTTGAAGCGCAAGGCACGGGCGTTGGGATGTCATCTTCACGTGACGCCGGGTCCGTAGCCTGGCGGGGGGCAGACGGCAATTTTGTCGACAGTCCGTCATCGGATGATTTGGCATTGCTTTTGGAAACCCTGGAGCGCTTGCAGGCCCAGGTGGCACTTTTCCAACCAAAAGGCAGTGTTGTGCCCATGCCAACCGGGCCGGGCCAGATTGCGCCTGAGACCGCGGGGGTGGCGTTGACCGGCGTTGGCGCGCTTGCGACGCCTGAGGTCGATCAGACAAGCGATCGATTGGCCTATTTGGTCACCCACTTGGGGTTTGATGCGCAAACTGCTGTGGCGATTTTGCAGGCGTCCCCGAATGGGGCGGCGAGCCCACAACCGAGCGGGGCCATGGTGACCGACGCCGCTATGCAACAGCCTGGCGTGCTGTATGAAAATGCCATGGTGGATCAAATTCTTGCGGAACTTGAAGCGGAGATGGCGGATGTAGGAGGGTCACAGGCGGTGATGCCAGTGCCGCAGCAGCAGGCACAACGCGAGGAGTATCAACTGTTGTCGCGGTATTTTGCTTCGGTGGGCTTGCCCGCGCTTCTTCCACTGGCCCATCCCGTCACCGATGGGCAGCCCTGATCCAAAGTATGTGGTTGAGAATGGTTCGGGAAAGGGGGCACTGCACGTCACGTCGTTTTACCGTGTTTCACGGCGCTGTGGAGCGTTGGCAGCAGTCTGCCATGCCAAAGCCCCTTGCGCAGGTTGGGGGTCATTCGCTACGCCTATGCAGACACTCAAATGACTTCTGACCAAAGGGTTCCATGCTGCGATCTTTTCTCTTTGCGATCTTGATGGGACTCAGCAGCTTGGCGTTGGCCTCGTCTGAAGCCATGGCCGAGCAAGTCAACGTGTTTGCCGCCGCCAGTTTGCAGGAAGCTTTGTCCGATGTGATCGCTGGGTTTGAAATGGCCAGTGGGCATGAGGTGGTTGCGTCCTTCGCGGGGTCGTCTGCCTTGGCAAGGCAGGTTCAGTATGGCGCGCCCGCAGACGTGGTTATGTTGGCAAATGTCAATTGGATGAATTACCTATCTGGCAAGGGATTGCTTCAGAGTGAAGGTAGAAAGTCCCTATTTGGAAATGGCTTATCTCTTGTAGTTCCAGTTTCATCAGAGGTGACGTTGGAACAAGCTGATGTCGCAGAATTGTCTCAAATTTTAAACAGTGGGCGCGTCGCCATGGCGCTGGTCGAAGCGGTGCCAGCGGGAATTTATGGCAAAGAAGCGTTGACATCGCTTGGGCTCTGGGACGCGGTGCAGCCCAACGTGGTGGAGACCGACAATGTGCGCGCGGCTTTGGCGCTGGTGGCTTTGGGGGAGGGGGCAGCAGGGATCGTTTATACCACCGACGCTAGGGTCGATGATCGCGTGCGGATTGTGGCGCAGTTTCCAGCGGACAGCCACAGTGAGATTGTCTATCCGGCGGCCATCGTGGTGGAGCAGGATCGGCCGGAAGTGATTGAATTTATGTCCTATCTCGGCAGTCAGGCTGCGCGGGATGCCTTTGTGCAACGTGGGTTTACGGTGCTGGAGGAGGCACAGTGAGTGACTGGCTGGGACCACAGGAATGGGCCGCCGTGGGATTGTCGCTCAAGGTGGCGTTCTGTGCGATGATGGGCGCGGTAGTGCCAGGTGTTTTTGTGGCCTACGCGCTGGCGCGCTGGGAGTTCTTTGGTAAACAATTTGTTAATGTTTTGGTGCATTTGCCGCTTGTTCTTCCACCAGTTGCGACCGGCTATTTGTTGTTGGTGACCTTTGGTACGCAAGGGGTCGTTGGGAGCGCTCTCAAAGAGATCGGCATTGTCTTTGCCTTTCGCTGGACCGGGGCCGCATTGGCGGCGGCGGTGATGGCCTTTCCTTTGTTGGTGCGCTCGATCCGCCTGTCGATCGAGGCGATTGATCCCAAGTTGGAACAGGCCGCCGCGACGTTGGGCGCGTCGCGTGTACGAGTGTTTTTCACGGTCACGCTGCCGCTGATGTTGCCCGGGCTGTTGGCGGGCATGGTGCTCGCCTTTGCTAAAGCGATGGGCGAGTTTGGCGCAACCATCACATTTGTCAGCAATATTCCCGGCCAAACCCGGACCTTACCCAGCGCGATTTACGCGTTTTTGCAGGTGCCGGGCGGGGAAACCGCAGCGATGCGCCTTGTGGTGGTCAGCATCATTGTGGCCGCAGGGGCGTTAATACTGTCTGAAGTGCTCGCGCGGCGGATCCCGGCGAAGGTGGGGCAGGCATGAGCGTCAAGGTGCACATCCGCCAAGGGTTTCAGGGGTTTGACCTTGATGTGAACTTTGAGACGCCAGCAGGCCTGACGGTGTTGTTTGGCAGTTCCGGCTCTGGAAAAACCTCTGTGATCAATGCGGTAGCCGGGTTGAGCAGGCCTGCGCAGAGCCGGATTGTCGTCAATGGCGAGGTTTTGAGCGACAGTGCGGCGGGCCGCTGGGTGCCGCCACATCAGCGCAGCCTGGGCTACGTGTTTCAGGAAGGGCGGCTGTTCCCGCATATGAATGTGCGCAAAAACCTGTTGTATGGCAATGGGTTGGCCAAAGGTCGGGCGGAGGTCGCGAGCTTGGAGCAGGTGGTGGAGATCCTCGGGATCGGCAGCTTGTTGGAACGGCGACCAGCGGAGTTGTCGGGCGGTGAAAAGCAGCGGGTGGCCATTGGCCGGGCATTGTTGGCGCGGCCAAAACTGATCCTCGCAGATGAACCACTGGCGGCACTGGATGAGCCGCGCAAGGCGGAAATCTTGCCGTATTTTGAGCGGCTGCGGGACGAATTTTCCCTGCCTATTCTGTATGTTACACACTCGATTGCGGAAGTGGCGCGGCTGGCGACCACGGTGGTGGCACTGAAGGATGGTAAGGTGGATCGGGTGGGGCTGGCGGCGGAGGTGCTGTCTGATCCGAGCTTTACGCCGATGGGGCCGCGTGCTGTTGGGGCGGTTTTGGACGCAAAAGTGGTTACACACCATGAAGATGGACTGACGGAGTTATCCGCCAACGGCGTCGCTTTGATGTTGCCGCAGCTGTCCCATGCCATTGGCGATCAGGTGCGTGTGCGGGTCGCAGCGCATGATGTGATCCTCTCAAGAGAGGCGCCTAAGGGATTGTCAGCACTCAATATTGTGGAAGGCAGGGTGCAGTCGGTGCGATCAGGAGGTGGTCCTGGGGCTATTGTGTCAGTGGACACCAAAGCAGGGCGGATATTGGCGCGGATCACGCGGCGCTCAGCAATGGCTTTGGCGCTGGAGGAGGGCGTGATCTGTTATGCGGTGATGAAATCTGTGTCGGTGGCGCCGCAGGATATTGGCGCGCGGTAGGGGCGGTTTGTTGGCGCGTTAACCGGTCAGATGGCGGCAAAAATCACGTCGGTATTTTGTCTGTATAGCGACTGTTTCGCGGAGGTGCGTTTTCTAAAGGGCAGGGCGAGTGCAACAGTTAACGCACCGCCCGTTGCATTCCGTTAGAGCACGCCAATTTCGGCCAGCGCGCGGTTCAACTCGTCCGGCAAGACATCATCATTTGCCCGGTTGGCGGGGAGGTCGGCAGGGGCGTCCTCAACTTTCAAATAGCGCCAGCCCTGAAAAGGACGCTTGAGTGCGGCTTGGGTCAGCTGTACCTCCGGTTCGAGCACAATGGCGCATCGGCGAATGCCGTCTGATCCAATCACTTCGTCGAGACGTAGGATACGCTGACGGCATTGGATGCTGCCCTTGATGACCCAATAGATTGAGCCGCCGTTGAGGATTTCAGCCTCACGTTTAGGCCACATGCGCGTGACATGGCGTGGCAGCCCATCCGGAAAGCGCGCTTTATTGGCCTCTTGCCAGGCGGCCAGCGTTTCGGGGCTCTCCGAGCCGACCGAAAGTTTCACAAGATGCACGGTTTTGCCCACAGGTTATCCACAGATTTATGCACGGAAGTTACATTATATAGTGGGTGCGTTAACCTTCAACCCCAAAATAATGTGGTTCCTTCGCGGAAATTTCCATATTTGGCCGTTGTCAGATCGCGCTGGTTTGATATAGATTAAAAAACCCTAAACAAACGCGCAGCACAAGCAAGGAAGCCAACGATGAGTCGTTTCGCCGCCCCCATCGCAGAACAAATCTGGGACATGAAATACCGTTTCAAAGAGGCGGACGGGACGCCGATTGATTTGTCGGTGGAAGACAGCTGGCGCCGCATCGCGCGTGACCTGGCCAAGGTGGAAAAAGACCCGGCCAAATGGGAAGAGAAATTCTACGGCGCGCTGGAGGATTTCAAATACTTGCCAGCGGGCCGGATCACCGCCGGTGCGGGCACCGCACGGAATGTGACTCTGTTCAACTGCTTTGTGATGGGCACCGTGCCTGACAGCATGTCCGGCATTTTTGACATGCTGAAAGAAGCGGCGCTGACCATGCAGCAGGGCGGCGGCATTGGCTATGACTTCTCCACCATCCGTCCGCGCGGCGCAGACGTAATGGGTGTTGCGGCGGATGCCTCTGGCCCGCTGTCCTTCATGGATGTGTGGGACGCGATGTGCCGCACCATCATGTCCGCAGGCTCCCGCCGCGGCGCGATGATGGCGACCATGCGCTGTGACCACCCTGACATCGAAGGCTTCATCACCGCCAAATCCGACCCAGCACGTTTGCGCATGTTCAACATGTCCGTGCTGGTGACCGACGCGTTTATGGAAGCGGTGAAAGCGGACGGCCCATGGGAGCTGGTGTTTGGCGATAAGGTCTATCACACCGTGCAGGCGCGCGATCTGTGGAACAAGATCATGCAGGGCACCTATGACTATGCCGAGCCGGGCGTGATTTTCATCGACCGCATCAACCAGCGCAACAACCTCTCCTATGTGGAAGAGATCGCAGCGACCAACCCCTGTGGTGAGCAACCACTTCCGCCTTATGGCGCGTGTTTGCTGGGCTCGATCAACCTTGCACGTCTGGTGACCGATCCGTTTGAAGATGCAGCGGAGCTGAACGAAGAAGCGCTGACCGATCTGGTGGCCACGGCGGTGCGGATGATGGACAACGTCGTTGATGCGTCCAAATTCCCGCTCGATGCACAGGCGCAAGAAGCGCAAGCCAAGCGCCGCATTGGCCTTGGTGTGACCGGTCTGGCCGACGCGCTGCTGATGCTGGGTCTGAAGTATGGAACCGAAGAGGCGGCGGCGCAGACCGAAGCCTGGATGAAGGCGATTGCGCGGGCGTCCTATCTGGCGTCTGTGGATCTGGCCAAAGAGAAGGGGGCCTTCCCGCTCTTTGACAAAGAGAAATACATCAACGGCGGTCTGGTTCAGGACATGGATCAGGACGTGAAAGACGCGATTGCCAAGCACGGTATTCGCAATGCGCTTTTGACCTCCATCGCGCCAACCGGCACCATCAGCCTCTATGCAGGCAACGTGAGCTCTGGCATTGAGCCAGTGTTTGCCTATGCCTACAGCCGCAAGGTTCTGCAGAAAGACGGCTCCCGCACCGAAGAGGAAGTTGTTGATTACGCAGTGCAATTGTGGCGCGACAAGTTTGGTGACAAGGAGCTGCCAGACTACTTCGTGAACGCGCAAACCCTGGAGCCAGCGGCGCACGTGCGCATGCAGGCGGCGGCGCAGAAGTGGATCGACAGCTCGATCTCCAAGACCATCAACTGCCCGGAAGATATCAGCTTTGACGCCTTCAAAGACGTCTACATGCAGGCCTGGGACACCGGCTGTAAGGGTTGCACCACCTATCGTCCAAACGATGTGACCGGCTCGGTTCTGACCGTATCGGAGAACGACGAGAAGGCGCCGGGTGAACAGCCGGCGGATCACGTGGCGGATTCCGGTGAGGTCATCTATATGTCTGAGCCGCTGCAACGTCCGCAGAGCCTGGAAGGCGCAACTTACAAGCTAAAGTGGCCAGACAGCGAGCACGCGATTTACCTGACGGTGAATGACGTGATCATCAATGGGCATCGCCGCCCGTTTGAGGTCTTCATCAACTCCAAGAACATGGAGCATTACGCTTGGACGCTGGCGCTGACCCGGATGATTTCGGCCGTGTTCCGTCGCGGTGGCGATGTGTCCTTTGTGGTCGAAGAACTGAAAGCGGTATTTGACCCGCGCGGCGGCGCCTGGATGGAAGGCAAGTACATTCCTTCCATTCTTGCCGCGATTGGCGGCGTGCTGGAGCGTCACATGATTGCGATTGGCTTTATCGAGGGCGAGGGCATGGGGCTTAAGTCCGACCCGCAAGCTGAAGTAATGGCTGTAGGCGGCGCGCCCCGTGGCAAGCCCTGCCCAAGGTGTGGCGAGTTTGGCTTGCAAATGGTGGAAGGCTGTATGACCTGTAACAGCTGTGGCCACAGTAAGTGCGGGTAAGCCGACTGGCGGAACAGTTGTTTGTGTGACGGATGACGTAAAATGTCCATTTTGCATGGTTTGGACAGGTTTATCCTGTCCATTCCTGTCAACAAAAACCTAGACTCTTTTCTGCGAGCTGCTGTCGCTGAATTTGGGTGGGGGCAAAGCTGGTCGAGGTCGTGGACAGGGTCTGACTAGAGGGTTCGGCAAAGGCCGGCCTTCGCCGCACACTGAGACGAGGTCCGCTGTGTGAGATAGTTTACAATTCGCTTCAGTCGCGCCAAGAGCGGCTCTATGGAAGACACATACCTCAAGTGGGCTTGATACACCGGTTCCTGAAACGGTTGAATTCTTGAATGCTAGGGCAGCGAATAAGAACTGGCATTTGTAAGTTCGATTGCCCCACAACTGCAGCGATAAGTTGGGTGGCCCTGGTTCTGCGCCTGCAGCTGTGAGCATAGAGTGGACTTAGCCGCGGTGGTGGGTTTGGCAATTGAATTTTTCTGCTGCGCAAACGGTTTTCGGGCTCTCCAAACGCATTGATCCGTCGCCAGGATACCAAACGACCACTCCATCGAGATCAGCATCGACCAACTGGGCTACCCAAGCTTCAACTTCCCTGCCGAAGTGGGAGCGCATTGCTTTGATAGTCGTTCCGATCAGTTGGATAGTTCAGGGAGCTAATAGCAGTTTCCTCAGGCCGTTGGATCCGCTTTAAGCGCATCAAGATTAGCGCGTCGGCCCAATACTAATGGTTTAGGGTAGCAGTAATTGATTGGAAGAACGCGCTGCGATCTTCCGTTCGTGCAATTTCTGTCAATCCGTTAACAGAGGTTAACAATGAGGCATTCTGCTAAGAATTGTAGCGCGACATGAGGCGGCAGAAATCGGCTGAGATCATTCTCCCAGACTACATTCATTTCGATGAGGGGGTGAAGGCTACCGAGCAAAAATTTTCGAGTGTAACTCTTTTTAAACGACATTGACTGACGTCGAGCGCAATTATAGGGTGATCGCTATGTGCCTTAAACGCCTCATAGCGGGAAGTTAACCAAAGTAAACTTATAACACGACCTCGGCAATTGAGCATTGCTTTGAAACTTGCTTCACCGCTTTTGACATCTTTTTGTTGGTGGTATTGATGACGATGAACTTGCCAGAATCCGTAAGTAATTTGCGGGCTAAAATTTTCAAAAGTGAGAATGTCGGTCTGCAGTCCGCGTTTAAAGAGTTTGTTGGGTTGCTCAAAATACCTTGTTTTGAGGGCGCGCAGGTATTAATCGAGTTTCCTCTCTCCCGCTATTGGATATCGGCGAACAGTGATTTTGACATTCGGATATACGGCGCAAAAAAACAAGCACCCGTTCGCGATCACTTGAGTTCAACAAGCCTTAAATATCACCTCCTAAGAAATACCAAGGTCGATGTAGTTGACGAGATCAACTTGGCGAATTCCCGGCAAATAGGAAAGATTGAACATGGCCTTTTTCTAAAAATAACAGGAGGAAAGTTTGTTCGCACCGAACACCCGTATGATCTTCTGCCAACAAAAATTTCTTCCGAAGTTTCGGATTTCATCACTGCCGCAAGAGATTCGGTCGAAATTCTAGACGATGAGACCATTCCTACACTGGCTCGTATTGACGCCATCCACGACTTGATTCTGGCAGCTTGCCTTGAAGGCCGGCTTGGCTTGTTGAAGCCAAAGTGGAGGGCGCGAGCGGCCACAGATCTTGGATATGATGAACTTCCAAAAAAAATAGACACTCTAGCTAAGAATCTGAGTTGGTGCCCGCAGACTGTTGCTAACTTGAAGCAAACCTTGAGCCAGCTGGAATCAAAAAACCGCGATGTTCGATGGGCGCGTTGGTATGCACTTGATTGTCTGGATGATTATGATCTGGCCTTGGAAAAGGGTGAGGCTGTAACGGCGCTTCTCTGCCTCTCGGATGCAGTCAAGCACTCTGTTGCGTGCCTGGAATCGAACTTTAATTACAATTGCTTAGGAGACAGTGTGCGAAGGTTGAATATTGAAGTTAAAGACCGGTAAAAGTGTTCAGATGAAAAAAAAGTAACCTAAAGTAGAATATTTGTTTATTTTGAAGTGAAATTTTGCAAGGCTAAATTTACTGGCAGATTCGCCAGAAGTTTAATGAAAAGGAGTATTGTCATGGGTCAAACATCTAGCCCTACTAATGATCCCATTGGGATCAGCCCTTCAGTTCGCCTTCCTAAGGGGAGCAAAAGCGGCGTTACTAAGCGCCGCAAGTGAGGGTCTGAATAGAAGTTTTCTTTTTATGATCTTGCGGTCGCAACTTGTTGCGACCGCGTTTTAGAGAGCTTGATTGTCTCTCGCGTAGTTGTCCTTTTGAAAGAAATTTATGAAGCAAGATTATTTTCAGCCTCCAAGGCCGGACGTTGACTTTGTTCGCAGTCGCCTATTGGAGGAAATAAAAAGACTGGGTTTGGTTCAGTTCAATCAATTGATGAGGTGGCTTCCGGTAAACGACAGGACGCTTGAAGCTGGTTTGTTGCAGCTTATGTCGGACGGTAGCGTTGTAGCCTCCAGTAAGGGGTACAAGGCGAAAAACGCTCAAGATTCGAACCTTCTGGTCAGCCGTGAGTGTGATACTTGCGCAGGCAGGGGAGTTGCAACGTGCGACGAAGCAAAGGAAATTTATTCCGAGTACATTAGCATTTGCAAATCTGCGCCCATGTACAGCTATTCTCTAAATCAAAGGCCGGTAACGCTTGATACCGCTTGGCATCGAGCGCTATTTGCGTTGCGACCAGGTGTGTCGTCTCTACCGCGCGTAGTGACCTTAATTGGTGACGATGATTTGACTTCGTTAGCTCTGGCTCTTCAAGCGCCCGAAATAAAAGTGCAGGTATTGGAAGCGGATGAGCGCCTTGTTAGTTTCATCAATTACTGTGCGCAGGAGCGAAATTTGAACTGTCTTACTGCTACGGTCTATAATGCGCGTGATCCTATACCTGATGGCTTGATAGGAAAATCCGATCTCGCAATCTGTGACCCTTCCTCGAGTCTTTTTGACCTGTTTCTCTCGAGATGTATCGATTTATGCAGGCGTGACGGGCAGGGACAGATTATGACTTTTGCCTATCCAACTTACCTGGGACGAGACCTTTCTCTACAGCAGAAAGTTACACAAATGGGATTGATGATCGATGCCCTCTTGCCAGGTTTCAATAGGTACCACCTACATGATATTGACATTTCGGATAGCCGCCCCGTTGTGCCAAGAAACGGTAAAGAAGAAACCGTAGCATTCGTAGAAGCGCTAATGCAACTACGGGTTACCGATGAAGCGAAACCCCTAGTTGATGGTGTTTGTACGCTCTCCGACGAAGAACTATATGGAGAAAAGGCTGCTCAAAGAATACTCGATCAGAACAACGACCCTGCTGAGCATCAAAATGTGCGCAAGGTATCATCGACGGCCCGTTCCTAATGCTGTTTGGAGCCAAAAAAAACCGGTTTGATACGTTGTTCGATACTGGCCCGATTATGTTGGAAGTAAGATCGGACAACCCTGACCAGGTAGACTGTTTAAATGATTACTTTGGACCATACCTTAAGGGAGGGAGTTCGGAAACAAAGTCGAAGGTTGCGCGTCTGCATGTTTCGTCTTCGCCAGCCGGTTACTTAAGAACAGTGCAGCTTTGTTCGAAGGCGGCGCGGGTTGGTACGATCGAGCATCACCCCGATACTCGTTATGAGGTCTTTCGGCTCAATCGCGATTCTACCGCTTTTCTGGCACGAACTGGGTACCCACACGTCATAGTTCGTAATTCCGTAAACAACTTCGAGGTCTTGCATTCTAGTTTGAAAGACCCTGAAGGTCCAAAGCCCGCTCTTCGTCTAGCGCGTGAACTTGTTGTGGCCGAGGTCGAGGGCGAGACTGGCGCCACTGTTCATGCCAGCTCTGCTTCAATTGGCGGCGAGGGATTTCTATTTGTGGGTGATTCTGGGGCTGGAAAAACGACATGTGCTCTGGCTACCGCATTTGAGCGTGAGGGAGCTTTTGTCTCTGGCGATCGAACTATTGTTAAATTCGACGGCACCAGCACTTCGCTTTTCGGTTGGCCTATGGCAGTGAATGTTGGGCGAAGCGCGCTAATGGCGATATTAAAACCCTCGGCAAAAGATCTTCCTTCAAAATTTCGAAATTCGTACTTTGATGAATATCACTCCAGCTCCTCAATGCAGTTTTCAAATGAAGTGGGGGCTAAGTTGGCTTTGTCTCCCAAAGAGTTTGAAAGTATTGGTGTAAAGTTTTGCTTTGACGCGCCACTTTCAGGTGTTGTGTTTCCGAAGATTAGCCCGTCAGAGGTGCCGAAAATCTTGATAAACCGACTTTCGCCAATTGAAGCGGCTAAGAGATTCAAGGCGCAGTTAAAGATCGGAGTCAATAGTGGTCACGGATACGGTCTTGTTCGACGCCAATATTGTGCCCGAAGTCATGAAGCCGACACAGGAAGAAGAGTGGACAAATTACTTACGAGCATACCATGCATGTCTCTCCACTTGACCCACGGCGCACTCAATAGGGTTTTTTCTGGTGAGCTCAAGTTAACTGGAGCATTAAGAAGAGGAATGAAAGATGCATGAGCATTCTTCGCTTTTGGTTTTTGAGGGGTTGCCATGTTGCGGCAAAACATCACTGGGGCGTCACATAGGGTCAATGGGTTTTGCTGATTTGTGTGATGAAGTCATGGTTCCTGAGGCGGATTCAGCTCTTTTGGGGCGAAGAGGCGCTATTGAAAACGATCGTCGAAAAACAGCTCTGGCCTATGGAAGGAGAAGGGCACTAATTTTGGATCGCTATTTCTACTCAACTGTCGCATACGAGGTAGCGCGCGGCAAAACGCGAATTGATATAAACGTAATTGGCCAAACCATGCTTGGTTTCATAAGGCCTAAAAATATACCAGAACATGAGGTGATGGCTTGGTACCCAAATATCACTTCTTCAATCCAGCGGTCACACTTAGATAAAGAGCAGGTCAGAGGGCCTGAATGGCGATCCCAAGAGTTTTTGTCGAGATTTTCTGACGCGTATAATGTTTTGTTTGACTGTTCTAACCTAAATTGGCTGGGGGTGCCCTGTAGGCGGGTGTATTGGGTTGAGGAAGAAGACGCTCTAAGTCGAGTGATTTCAATTCTTTCTAAGAGCCGCGATGTTGCCCTAGCATGACGCGAGATACTGACCCTGCGAATATGGTTATGTTCGGCAAATCTTTCTCACGAGAAGAAGATTGTGTGAGAGAACGGAAGGCCTTTCAATTAGCTGGACCACATGTAGTTCCGACACTTGGTCCTTTAGTAGAAACAGTTCGACCCGGCGAACGCATTCTGACGATGACGAAGCTCCGTTCACTTGATGAAGGCGATTTTTCTGAATGGGACGTGGAGCTTTGGTCAGAGTTGGGCGATCTTTTACGCCGGCTTCACGAGGTGTCTGTCAAGTCAGTAGGACCGATTTGCAATTGTGTAAGTTTGTCTTGGTGTGAGTACTTGAAGGAATATTTTTTAGTCAGAAGTGAGGCGATCGGAAAGTTTTCCACGGTTCTAAATAAATTTGTTAAAGAAGCTAATTTGGAGGTTCTTGATACCTTAAGCGGCTTACCCGAGCCTAGCCAATTTACGTTGGTTCACCGTGATATAAGACCAGCAAATCTAGGCCGGTGTCCTTTGGATGGGAGTTTGCGCTTATTTGATTTTGAACATTGTTGGGGGGGGGACGGGCTCTACGATCTTGCCGTCGTTTGGATGGACGCCAAGTTTCATAACAAGGGGCAATCGATTGCTCGTTCTAGAGACGCATTTCTTGAAGCCTACGACCTTGGCATACCAAGAAGAGTCTTCACCGAACACGTTGAACCAATTTACGCCCTACTACGTTCGATTGGGGCGGTTCATTGGGGAACGATCAATCAAGACAACGACATTTTTAGAATAGGAATAGAAGGTATCGAGAATTGGAAAAGTCGATTGGAGAAGTAAGAGTCCGTGTCGTAGCGATAACAACCAAAGACGACCAGGTTTTGGTTGTAACGCATTCAAACGCCACTGAATCGTGGAGCTGTTTCCCAGGAGGACAGCTTGAGCACGGCGAAACGATGGAGGAGTGTTTAGTTAGAGAGTTGCAAGAAGAACTATCACTCGAAATAGAAGTGGAGAAGTTGATAGCGGTTGGCATCTACGAAGAAAACGATACAACCAATCTGGAAATGTATTTTAAGTGTCACCCTAAAAATACCGAATTGCGCATCAATGAAACACATATTTTGGACGCCCGGTATATTTCGACTTCGAGCGTTGAAGGCCATCAGGTTTATCCACTTGAGTTATCTTCCGAATTAGGGGTCTTATTGTCGCGTGATAATCATGAGGTGCGAAATTATGGGCGCTTTTCCTAATATCCTATTTTATCTATCGGTGGCGGCATTTGTTGCCGGTTGGCTGTACTGTTTTCTCTCGTTTCGTGATTTGCAATTCTGGCTTTCGGCTAGAGATATGGTTCAAATTTCCAAAAGTTCTAAGTTGAAGCTCACTGTTTTGGTGCCTGTTAGGGACGAAGCTGACAACGTTTCCGACTCAGTTCGTTATTTCGCAAATTGGCTGGCTGAGAGTTCATCACCCGTTGACGTCAGATTGTTTTTTGTTTCCGCCATTGATCGTGTTTCTACTCAGCATCCTACAACTCGGCAAGTTGTGGAACAGACCTTAAGTGACATTTTGACTGAGACGCCGCAATTGGCCGGAAAATTTGCGCACTTACACTGTAGCAATCCTGACACCTCAAAAGCCAACCAAGTTAATTGGGCTGTATCAAAAATATTTGAGGGCAAGAAGCAAAACGAGAAGGAAACACTTATTGGTCTATATGATGTCGATGCACGCCCTTCGAACAAGGTACTTCAGTTTTTGACAAATGCGGAAGGTTCGTTTCCCGAGTGTCTTCAACAATTTACGATATACTATTCAGCACGTGGTCGAGGTCAAAATGTTACGGTTTGGGGCCAACTGGCTGCCATGTGGCAATCCCGGTTTTCGTTGCTTGTCGAGGCGTTTGTACTTAACCGGCCTAGCTTAATGGGAGTGCGCACACTCCGTTGGACGATTGGTAATGGTTTCTATATGCGTTTAGATAGCTTCAACAAACTTGAAGGATTGTCAGAGAATCACGAAGTAGAAGACATAGAGCTTGGGTTTAGGCTTTCTTTAGAAGACATTCCCATTCAGCGCATACCAATTTTTCTTGAAAGCGGTAATCCAGATTCGATCGCGGACGACATCTCCCAAAAACAGAGGTGGTTTAGGGGCATATGGCACTACTTAGAGTATGCACGCGATGCCAGGGGAACGGGCAAATTTCGGTTGGCAAAGATTCTAGCGGCCCAGGGCATTTTGCGCGGTTTAGGATGGGTTTCCTTTGGTCCTCTTATTTTGTTTGTATTGGTATACGGTGTGGTCTTCGTTGACGGAATTGTCGGAGGTTTACTCGGATTTAGCGGGGTTATTTATGTGATCTTCGCGGCCATCCTGTCTGAGAAAATTGTTGTCTCTCTCGAAGAGTTGCCAATTGTACAAGGCCAGATTTCTCAATTTCATCAAAGGGTGTTGAGAATAACACTGGCTCCTATTTATGCCGTCGCGTTCTCTTTAGCTCCAATTAGCGAATTGGCTTTGTCTTTGGCCAGGAGCTTTAGTCCGCGGCGCATTTCATGGTCAGCTTCTAAATGAACACATCTGAGGAATGCCAATTGCCGCTTCCAAGAGTTTCCAACTTTTTGTCTTGGGTTTTGAACGGCCTCAAGGGCCAAATATATGGAGTTTTTGCCGTTGGAATAAGTGTCGGTGTATTAGACGTAGTGCTAGCTTCACTTGTTGGTCGGGTCGTTAACCAAATAGTGAATCTCGGTGTGAGTCGAGATGCACTATTGGAACTTTCTCCCGAAATCTTACTTGCGGTGCTTTTGTTTGCTGGAATTAAGCCTGGGCTACAAATTTTCGAAACGCATTGGAAGATGGTGTCGTTGTTTCCACGCGTGGTGCCAGTTGTAGCTCAGAGGCTTTTTGACAACGTATTGGCGCGATCAACGTCTCAGGTCGCTAGTGTTGACCCTAGTCGGTTCTCACACAAAATCATGCGTACAGCTGGCGTTACCTCTGGGTTTTTAATGGATGTTCTTAATGCATTCTCGTTGTTGGTCGGCACATTACTGGCAGTTCTGTTTCTCCTTTGGGGGCTCGATCCTGTTTTTTTAATTGGGCTGTTTATTTGGCTGTCTCTAGCGATGGCGAATATTTTGTTTTTTTTGCCTCGCCTGCGTAAAGCTTCGACTGAAAGAGCGCACGCCAACACAGAGGTTACCGGTGAGTTTGTTGACGCTCTTAGTAATCTTTGTAGCATCAAGCTGTTTGCAAATGAGGCATTTGAAAGTAAATCTGCTAACTTTGTGCTCTCCAAACTTAGAACTGCCAGCACAAATTTCGGTCGCCAGAATGCCTATTTTCGGGCAAACTTGTTTCTCTTAATTGGATTGCTACCCATCGGTCTTCAGGGGGGGGCAATTCTTCTTTGGTGGCAAGGCGTATCGGGGCCAGGTGAAGTGTTGGCACTTGGTTTGATTGCTGCACGCATTTCCGCCGCAACCAGCTCAGCAAGCCTATCCATGATGTTGATTTACCGCAATTTGGGTGAAATCGAATATGGTATGACACTGCTGAATGAAATAGATTCTTTTTCCTCCAGGCAATCTGATGCGCTGGTTGATTTTTCATCAAAGGGTATCGTGTTTGACAGTGTTGATTTTTCCTACCCGGGCCGGGAATTCAAGCTTTCAGATATTAGTTTGAAAATTCCCCCAAGCTCTATTACCGCGATTGTTGGATCTTCCGGTTCCGGTAAGAGTACGCTTATTTCAATTTTGCTAGGACTGGAGCAGCCTGTACGAGGTGTAGTCAACGTTGGTTCAGTAGCGGTGGACAAGATGTCCGACAGTCTGATCTCGCAAACTTTTGCGATAGCCGGGCAAACTGAGGTCCCGTTTAATCGGACATTGTATGATAATGTTCGTTACGGGCGGATGGAGGCTAACGATCAAGAAATAGAGGATGTTCTTTGTTTAGTTGGATTGCAGGGCTTTATTGGTTTGGGAGATAAGTCTGAACCTCTAGGAACAGCAGGGCGCTCACTTTCGGGTGGCCAGCGACAGAGGGTCCTAATTGCGCGAGCACTCTTAAGGGATCCTCCAATTCTGGTTTTGGACGAAGCTACCTCTGCATTGGATTATCCTTCTGAACGTGAGCTTCTCGCCAAAATTGCTGAATTTAGAGCGGGCAAGATGACTATTATCGTTACGCATCGACCTTCTGCTCTGCCGGCGTTTGATCATGTTGTTGTTATTGAGGATGGCAAAATAATTGAATGCTGTTCGATGGATTTGGTCGATGAAGCTAGGCGCTATTTTGAATTGCACTTCGACCTAAGTTAGAATGGAGAACGTATGAAGCAATTTGTGGCAGATTCGGGTGCCTTTTCTTTTATCAACCTGGAGCATCTTCCTTGGGGAAGGCATGCGATAGTCGATTGTCGCGGTGTTAGCTTTAAAACTTTGGATGATGTCAAGTTTTTGGAAAACACCCTGCGACAATCTATTCAACAGGCCGGCGCGAAGTTGTTGGCGGTGGACAGTAAACAGTTCCAACCGAACGGTGTTACCGTATGCGCGATACTTGCGGAGTCTCATGTAACGATTCACACTTATCCTGAATTTGGGGTTGCGATGTTGGATGCTTTTACTTGTGGAAAAATCGATCCGCGAGATATCGTTGTAACTGCTGTCAGCGTTCTGAACCCGCGTCACTATAAAATGGATATGTTTGAGCGCGGGTACAGACAATCGCATCAATTGGCCAATTGTAACCAAGACTAATTTCTAACTACAAATCTCTGAAGTTGTTCCATTAATTTGGACAGGTTTGTAGCTTGTCAAAGTGAGCCTCCCCCCATGAAGTGGTCCGCCCCTATGATTAGGAAAGCGGAGGGCCTGAGATGGCCATTAAGAGACCCAAGCCTGAAGAGACTGTCGTAAAGCTGCGGCAGGTTGAAGTCCTGATCGGGCAAGGCATGCCTCGAATAGATGCGATCAGACAGATCGGTGTGACAGAACAAACCTATTATCGCTGGAAGAAGAAGTACGGCGGAATGGGCACAGAACAGCTCAAGGAACTGAAGCGGCTCCCAAAAGAGAATGAGCGCCTGCGCCGTGCAGTATCGGATCTGACACTGGACAAATTGATCCTGTCGGAGGCCGCAAAGGGAAACTTCTGAGCTCCTCGCGTCGCCGTGCTTGCATCAACCTTGTGCGTAGCCAGATGAACTTTTCCGAACGTCGTGTTTGTCGCGTCTTGGGTCAACACTGATCCACGCAACGGCGATTACCACAGGGGCGTGCCGATGAAGACCGCCTGGTCGCAGACATGATCGAGCTGACTCGCCAGTATGGTCGATACGGTTATCGCCGGATTGCAGCTTTGCTGAGAGATGCAGGCTGGCAGGTAAATGACAAACGCGTTGAACGCCTGCTGCGCTTTTTGGGGGCTACGCAGGCAATCATAGCCTCTGCACCCGCGTCATTCCAAAGGTGTTATGGCCCCGAGTTTATTGCGGAAGCGGTTAGAATCTGAATCAAAGCCGTTGGGGCCAAGACGGCATTCATCGAGCCTGGATCGCCCTGGGAGAACGGATACTGCGAGAGCTTCAACGGGAGAATGCGAGACGAATTGCTGAACGGTGAAATCTTCTACTCGCTTCGTGAGGCCCAAATCATCATCGAAAGCTGGAGGAACCACTACAACACCAAACTACCACATAGTGCTCTGTGAAGTGGTCCCACCTTTTCGGACAGTTTTGCAGCTTTTCTAAGGTGTATCAGGTTTAGGTTTCATGCTGCTTTTTGCTCTTCCAATCCGGTCCAATATGCCTCGTCCGGTGTTCGCCG
>Ga0189286_100167_pt1 | contig 33786 bp, 30 predicted proteins | sample UW69minimetaG_FD_130330 | JGI IMG/M metagenome (GOLD analysis project Ga0189286, IMG submission 130330) | Marine microbial communities from the Costa Rica Dome - UW69 mini metaG | ecosystem: Environmental > Aquatic > Marine > Oceanic > Photic zone | place: Costa Rica: the Eastern Pacific...
ATTGTTTTTTCTCTTCTGGTGTCATAATAACTGTGTGTGTTATAAAATTATACAAAAATTTAAGGCGGGTTTTAAAACCCGCCTTAAATCATACTTTACACAGTATTTTGGATACTACCTTTTCCTATTTCAAACGGATTTTAATGCTATTTTGGCTCTTTTTTGAACACCTTTTTTTTGCTTAAATTTAAGTTGTATTTTAGTTCAACTAAGAATGAGAATATAAATATTTATTAATTGTGGAATAAATAGCGTTTAAACCCAACTTATTCTTATCGTTTTGTAAAATAAATCTTAATCATTAAAACTGAGTGATATTCGATAAACTACATATCATATTTCTTTCCAAAAAAACAAAAAGACAAATTGAAAAATTAATACTATATATCTCTCTTGTTAGTTTTTTTACACATCTAACATTGATATATCTTTCTGAATTTGAGATTCTTAAATTATTTCCTGAGTCTGATTTGTTCAAAAATCCAGTATCAGCTATTTACACTCCTTTCTCTTTCATACTTATCTATGAAGTTTACCTTTTGATATACTATTTACCAAAATCCTTTACAACATATATTACAAAACAATATGAAATCATAGCACTCATAATAATCCGAAAACTGTTTAAGGACCTTTCTTCCTTGGAACTTAAAGCTAATTGGTTCGAAATTAAAGGTGATCTCCAGTTTACTTATGACATTGTGGCTTCATTGGTTCTATTTTATTTGATTTTTCAGTTTCAAAAACAAGGCAAAAGATTTTCAATTAAAAAGGATATTATCGATTCAAAAATTCAAAGTTTTATAAAAAGAAAAAAGATAATTGCCACTATTCTAGTCCCGCTCTTTTTCACTTTGGCCTTAATCACACTCATAAATTGGTCCCTTGAAATATCTTTTTCAGCGAATAAGCTACCTTCATTTGATGAAATCAATAACTTGTTTTTTGATGAATTTTTTACTGTCTTAATTCTTGTAGATGTTGTACTATTAATAGTTTCGTTCTTTTATACAGATAAATTTCACAGGATTATACGAAATTCAGGATTTGTTGTTTCTACAATTCTGATTAGATTATCCTTCGGTGTTTCAGGATTGGTAAGCACAATTCTAGTTGTTGTTGCAGTTCTATTCGGTCTGTTAATCATTTTAATTCATAACCAATATGAAAAAAGCACTATGCCAAAGACCATTAACAAAAAATAATGATTTAATCTGTATGGTAACAGAAAATTAAAAAATTAGAGGTCATTACATAACTGAAAGATTAGTGCGTAAAATCCGCTACTTTTCATATACAAGACCGTTAGACTGTCTCAATACTCGCATATTATTTTTTATTGATGTTACATATTCCGATATTTAAGTATGCAAAGATAAAGTAAGAATTAGAAGCTGATGTCACTACTGAAAACCTTCAATAATCTACTAACGACCCAGATAGTAAACATCAAATAATAAGTGGAATGATAACAGAAGTTTGCTGTACTGCACAAACTACTGTTAACCAAAAACATAACATCTTTATTGATTATTAAGTCACCAATCAAAACGATAAGAAAGCTATGGGAATGATGCTCAGAAGAGTTAAATCTATTTTGAGAAATTATCAGTTTACAGGACTTTATGACAAAGGATATCATACAGGAAGTGAATTTGATATTGCACATTCGTTAGGTGTCGAAACATTAGTTGCTATCCCTTATATATGCAAAGCCAGTCAAGCCCTTGATCCTAAATATAATGTAGAATATTTTAAATATGACAAACACAAAGATTGTTATATATGCCCATAAGAACATGAACTGACAAGTAATCAAAATTGGTACAAGGCACGTAACTATAAATTCAAACAATACAAAACCAAGGCGTGCAAAACTTGCCCTGTTAGAAACTTATGTACAACAGCTAAAGTCAATGGAAAGATCGTACAACCAAGTGAATATGCGTATGCTATTGAAGGCAATGCAGAACGTGTAAAAGCTACTGAAGACACATACACAAAAAGCGACAAGCTATCGTAGAACATCTCTATAGAACCATCAAAAGACAATGGGATTTGATCATATAATTACTAAAAGAACAATAGAATCAGCATCTGCTGATTTTGGATTGATTGCTTTAGCCTACTATTTAAAAAAAATCATCAATATTTGCAAAGCTTTATAGAGTACCGAAAAACACTGTTTAAACCATTTTAAAAGGCTTAATTATTTATATGAGCCCAAAAATAGCATCATTAAAATGTCAAAATAATAATTATACATATGTCAAAAAGTCTTTAGAATTGGTGTCAAATTTAAAAAAAATAGGTAGTTTTGATACGTATTGCCGTTATACTTCATTACACCAAACTAAACTTAATAAACTAAAGACTTTTTAACATGAAAAATACTTCATTAACCGTATTTATTATCTTTTTTGGTATTTCCTTTTCAGTTTTTTCACAACCCCCAATTATTTTCTATGAGCAAGGAATGAATTCTTCAAGTCCAGCTATAACATCTCAAGTTTTTACAGATCTTGGTGGTCCAGTTTTTGCTGCTGATGATTTTGTAGTTCCAGTTGGAGAGCAATGGGATATTGACCGAATAGAATCTCTTGGCTCTAAAAATTCCAATCCACTCTCAGATGTACAACTTATTATATGGTCTCATGATCCTGTGTCATCCCTACCAAATACTGAAATTTATGATGTTGTTATTACACCTACTTCAGGACCAAATGACCCAAATATAATATTAGATATTGATCCTAATAATCCATTGGTTTTATCTGAAGGTACTTATTGGATCACTATTGCGCCCATCTTAGCTTTTTCAGGGAATGATGGTAGATGGTATTGGACTAGATTTGGCTCTCCTGTAGTGGGAGAGGAATTTCAAATAATAGACCCTAATGATGTGTTTGGTGCTGGTTACACAAATTGGACAAGAGGTAGCATATTTAATGCTAATTTAGTTAATCTATCTTTCAGACTTGGATCTTGTAATGGTGGTTGTACATTATCAGTTAAAGACCAAACGCAAATTAATGAAATTAAAATATTCCCTAATCCAGCAGAGGATATCATATTTATTAATAACTTAAATGAAATAGACCTTTCTAATATTAAAATCTATGATTCGATTGGACGACTAATTAAAAGTATTGACATCTTAAACTTCGAATCACAAATTAAAATAGATGATCTTGTGCCAGGTTTTTATATTATTAGTCTGACTTCTAAAGATAATAGGAAATTTTCAAAAAGGTTTTTTAAGAAGTAACAATAACTCATTTATTACAATAAAAGCACAATACTAATAATTGTTGCACAAGCCCATAATTTCAAAAAATAAGGTATTCGTATTGTATTCAGCGTGTCTTTTTTCATTTAACTATATAACTCTAAAAAAAATATCTATTGTAATATAGAAATAGTGTTTATGTAAATAATCCAAAACAGTTAACAGAAGAAGGTAGATATTCTCTTTCGGAATGCGATCAAATTACCAAATAGTTTATTTGATATATTTACCTGATTTACATACAATTACACATATAATTATTAGATATATTAGACTTGTAAAATAGGTGCGATGTATAACCGCAATTACGTATGATCAGACTATTTTTTAATACACTCAGAATTACCAATATAAGTGTTAAACTGAAAATTAACAGATATAAATCCTCAACTATCGGTTACAAGTGACCCATAACACCTAATTTTAAATCCAAGCTAATTTAGTAAAATGCGAACTTAATACATGTATAAATCATTATGCTTAAATTTCTATTTTCCAATAATGACGCAACTCAACAAAACCGAAAAATCGCATCAAATCTACACCAAACTCAAACAACTAGACCAAAGAGACTCTAAATATTTTAAGCAAACTTCTCAATCAGAAACAAGTAGAAAAATGTCCTTGAAAAATGGTCAAAAAAGAAATTCATGGGCATTTAATTGATTTTGGAATCAACAATCTTAGACGATTTACGGAAATTAAATTAGCTGAGAAACTGTATCGAATCAGAAAATATCATCAAAATGAATAGTACTGGTGAATGATTAATAAAATTCAGAAACCTAAGAGCTTTTTGACTTTTAGATGTTAAATAGTCATCAGATTCTGAATGTAATGAAACAACAAACGGAAGCAACGCTGAGTTATACAATTGAATTGGATAAAGGTAACATGGCTGTTTTATCATTTTTAGTGACCAACTATGTGAAATATCTAGAACATCGCCTCAAACAAATACTGGAATAAATTGTACTTTGCACATGTATTAGTTTTGTGGTACATTTATAGGAAATCAAAAATCTGATAACCAAACCATATACCATGATCAAACGTTCTTATAAACTACCTGTCAAATGTTTCTTACTAGTATTTCTTAGTGTATTTTGTTTCTTTTCCTGTACCGAATCGGGCAAAAAAGATGCTGCTACAGTAAACATAGAACTTCCGTTCCCAGCAGAACATTATAAAGAAGCCTTAGATGGACGATTAATTCTGTTAATTTCAGAAAATAAAGATACAGAACCTCGATTTCAACTTCGAGACGATTCCAAAACCTGTCAAGGCTTCGGAATGGACATTAGCAACTGGAAACCCAATGAATTGAAACAATTTGATGCAAACGCTTTTGGATACCCGATGCAAACCTTTTCAGACCTACCTTTGGGAGAATTTTATGTACAAGCTGTGTTTCATAAATACGAAACCTTTAACCGTGCGGATGGACATGTCGTAAAGCTGCCAATGGACCGTGGCGAAGGACAACAATGGAATCGTGCGCCTGGAAACCTCTACTCTACACCACAAAAGATTACGATTAAAGATGGACAATTTCCTCCACTAAACATACAACTAGATCAAAAAATACCGCCTATCAAAGCGCCCGAAGACACAAAGTATGTAAAGCATATAAAAATCAAGAGTAAACTGTTGAGTGATTTTTGGGGAAGAGATATGTACATAGGCGCGCATGTGTTGTTACCAGAAGGTTGGGACACACATCCTGATGTAAAATACCCACTTGCCATTATGCATGGACATTTTCCAAAGGATTTTGGAGGATTTCGAACCACGCCGCCCGATCCGAATCTAAAACCTGACTATAATGAACGCTTTGATGTAAAAGGATATAATATCACAGTACAACAAGAAGCATATGATTTTTATAAAACTTGGACAAGTCCTGATTTCCCTAGAGTCATCGCTATTAAAATACAACATCCAACGCCATATTATGACGATTCGTATGCGGTAAACAGCGAAGCACAAGGTCCGTATGGAGATGCTATTACTTATGAACTCATTCCTCATATAGAAAAACAGTTTAGAGGCATTGGAGAAGGCTGGTCGCGCTTTGTATATGGCGGAAGTACTGGTGGATGGGAAGCCTTGGCAGTACAGGTAAAGTATCCTAAGGAATACGGAATGTGTTTTGCAGCCTGCCCAGATCCAATTGATTTTAGAGCCTATTGTTTGGTAAATATTTACGAAGACGAAAACGCCTATTACGAGAAAGGAACTTTTAGAAAAACACTGGTTGCGGGGCATCGCGATTATTTGGGAAATGTAGATGCTACATTAAAAGACATGAACTATCGTGAATTGGTCATAGGTACCAAAGGGCGCTCTGGACAACAATGGGATATTTGGGAAGCTACCTATTCTCCTATAGATAAGGAAGGTTATCCGAAGCGAATTTGGAATCGCCTTACGGGAGAAATCGACAAGGAAGTGGCTGCCTATTGGAAAGAAAATTACGATCTCGCCTATATTTTAAAAAGAGATTGGGCTACACACGGAAACAATTGGAAACATAAAATTCACTTGTATTGTGGCGATATGGATAATTATTATTTAAATAATGCCGTATATCTTGCAGAAGAAATCCTATCAGAAACCACTGAACCTTATTACGATGGTGAAGTAGATTACGGTGATCGTGCAGAACATTGTTGGAACGGAGATCACGATAATGGAAATCATATCAGTCGCTTGCGCTATCACCGTATGTTTATTAAAAAGTATGTGGAGAAAGTGCATAAAGTAGCGCCAAAAAATGCAGACTTGAAAAGTTGGAGGTATTAATTAGAATTTATCTTTTGATTCGTCTTTGCGAACGTAAGCGCTGTAATTTGATTCAAAGCATATATTGAGTTTTCTTAGAATGTGATTGCCACGTTTTTTATCATTTATGCGTATACTAAATGAAAAAATCTTGCAAAGACATACCAAAAGGCAATGAACAGCTTAGAATTTACTTATACATCTCCATACAATTTTCTATCGAAAATTACTCGATGTGAAGTCTTGAGTTTAATGCGTCATTGCGAACAAAGTGAAGCAATCTATAACTTTAAATAACAGATATGTTTTATGATAAACAGATCACCACCTCACTATGTTCCTCGTGATGACGAATCATAAGTGTAAAGTCATAATTTTTTACAATGACTTGTTTTTGTCATAGAAATCGATGTAACATTTAGTGCAATCTGTTAATATTAAGCCTTTGTCAAAATAATCACAAAACTCTTTTTACCTTTATACAAATTACCAATCAAAACCAACCCTATGAAAACCATAAAATTACTTGTCCTTTGCCTATTTCTATTTCCTATACAGCATCATGCTCAAAAACGAAAGAAGAAACAGAAAACACCTGCAATACAACTGACTGATTCTTTGTTTCACGGTTTAAAATGGCGAAATATTGGTCCGTTTAGAGGTGGAAGAAGTGTAACATCTACCGGAGTCATAGGGCAACCTCTCACCTATTATATGGGTTCTACAGGTGGCGGTGTGTATAAAACTACTGATGCTGGGATTACGTGGAAAAACATCTCGGACAACTTCTTTAAAACAGGATCTGTCGGTGCCATTGCGGTCTCTGAAAGCGATACCAATATCGTAGTTGTCGGTATGGGAGAACATGCTGCACGTGGTGTCATGACTTCTATGGGTGATGGCGTTTATAAATCGATGGATGCAGGAAAAACATGGAAACACATAGGTTTAAAGAATACACATCATATCTCAGATGTGGTTATACATCCTACAAATCCTAATATCATCTATGTCACAGCGCAAGGCGCACAATATGCACCTACAGCATCACGCGGAATTTACAGAACGACAGACGGCGGAACTACTTGGGAAAAGGTTTTATATGTAAACAATACCACAGGTGCTTCTTCCCTATCGATGGATATGAAAAACCCTCGCATTTTATATGCTTCTATGTGGCAACATCGTCGTTATCCTTGGTATATGGAATCTGGTGGCGAACATTCTGGATTGTATAAATCATCAGATGGCGGAGATACATGGACAAAATTGAAAGCAGGCTTACCAAAAGCTTTTGGGAAATCAGGAATCTCAGTATCTAGAGCCAATCCAGAACGTGTGTTTGCAGTGATTGAAGCCGAAGGAAAAAAAGGCGGTGTGTATCGTTCTGATGATGCAGGTAAAAAGTGGGTTCAAGTCAATGGAAATCGTGTCAATATTGCACGCTCTTGGTATTATATGGAGATTTTTGCCGACCCGCAGAACGAAAATGTAGTATATGTGCTAAATGCTCCTGTGATGAAGTCTATTGACGGCGGAAAAAGTTTTACCAATATTCCTGTGCCACATGGCGATAATCATCACTTATGGATCAATCCGCATGACAATAGCAATTTGATCAACTCGAACGATGGTGGCGCTAATATTTCTTTTAATGGTGGAAAAAGTTGGAGTACACAACAAAACCAACCTACTTCACAGTTTTATCGTGTAATTACAGATAATTTAGTGCCGTACAATGTATATGGCGGACAACAAGATAATTCTGCCATAGCGATTGCCAGTCGTACCAATGATGGCGGTATTGATTGGAAAGATTGGTATTCAGTTGCTGGTGGCGAAAGTGCTTTTATTGCCTTTGATCCTGACAATCCAGAAACAGTATATGGTGGAACCTATCAAGGAAATATCAATTCTTGGACTAAATCTTCTAGAACCCAAAAAAACATCAAAGAGTATCCAGAATTAGGACTCAGTATTGCTCCAAAAGATGCAAAGTACCGTTACAACTGGAATGCTCCTATTATCAGTTCTCCGCACAATAGAAAAACAATTTATCATGCAGGAAATGTAGTCTTTAAAACAACGGATGGTGGAATTAATTGGACGATCATCAGTCCTGATTTAACAAAGAACGAAACTGAAAAACACGGTCCTGGCGGTGGTCCCTATACCAATGAAGCTGCTGGAGGCGAAAATTACAATACACTGACTGCGTTGGTGGAATCGCAACATGAAGAAGATGTATTGTATGCTGGAAGCGATGATGGATTGTTACATATTACTAGAAATGGCGGTGCGAATTGGGAAAATATTACCCCAAAAGGAATTGAAGATGGCATTATCAATAGTATAGATATCTCTGAGCACGATCCTGCTACTGCTTATGTCGTGATTATGCGCTATAAATCCTTAGATTTAAGTTCGTATATTTTTAAAACAAACGATTACGGAAAAACGTGGACAAAGATTGTAAATGGATTGAATGATCCAAATGGATTTGCCAGAGTGGTAAGAGCAGATAAGAAACGAAAAGGCTTGTTATACGCTGGTACCGAAACTGGATTGTATGTATCAAATGATGATGGCGTATTTTGGCAGCGTTTGAATTTGAATTTACCCGTAGTTGCTATTAACGATTTGACTATTCAGAACAACGATTTGGTCATCGCAACTTCAGGGCGCGGATTTTGGATTTTGGACGATGTTGGTGTATTACAAAACATGACTCCTGAAACGAAGTCTATTCAACTATTTACACCTAAGCCTAGCTATCGTATTTTTGGAGGTGTTTCGAAGGCAGTTGGACAAGGTACAAATCCTAGAAGCGGTGTGACCTTTGATTATTATTTAGATAAAAACGCTGATACTTTAGATTTAAAATTAGAAGTTCTACAAGGTTCTAAAGTAATACGAACGTATACGAATAAGAAACCAAAGAAATTCAGATCATGGCCAGGCGGACCTTCTAAACCTGAGGTTTTACCATCTAAAAAAGGCTATAATCGGTTTACATGGAACTTTGCCAGAGAAGCTATACCATCTATTAATAAAGTATTTGTTTTTGGTGGACATGCGGGATCAAACGTTGCTCCAGGAAATTATACTTTACGCTTAACGCTAGATGATGAAAGTGTTGAAACAAAAGCTACGATTTTACCAAATCCTGCCATCAAATCGACAACACGAGATTTTACTGAACAACAAGAAATGCTCGTTACTATTGAGAATACTGTCAGAGATATGCATGAATCTGTAAATCAGATGCGCTCTGCTAAAACACAATTAAATACCTATGCCAAGCTTTTAAAAAGCAATGAAGCAGCAAAACCTTTATTAGAAAAAGGAGAAGCCTTATTGAAGCGTATTAATAGTTGGGAAGAAAATTTAATTCAAGCGGAACAAAAAACCTTTCAAGATGTAATCAATTTTAACAATAAACTGAATGCACAATTGATTGTATTGTTACGCTATATAGACCAACCAAATCCTAAAGTAACACAAGGCGCTAAACAACGCTTGAACGATTTACTAAACGATTGGCAAGTATATACCAACGAACGTGATGCGATTATTAATACTGAGATGAAAGCGTATAACGATTTATACAAATCATTGGAGATTCCTGCGTTGATTATTGAAAAGAAGTCGAAAACTGATTAATATTTGTACTCATGGCGAAAAACAAAACCACCGAAACAGAAGTAAACGTTTTTGAATTTATCGACTCGTATGTTGATAAAGAACAAAAGAAATTAGATAGTCTTAAATTGATTGAACTCATTAGTGAATGGTCGGGCTATGAACCTAGAATGTGGGGACCAACCATTATTGGATTCGGACGCTATCATTACAAATATGCTAGTGGACATGAAGGCGATGCACCTATTTTAGGGTTCTCGCCTAGAAAAGCACAGTTTTCACTGTATATATATTCTAAAACAGAAAAGAGCGATGCACTATTGAAAGATTTTGGTAAATTTAAAATGGGGAAAGCCTGTATTTATATAAAAAAACTTGAGGACATCGATATTTCTATCTTAGAGCAACTTTGCAAAGAAACGATTGCTTATCTCAATGAACATCATGAATGTAGTGCTTGTAAAAAATAATAGCTTTTTTAGCTAAAAACATTCCCTGAAAGTTGAAAAAAACAAATTACCAATCAGTATTGCTAGCCTGTATTCCCATCGGGATTCTTCTTTTTTTTGTGTTAAAATCAGCATTAAGAACCGAAGGTGAATTTGGTGGATTAGTCGAATTTGTTAAATACGCATTCTTTCTAATGTTAGGAATTGTGGTATTTGTCTATACTATTACAAAACAATGGAAGCATATAAAGCATAGAACCGAAGTCAGAGAGGCAAAAATTATTTTAACTATACTTTTTATTGCTACTGTGATTGCGATTGGTTCATTTTGGATTCCTAAAGACTTTTTTGATACAGAAGCTGTATTTATTGCCAAAGATGCTTCTGGAAATGAATTACGATTGCTAGAGGATAGAAAGTATATGTTGCGTACAAGAGATTATGAATGGACTACTATTGACAGAGGCATGTATCAACTCAATGATAGTATGATTCTTTTAGATGAAGATATAAAAGAAAGAAAGTGGGCAAAACGAGCTAGAAAATATTTGATTCAAAATAAAAGCCTGATTCCTGTATATACAAACGGAATTGAAACTGATTCTACAGGTTTTTTAACCATAAGATTGAATATGAATTAATTCCCAATAAGCATTCTTGTTTCACCTCAAACACAGTCGAGATGCAAACAGGAGACATTTCAACTTATCGTAAACATTGTGTATGTGTGGCTTTTATTTTAAGTTTAGATAACTTACAAAAGTTCCTTTGGTATGTTTCAACAGGAATTATAAAACACCAAAAATGAAATCATTCTACTTATTTATCATCATTTCAATAACCTTATTTAGCTGTACCAATTCACCGCAATGTAAAGATGTAAAGATGTAAACGTTGTGTATCCTCCTGAACTATTTACACTCTATCAAGGAGATCAAAATAACCTCCAGCTAATCAAGGCTTTTAAAACTTCATCTGACAATATGCAAGTCAATCATATTTCTCTAATTCCTGGAAAGGATCTAAAACCACTTCAACAAGTTTTGGTCAAAAAAGAAAACTTTCCTATTGCAAAAAAAGACAGCATCAAAGAGAAATACAAAATTCAATATTCATTGTAGTTAGCACATGAAAATAAAATGTTTTGGATTCAAGTGCAACCAACAAAAGAAATTCTAGGAAATCAAAAAGATTCTGAATACAGAGATATGATCGAAGATTTAATTAATGCTGAATTATTAAAAAATAACGCAGGAATCTTCTTTGCGAGTTCTGTTGGTCATGGTGGATTAGATATGCTTTGTTATTATACTGATGAAAGACCTGCCTTTGAATTAGTTTTTAAAATTCTTTGTGAACAAGGAATAAAAGATCACACCTTAATTGTTAAAAGAGTTTATTTAAGAAACGATCGCTGGCTTGATGAGGTTGTATATCCAATGAACTATACTGGGGAATTTCAGTATCTCTGATTTAACTATTAAATAACATTCAAATAATTAAACTTATAATAAACACTTTTTTTCCTCAAAAAATCATTTACAAAAAAAGACTGTTTCATTTTTTCTTTTTCCTGAAAAGCGCTTTCTGAATCATTCCAAACTGTTCTAAATATTTACTATATTCGTCGATCAGTTTTAATTTTTACAAACTTATCGAATAATTAAATAAATGGAAGTTACACCAAAAAATGGTATTAAGGGATTAGTTGAAAATTGGCAAAGTGATTTAATTGCCGCAATAAGTGTCTCACTCATTGCCTTACCACTTTCATTAGGTATTGCCTTAGCAGCGGGAGCACCCGCAATGTCAGGTATCTTTTCAGCTATTATTGGTGGTGTAGTTACAACCTTGTATCGTGGAGGACATATATCTGTCAACGGACCTGCTAAAGGAGTTATTGGCGTGATACTTTGGGGAATGATAGCGATGGACGATGGATCGGGTCAAGCCTTTAATTATATATTAGCAGCAGTTGTTATTTCTGGTGCGCTTCAAATGGTATTGGGAATATTGAAATTGGGACGATTGGCAGACATCTTCCATTCTTCAGTGATTCACGGTATTTTAGCAGCAATTGGTATCATTATATTTGCAAAACAGATCCATGTGGCTATGGGTACACATTCGGATGATCCAAGCATTGTGCAAAATCTTATTGATGCCGTTATGTTCTTACCGCAAGCCAATCCTTTTGTATTGATTATTGCGTTAACAGGGTTACTTTTATTATTATTTCATTCCAAAATTAGTAACCGAATTTTCCATTTATTACCTACTCCTATGTGGGTAATTGCGCTTTCCATTCCATTTGTGTATGCGTTCAATTTCTTTGATCAACATACATTATCATTCCTTGGAAAAGCTTATGAAGTAGGACCTAAACTATTATTGGATATTCCTGATACGATTACAGATTCTATTATGCTTCCAAACTTTGGTAAAATTGCTACTATTGAATTTTGGACAACCGTATTTTCTATTTTAATTATTTCAAGTATTGAATCTTTAGCTATTGCAAAAGCCGTGGACAAAATTGATCCTTACAAACGAAAAACGGATTTGAATAAGGATTTAACAGGGATTGGTTTAAGTACCGTAGTTGCAGGTATGATTGGAGGTTTACCAATTATTGCTGTAATTATTAGAAGTACTGTTAATATCCATAATGGTGCAAAAACAAAATGGTCCAATATGTATCAAGGACTTTTATTACTCGTTTTTATTGTGGTATTAAGTCCAATAATGGTACAAGTTCCGCTGTGTGCTTTTGCTATTTTACTAGTGTATACAGGGTTTAAATTGGCATCGCCATCTGTATTTAAACAAATGTATAGCCAAGGAACAGAGCAATTGGTATTCTTTATTGCAACGATGATTTTAACACTCTACACAAATTTACTAATTGGTTTATTGGGCGGATTATTATTAGCAATGGTAACCCACATGCTATTGGCAAGACTTTCCATACCTCAATTTTTTAGAATGGTCTACAAGTCGCGCACAAAGTTGATAAAGCGATCGGATGGAAATTACGATTTAAAGATTAGAGGAGTTGCAAATTTCTTAGGCATCTTGAAAGTAGATAAATTGGTAGCGCAAATTCCTTCTGGAGCCAATGTAAATATTGACTTATCAGAAACAAGATTGGTTGGTATTACATATATGGACTACTTAGTAGAATACTTAAAAACACAAAGAGCTACAGGCGGTGAAGTTTTTATCACTGGATTGGATTCACATGTTTCTTCATCTACCTATAACAGAGCCTTAAAAATTTGCTTGACGAGTAATACTTCTAAATTATCGCAACGACAAAAACGATTACGAAATTTAGCTACTGAGAAAGGATATCAATATGCAAACCAAGTGGATTGGAATACGACATATTTAAAGAAGTTCCACTTTTTTGAAATTAGACCTATTGAACGCAAATACAACTGTTTGAAAGGAGCATTCAATGATTTAAATATATCTTGGGAAATTGCGGATGTAACTTTCAATGAAGGACAAGCGTTTACCGCAGAGACCTTTAACACTACGCTTATGGTCTTAAAATTGAATAAAAAAATACCAATCTTTACAATGGAAAAAGAAGCGGTGTTAGAAAAGTTATTTGATCGAGTGATGGCATTCACAGGCTATAAGGACATTGACTTTAAAATGTATCCAGATTTTTCTAAAAAATTCCTGTTGATGGGGAATAATGAAGAAGAAATTCGCTCTTTCTTTACAGAGGAAATCATTCGCTTTTTTGAAAACCATCATATTTATCATTTAGAAAGTAATGGGGAAGCGTTGATTATTTTTGATAAAATTAAATTGGCGAGAACGGATGAAACACTTGCGTTTATAGAGTATGGTAACAAACTAGCTTCACTCTTAAATGCAAAAGCTGAATTAGTACTAAGTCCTCAAGAGGCGGAAGTGTAAAGCTAAAACGTACTAAATCTGGTTGCCTTATCTCCTATTTTAATGGCGAGACGAATACGCTGCTGAGCTTTCATTCCGTACTTGATGCTGAATAAATCTTTTAATCACGAATTCACGAATTGTTTTTTGTGACGTGTGTTGCGCTTGTCGGAGTATTTAAATGAGTTTTCTTAACATTTATGTTGACTTTCCAAAAGTAATCATGCTTAACTTCCCGAATGGGGATTAAGTTTATCGAAATATTTAAATAGAAATGGTCACTAAAAAAATCAAATGTTGCCTATATTTATAAACAAAAAATAACACAACAATTTCTCAGTCAAGACTGTTGGTAAACACTAGATACAAATGACAAAAAATATAACGAAGGAATTGATCAAATTCACGTTTCTCGTGGCAATACTGATTACTCCGCTACTCTCAGTTAATTCTCAAACCACAAAAAAATCGGTTCCTATTTTCAAAGATGGAGAGGCTCAAATTGTCCCTGAATTTAAAGATTCAGAACAATGGATTAGACATGATCTATGGGTTGAAACTGAGTTTGATACGGATGGTGATGGTAAACTAGATAGAATGCATGTCGCAGTTACAAGACCTAAACAAACAGAAAATGAAGGACTTAAATTACCTATTGTATATGTTTCTAGTCCATATTTTGCTGGTGTTGCACCAGATTTACCTGGTTCATTTTGGGATGTTAGGCATGAAATAGGAGAAGCTGCAAAAGAACGTATACATCCAGAAGTTACTCGAACAGGAAAGAGACCTATTATTTCAAATTCACATATACGAACTTGGGTACCGAGAGGCTATATTGTAGTACACTCTTCTTCTCCAGGGACTGGACTTTCTCAAGGTGCACCTACAATAGGTGGCGATAACGAGTCATTGGCTCCAAAAGCTGTCATTGATTGGTTATGTGGTCGAATTCCAGGATATACATCTCCTGACGGGAAAGAAGAAGTAAAAGCATTTTGGTCAACTGGGAAAGTAGGAATGACAGGTACATCCTATAATGGAACCATTCCTTTGGCTGCAGCTACAACTGGTGTTGAAGGATTAGAAGCAATTATACCAATTGCACCAAATACTTCTTATTATCACTATTATAGATCCAATGGATTGGTAAGATCTCCAGGAGGATATTTAGGCGAAGATATTGATGTATTGTATGATTTTGTTCACAGTGGAGACGAATCTAAACGCGCATACAATAATGCTACAGTAAGAGATCAGGAACTAAAGAATGGTATGGATAGAATTACAGGAGATTATAATGATTTCTGGGCTGGACGCGATTATTTAAATGAAATGGAACCTATGAAAGCAGCTTTGCTCATGTCGCATGGATTTAATGATTGGAATGTAATGCCTGAACATAGTTATAGAATTTATAAAGCTGCCAAGGACAAAGGTTTAGATTGTCAGATATATTATCATCAATATGGACATGGCGGTCCACCACCAATGAAAATGAGGAACAGATGGTTTACACGCTATTTACATGGTGTAGAAAATGGCGTAGAAAATGATGCGCGCGCATGGATTGTTAGAGAAGATGATAAAATGCAAAACCCTACTCCTTATAAAGAATATCCAAATCCTGATGCATCAGATGTAACCTTATATATAAGTGCAGGAAATCCTACTAAAGGAGGTTTAGGAACTGAGAAAACAAAAAGTAAAGGAAAGGAAAAGCTTATTGATGATTTTTCAATTTCTGGTCGCGAATTAGCACAAGCAGAAACTAGCAAGCACAGATTATTATATGTAACTCCATCATTTACAGAAGACGTTCATATATCTGGTACAGCAAAAGTGTCTATTAATTTATCTAGTAGTAAGGAAGCTGCAAATCTTTCGGTTTGGTTGGTTTCGTTGCCTTGGAATACTGAAGGTAAAGTAAAAATTACGGATAATATCATAACTCGTGGTTGGGCCGATCCACAGAATCACAAATCCATACGAGAAGGTGAACCTTTAGAAAAAGGGAAATTCTATCAAGTGACCTTCGATTTAATGCCTGATGATCAAATCATAAAAAAAGGACAACAAATAGGACTCATGATTTTTTCAAGTGATAAAGAGTTTACCTTACATCCAGATCCTGGAACCGAATTAACTATCGATCTAGCATCGACAACTTTGGTTTTACCTATTGTCGGAGGTATTAAAGCTTTTAATAATGCTGTAAAAGGGAATTAAATAATGCATCACATTTAAACAATACATCATTGAAGCTACTTGTATGCTTATGCATTTTGATTTCAATTAGAGTAGATCTCTGAATTATCACAATAACAGAAGCTAGGAAGTTGGTTATAATTTGGTCCTATTATTTACTAAAATTGATATGATATACTGAATCCATCCAACACATTTACTCCATAGGAAACATTAGATGAAAATAATTTCTTTAAAACACTTTGCAGAAACAGGAAAGTTTGGGGAAATCGGAATTGGAAACCTTAAAAATGACGTAATAGAAGAATTTGGAAATGATTTTGACTATTATGACGGAGGAGAAACCCAAATTATTAAATATGGTTGGTATGAATTCTTTTTTTGGTCTGACACAAAAAAACTATTTGGAATACAAAATGACCATTTACAGGCTGATTGTGGAAATCACGATGAAATGATATTATTTGAAAATCAAAAATTCAAAGTAGACACACGGTTTTTAGAAGTAAATAAAGATTTTACATTTAAAGAGGTTACTGAAATCTTGAATAATAATAAAACCAAATTTAAATTAGAAGTTCCATATAAAAACGAACCTGAAATTATAAAGTTTAATAGCAATGTTTATTTTGACTTTAGCTCAGGATTTTCGAGTTGGGATGGAAAAAAAGATGAATGGTGTGAAATTAAAATTAACAATAAAGAAGATTATATTCTTAACGGAATTAGATTCTTTGACTTCAACAAATTATAAAACGATTGGCTAAAACAGTGAGGGCAGCTTAATAACCTGTATAATATTGCTTGAAGTGTCTTTTGGAAATTCTTCCTAATTTCTGCACTCTTTATTCTTTTTTGCGAAATTAATTTCATAATCACCACAAAGCCATACATAAACATGTCAGCAGTGATTAAACCTTTACAAGAAGTTAGTGTCTAAGAAAGAAATTTAATTAATATACGTAGTATGAGTAAAGTAGCTTATTTAACAGTTTTTGCAGTATTCTTATTTACTGCTTGTAGTAAGGAGGAACCAATTGCAATAGACAATGTAATTCCAGTAGTTCAAGCTGAATCTTCATTCACGGTTTTAAAAGAAGAAAATATCTCGTATGCGGAGGGACTCAGTCATAACATGACAAGTACTTCTTCTTTTGCAATACCTCTCAAATTAGATATTTACTATCCCGATAATAATACTACAAATAGGCCTGTTTTTATGTTTATTCATGGTGGTGGATTTACAGGCGGAACAAAGACCAAGCCTGAAATTGTAGATATGGCTAACTTTTATGCTTCAAGAGGATGGGTGTTTGTTTCTGTAGATTATAGAACTACAGAGGAATTAGGTACAATTCAAGGAATGACACCAGAAGAAGTAGTAAGCTATTATACAGGAATTGCGCCTCAAGAATGGATTGATAATGCCTTGCAAGGAGCGCAGAATTCGGATCAAGTTCAACAAGCTACTGCTATGTATCTCGCCCAAAGAGATGCAAAAGCTGCACTTCGCTGGATTGTTGCCAACGCTGTAACATATAATATAAATACAGACTATATTACAGTCGGAGGAGCCTCGGCTGGAGCGATTACGACAATTGCTTTAGGAATTTCAAATAAAGAAGACTTTAGAGACGAAATTAGCATTAACGATGATCCTACACTTTCTACTACAAACTTAAACGAATCTTATGAAGTGAGAAGTATGGTATATTTTTGGGGTTCAAACATAAAGTTAGATGTTTTTGAAGCAGTCTATGCATTGAATCAATACGACAGATATGACGTCAATGATCCTGAATTATTTATGGGACATGGAACGGCAGAGGATCTTGTTACACCTTATGAAGAAGCTCTTGAACTACAAGAAGTTTACAACTCTTTGGGTATTTACAATAAACTGGTTACGTTACTAAAGCCGAATGGAGCTCCTGCTGGACATGGAGCTTGGAATGCAATAGTGGATGGAAAAGGCTTATCGGAATTAACTTTTGATTTTCTTACTGATAGACAACAATTGATTGTCGAATAAAAAAACTACCACCAACAATGTAGATAACTACTATAACTTAGAAATGAGCTTTGAAATAAAAATAATTGGAATTTATGAAATACATGGATAAGAGGATGTTCACCTTGTAGAATTGATACTCAAAACGAATCCTAAGAATATTGACATCGGACAATTCACTCAGGCTAAGGAAGGCGTTGATCGTTTGAATTGGCAAATACCTTGGGATGAAAAATACCTAAATGAAGAAGGAACTATAATTACAGGAGACTGGTTGAATTCTCCAAAGAATACTTTAGACTTTACTCGACTTGCCTTTTTTCTACATCATATAGATTTTAAAAAACCACTGGTGACTCAATTTGAAGCACTAGAATTGAAATTAGTGGAATAATCCCAGATAGAATTTCATCCATAATTCAATTTAAGAAACCCTAAATTAAATCATTGCATACGATAAAGCTCAGTACTTAACTAAAAGACTCCTAAGTAAAAATCTTCTAATATTATACAATCCTTCCGCTAGCTACAACTGCAAATGAAACGTAGCATGGAAACCAAAGAAGAAATTCCCATCATCAAAGTTAAAGTTTTTAAACGTCTGTACAATAAAGGTATCTTCTAAAAAAATCGGATTGTTGGTCATCTTAAACTGTAATAATAACTTACTGACTTCCCAATTGGCTACTAATACAAAAGCTCCGTACGTTTTTCTGGATTCAAGTTTGTTGGCTACATAGTAATATTCTGAGACTAAAGACACATGATTTCCTTACTTATAGCGTCCACCAAAACCAACAGCAAAGTGATTGTGATCATCTAAGGCTGAAAGCGACGAAGTACGATGAATAAAGGTTGACGAAACTTACAAAAAGAAATCTTGTGAATTTTCGAGCAATCAACGCTTGTCACGTAAAAGCAAATTTATCTCCCGTATTGGCACGCGATATAATTCCGTTTAAAAATCGTGTTCTATAACTAGCCGTTTGTAATAACGAAATACTAAACGGATTACGATTATCATCTATCTAACGTAAGAGTCTGTATTTTAAACAGATATCTACAATTCCATTCGGGTTTCCAGAACCAAAACCAATGGTCAAACGATCTGAGATTCCATAGTCCACCCCTACTCTTGAGCACATTCTGTCTGCGATAAACGATTGTCAATACCATATAAGAAGCTATTTCTGGAAGCAATAACAGAAGTATATATTTATCAGTTTTTGATTGGTCTGTAACATTTGTTTGCTATTCTGACAGAACCAAATTAGGTAGTAAAAACGAACAGAAAAGCAATATGGTATCCAACATGGAAAGTGTGGTTACTGGTGAAGAATTGCAGAATCATTTGGCAAATTTGGATGAAAACGAGCAACAGATGTCTGAAATCCTTGCACTACGCCCAATCGAAAATTCAGATTTCATCATTGCAGCACATTTAAATCTAGATAATATCAATCTTCAAACAAATGCCTTTACCGAACAAGCAAAACCATTTATCTAATTCTCGGGTTAATTCTCTTGTTATTTCTTTTAATTACAATAAGAATACTATCCATCCATTACGAAAAAATTATTGATCGAAAAGCGGCTAAGTTTGAAGATGGCATGCTCAATTTATCTAAGTTGAATGATTCTTTAGAAAACTATCAAAAAAGCATTGCCGAATTACAAACAAAATCTGAACCAACTGTAGAAGAGAAAGTCTTTAAAAAGGACACTAAGGAAATTCCAAAACAACGACTCCTCACCTACATTCGTAACGAATTGATGCCAATTGCGATTGAAGACATTGCGTATATTTATGTAGAAAACTCTATCTCTTACGTAGTACGAAAAGATGGAAAACGCTATACAGCTAATGACAGCTTAGATCAAATATATGCTTCCCTAGATCCAAAAGTATTTTTTAGAGTCAACCGACAAACCATTGTCGCTATTTACGCAATAGATAAAATCATTAAATATGGAAACAGTACGCTCAAAATAGAAATGCAACCTGTCTCTGAAATTGATATTGTCATTGGTAAAAACAAAGTAACAGTCTTCAAAAAATGGTTGGATCTGTAGTTTTGAAGCAAATTTAAAAGTTAAAAATGAAATGTTCATTAAGACTCTCTTTTTTAGCTTATTTTAAATATAATTTCAAGACGTATATCTCGCTATTTTTTTAGCAACTTAATATTCAAACATTTAACAATTTGCATAATACTTTGTTAAAGAGCATGAATCTTAGAAGCTTGATTTTTATCTTTACATTAATCATCATTTATTATATGAATAAGCTAAAAAAGTTGCCTCACTATTCTATATAAAATAGTATCTTAGCACGTTTTGATTAAAAATTAAATGAACATGAGAAAAGAAAGGAACGCCAAAGGTTGGAATGAAATAAAAACCAATGATTCTTGGGCACTTTTTAAAATAATGGGAGAATTCGTAAACGGATTCGAAAAAATGAGTCAAATCGGGCCATGCGTATCTATCTTCGGATCTGCTCGTACAAAATCTGACAACAAATACTATCAATTAGCGCAAAAAATAGCACATAAAATTGTTGATCATGGATATGGAGTAATTACAGGCGGTGGTCCTGGAATTATGGAAGCTGGTAATAAAGGTGCGCACCTTGGCGGCGGAACCTCTGTAGGATTGAATATATTGCTGCCATTTGAACAGCACGATAATCCGTATATTGATTCTGATAAAAATATCAATTTTGATTACTTCTTTGTCCGTAAAGTAATGTTTGTAAAATATTCGCAAGGATTTGTGGTAATGCCTGGAGGATTTGGAACGTTAGACGAACTATTTGAAGCGATTACACTCATTCAAACTAAAAAAATTGACAAATTCCCTATTATCTTAGTTGGAACAGAATTCTGGTCTGGCTTGATGGATTGGGTAAAAGCAACATTATTAGACAAATTTTCAAACATCAGTCCTGAAGATTTAGATTTAATCCATATTGTTGATAATGAAGACGAAGTATTAGATATTTTAGACGAGTTCTATAGAAAATACAACCTAAGTCCTAACTTCTAATTAGAAGTTTTGTAGAATAATATACAAATGAGCTATGGCAGGTAGCTCATTTGTAAAAATTGAACCCGAAAAAGAAAAAATGAAAAGAAAAATACTCTTCCTTTGCTTGCTATGCTTGGGATTACAACAAAATATAGCACAGGAAAATATCAAGACGATGTTTTACAATCTCTTAAACTTTCCTGAACTATCGCTAGATCGACTGGATGAATTAGAAATTATCATTTCTGATTACCAACCAGATTTATTCATGGTTTGTGAATTGAATGATGCTTTTGGCGCAGGATTGATATTAACGCGTTTGCAAATGATCAATCCAAACTATGCGCAAGCAACCTACTTTAACAATACATCCGATGATGCCGGAAATGACTCAAATCTACTTCAAAATTTAATCTATTACGACAGTTCTAAATTTATTTTGGAAGGACAAGACATCATTCCTACTACACTCCGCGATTTTAATAGATATACACTAAAACTAAATACGGTAAACCAAGCAACAAATCCTATCCGTGTAGAAGTATTTGTAACACATCTAAAAGCAGGAAACTCTCCTGAAGACGAATTGCGCCGTTTTTTAATGGTTGAAGAATTTACGGATTACCTTTCTACGATTGATGCAGATAGTAAAGTACTTTTTGCTGGCGATTTGAATTTATATACCAGCAATGATATTGCCTTTCAAAAATTAACAGATCCTACGAATGTCATTACACTTGTAGATCCAGTAAATCGTTTAGGCGATTGGCATACCAACAGTGCCTTTTTAGACGTAATGACTCAATCAACACGTACACAAGGTGGTTTAGGTGGTGCTTCTGGAGGATTTGACGATCGATTTGATTTCATTCTAACTTCAGAAAATGTATTGACCAATACAGATTTATATTACGTTCCAGACTCTTATAAGTCTTTTGGAAACAACATAAATCCAGATTGTTACAATCGCGCCATCAACTCATCCGATTGTGCAGAAGTTCCAGGTTCTGGTATTAGCTATTCGCAAGCATTACGGAATGCATTACACGATATGAGCGATCACTTGCCAGTGGTAATGGAATTAGAAACCAATGAGCAACTATTAAATACCGCACAATTTACTGCTAAAAATACTTTTCAATTCATTCGCGGAAATATTGCTGAAGATCAATTGGCATTTATGTTAAATTCTGCTGCAACTAGCAATGAATATGTGATTTACGACGTCTTAGCACGAAAATTAATGTCTGGAAAAGTAAAAAATAATGATATTACCAACATAAATGTAGCAAACCTACCAAAAGGTATTTATTATTTAAAAATTGATGATTTTACAGAAACTAAAAAATTTATAAAAAGATAATTGAAGACAATACGTACCCATTTCGAACTTTATCTCTTATTATTCTTGAGTTTTTCGGCTTTTGGTCAACATAAAAACGACGTTACAGCAACACTTAATGCTGAAAGTAACATCTTAACTCTGGCACAAAAGATAACCTACACAAACGAAACAGGAACTACGCTAACCGAAATCTATCTCAACGATTGGAGTCATTCATTCTCTGGAAAAGATACGCCTTTGGCAAAACGTTTTGCAGAAGAATACCATAGAAACTTTCACTTAGCAAGAGAAAAGAAACGTGGAAACACCACCGTTGATCAAATTTCTGCAAATGGAGCTACGCTAGACTGGGAACGTTTGGAAAAGCAGGTTGATATCATAAAACTAACGCTTAACAAACCGTTGCAAGCCAATGAAACGGTTACGCTTGACCTTAATTATCAAGTAAAACTTCCGTATGACGAATTCACACGTTACGGATTCAAAAAAAATGGAGATTTTAGCTTGCGTTATTGGTACATGACGCCAGCAGCTTACAGAAACGGTTGGATATTATATAGTAACAAAAACTTAGACGATTTATATACAGAACAAGCGGAACATAACATCACATTGACTGTTCCTAGTAAATTTAAAGTTGTTTCGAGTGCTGACACTGCTGTAGATAATGGAAATGGAACATTTCAACTAAGTGCTAAGGCTGTAAAAGACATTACCATTTTACTACGCCAAAACTCTGATTTTAAAACGTTTCAAACAGACAAAGTAAATATTACTACAAACTTAGATCCGTATCAACTCAACGAAAAGCAACAAGCTATTGCTATTGATAAAGTTGTACAGTTCATTCATGAAAAACTAGGAGATTTTCCTAGAAAAAACATGATGATCTCCAGAATTGACAATAAAAAGAACCCTGTATACGGATTAGGACAATTGCCATCATTTATCAGACCATTTACAGATGATTTTCAATATGAAATAAAAATCCTCAAAGCTATTCTTACTAAAAATTTAGAGGAATCTATGTGGATGGACACACGAACTGAAAAGTGGATTTCTGATGCGTTGGAAACATACATGTTGATGGTATACGCAGAAACTTTTTACCCAAACATGAAGCTTACTGGTGGATTATCTAAAGTATGGGGCGTTCGTTCGTATGAATTTGCAAAACTCAACTTTAACGATCAATATCCGTTTTTGTACATGTTGATGGCACGTAAAAATATTGATCAACCTTTGAATACCTCTAAGGATTCTTTGACAAAATTCAACAACAATATTGCCAACAAATACAAAGCTGGTGTTGGTTTAAAATATCTAAAATCATACTTTGACGATACTATCATTGATGACTTTGTAAAAGAATTTTATGCAACAAATCGTTTAAAAATATCCTCAAGAAAAGATTTTGAAGATTTACTAAAATCCAAAGCTCCAAAAAATATTGATTGGTATTTTGACACCTATGTAGATACCAGAAAACGTATCGATTACAAAATTAAAAAGGTCAAAAAACTTGACGATTCTTTGCAAGTAACCATCAAAAACAAATATGACGGCGACTTCCCTATTTCACTATTTGGAATCAAAAATGATACGGTGGTTTCTAAACATTGGGTCACGGATATTAGAAAAAAGAAAACAGTAAGTATTCCGAGCGATGGTATTGATCGTTTGGTATTAAATTACGATAAAATTATTCCAGAATTTAATCAACGTGACAACTGGAAATCACTGAATGGATTCTTTGCAAACAATAAAAAGCTACGTTTCACTTTCTTTAAAGATGCAGAAAATCCGCATTACAATCAAATATTCTTTGTGCCTGTAGCACGTTTCAATTTATATGATGGATTTACGCCAGGAATGCGTTTATACAACAAAGTATTCCTTACAAAACGTTTCTTATACGACTTAAAACCATCTTATGGACTTCGTTCCAAACAATTAGTAGGTTCTGGATCTGTATCATATCGTCATGATATTGAAAAAACAAATAGTGATTTATACTTTATACGCTATACTGTAGGTGGAAACTACTTTAACTACGCAGAAGATCTAACGTATGCGCGTTTTGTACCCAAAGTAACCTTTGGTTTTAGAGATCCTGATTTTAGATCAAATCAAAAGGAATTTATTGATCTTAGATATGTAATTGTTCAACGAGAACAATCTGCCGATCCAGATATTGCTGTCGATAATGAACCAAACTACAGCGTATTCAATGCACGCTATGTATACTCAAACCCTGATCCTATTCGTCACATGGTTTGGTTTACGGATTTCCAAATTACCAAGCGATTCTCTAAAATCTCTTTCAATTTAGACTACAGAAAATTGTTTCAAGATAACAGGCAGTTAAATGTTCGTTTCTTTTTTGGTAAGTTTTTATTCAACGATACAAATTCAGATTTTTTTAGCTTTGCACTCGACAGACCAACGGATTATTTATTTGACTACAATTATTACGGACGATCAGAAGATACAGGATTATTTAGTCAGCAAATCATTGTAGCAGAAGGAGGATTCAAATCAAAACTTCCAAATCCATTCTCAAATGATTGGATAGGAACTGCCAATGCGAGTTACAGTCTTTGGAAATGGATTGAAGCGTATGGAGACATAGGTTTTATTAAAGACAATGGAAGTAATACTCGATTTGTATACGATTCTGGGATTCGTTTGAATTTAGTGCCAGATTTCTTTGAATTGTACTTTCCTTTGTACTCTAACAATGGTTGGGAAATTGCACAACCAGGTTTTGATCAACGTATCCGATTTATCGTAACGCTCAGCCCAAAAACCTTATTAAAACTCTTTACACGAAAATGGTTCTAATCTTTAGTTAATAAAATCGAAAGACATTCTCATTGGCGAATGGAAATTTACAAAAGTCGTTGATCAAGACAATAAAGAAATCAAGAAATTTCAGCGAGATCTTAAGATTTCACATACAGAATCTATAACGATCAAAGCAAGTGGTTCAGTCATCATCATCTATTCTGATGTATAGTAAACTAAAATATTTACTTCAAAAAATTAAGAGTCTGAAAAAATACTTACTCAAACTCAAAAAAATTTTACCACATAAAAAATGGAAAAAAGATAAAAGTGGAAACTTTATGGATGGTTCTAATTATAAACTATGGAATTATCTGTTACTAAAATGAAAAATCAAATAAAAAATATATTTTAATCAACAAAAAAGTAACTCGCTAATTCTGATTAATTAGGCTTAAAATTACAACTCCATACAATTATTAAGCTTAAAATTAGTCAAATGTCCTCTGCCAGAAAATTGAACAATTATCAGTCAAAAAGTTATTTTTTAGACAAAATTAAAAATATCTCATTAAAATATCATTTTCATTGAATTATTCACATTTTTTTTAAGAGAATCCAGTATTGGAAGTCTCCTAGCTTTTTTGTACTTTTGTAACACTTCAATCCAAAATAAAACTATGCAAGCAAAAGTTGAAAACACACAAGATATTTCATTCGGTCAGTTCAAAGAAGAAATCATTCAAGATTATACAACAGCAGTAATCAGTCGTGAATGTAGCCTTCTTGGTCGTAGAGAAGTATTGACGGGAAAAGCGAAGTTTGGTATTTTCGGAGACGGAAAAGAAGTACCACAATTAGCCTTGGCAAAAGCATTTCAAAATGGTGATTTTAGATCAGGATACTACCGAGATCAAACGTTTATGATGGCTATTGGCGAATTGAACATTCAACAGTTTTTTGCTGGATTGTATGCACATACAGATATTGAAGTAGAACCAATGTCTGCTGGAAGACAAATGGGTGGACACTTTGCCACACACAGTTTAGACAAGAATGGTGAGTGGAAAAACTTAACACAACAAAAAAATTCTAGTGCTGACATCTCCCCTACTGCTGGACAAATGCCACGTTTATTAGGATTGGCACAAGCTTCTAAGATATACAGACATGTTGAAGGAATCGATGCTGAAAAATTTTCTGTAAACGGAAATGAAATTGCATGGGGAACTATTGGGAATGCTAGTACTAGTGAAGGATTGTTCTTTGAAACGATCAATGCAGCTGGTGTATTACAAGTTCCTATGGTGATGAGTGTTTGGGATGATGAATACGGAATCTCAGTGCATGCAAGGCATCAAACTACCAAAGAAAATATCTCTGAAATTTTAAAAGGTTTCCAACGTACTGAAAACGAAAATGGATATGAAATTTTCAGAGTAAACGGTTGGGATTATCCTTCATTGATTGCAACATATCAAAAAGCATCAGACATTGCACGTGAAGAACATGTTCCTGTGTTGATTCACGTCCAACAAGTAACACAACCACAAGGACACTCTACTTCTGGTTCACACGAACGTTACAAAAGCAAAGAACGTTTAGCTTGGGAAACTGAATACGACTGTAATGCACAAATGCGTAAGTGGATTATTGAAAATGGTATTGAAACAGATGAAAATTTAACTGCGCTAGAGAAAAACATCAAAAAGCAAGTACGTGATGGAAAAAAAGCTGCTTGGACAGATTTTGTAGCGCCAATGAAGCAAGAACAAACTGAAGTTGTCAGTTTGCTTGAAAACTTAGCGCAAACAAGTCCTAACAAAGTATTCATCAACAAGCTCAAAGAAGAATTAGCTACAATTGCAGAACCAATTCGTAAAGAAATTGCAGGATATGCACGTAAAGCGTTGCGTTTGGTAATTGGTGAAAATTCTCCAGAAAAGCAAGCTTTAAGTACTTGGATTAAAGCGTACTTTGAAAAAATTCAACCAAAATATAGTTCACATTTATATAGCGAATCTGCTAAAAGTGTTTTAAACATAGAAAGCAATGCTCCTGTATATGGAGAAAAAAGACAAGAAGTTGATGCTCGTATTGTGTTAAGAGACAACTTCGATGCACTTTTTGCTAAATACCCAGAAGTATTAGTATTTGGAGAAGATGCTGGACAAATTGGTGACGTAAACCAAGGATTGGAAGGTATGCAAGAGAAATACGGAAACTTACGTGTTTCGGATACAGGAATTCGTGAAGCGACGATTTTAGGTCAAGGAATTGGAATGGCAATGCGTGGATTACGTCCAATTGCAGAAATTCAATACCTAGATTACTTACTATATGCATTGCAAATCATGAGTGATGATTTGGCAACAGTTTTATACAGAACCAAAGGAACCCAAAAAGCGCCGGTTATTATCCGTACGCGTGGACATCGTTTGGAAGGAATTTGGCATTCAGGTTCTCCAATGGGAGCAGTAATCAATGCATTGAAAGGAATTCATGTATTAGTACCAAGAAACATGACCAAAGCTGCTGGTTTTTATAATACCTTGCTAGAAAGTGATGAACCTGCTTTAGTTGTAGAATGTTTGAACGGATATCGCTTAAAAGAACAACTACCAACGAATTTAGGTGAATTCAAAACAAAAATTGGTGTTGTAGAAACTATCAAAGAAGGAAGTGATATGACAGTGGTTTCGTATGGTTCTACCCTACGCATTATAGAACAAGCAGCCAAAGAATTACAAGCTGTTGGTATCGATATCGAAATTATTGACTGTCAATCCTTAATTCCTTTCGATATCAATCACGATACGGTAAAAAGTGTGCAAAAAACAAATCGTTTACTAGTGGTGGATGAAGATGTACCTGGTGGAGCTTCAGCGTTCATCTTGCAACATATTGTTGACGAACAAAATGGATACCAATATTTAGATAGCAAACCACAAACGTTAACAGCGAAAGCACACAGACCAGCATATGGAACTGACGGAGATTATTTCTCGAAACCTTCAGCAGAAGACATTTTTGAGAAAATATATGCCATGATGCACGAAGCTAATCCAACAGATTATCCTGAGTTGTACTAGAAATTATATATCTTAAAATATACAAACGCCAAACTATAATGAGTTTGGCGTTTTTTTGTTCATATTAATAATTAATATTTTTATACAAACTTTAAAAATGCAGATTGATTATAATATACCCTTAAATATTCTCAAAAAAAGAATTGCAGAAATAATTACTGAATTAAGAATTCATAAAACTCCAGAATTATTAGCTGAAAAGAAAGCATTAGACATAGCAATAAATTGGCTCAAAAAAGGAGATTTATACAATATTGACATTACAAAAGAAATTGTGCAAATACCAGAAAATAAAACAAATACGCCTTCTTCAGAGTTTAGAATTATTGAAGACCATGAATCAGATGACAAAAGGTATTGGGAAGAAATAAAAATTGATGGAAATATAGTGAGACCTCTTCCTGGTAGTTGGCTAATTTTGAATTAATTATATATCGAATCATTCTAAATGAACTCAAAATTAAGAATAGAATCCGTTCTAAATGCAACACTATTGTCAAATGTGATTGTAACTATTGACGATTTTAATCTCTCGGTATTAAAGCTTAAAAAGATTCCTGAAATTGAATTGCCTAACAATCGTAGGTTGGGACATTTGGTAGAAATAATAGTATCTGAACTTATCAAAGCTTCTGAGAATTATACCATTCTGTATGAAAATCTACAAATCATACAGAATAAAAATACTATTGGAGAACTCGATTTTATTATTAAGAATCTAGAAACACAAGAGATCATTCACTTAGAATTGGCTTATAAATTCTATTTGCTTGATCCGACACTTTCATCAAATGTAAAACATTGTTGGATTGGACCAAATCGGAAAGATGCCTTACATGAAAAGTTAGAAAAGCTACAACAAAAACAATTTCCACTACTCTATCATGAAATTACCAAGTTACATTTACCAAATATTCATATTAAAAATATAACTCAAAAACTGTGTGTATTGGCGTATTTATTCGTTCCATATCAATACAAAGAACAACTGCATAATGAATATCAAGAGGCTGTAAAAGGTTACTATATGGACTTTGAAATGTTTAAGCAATTAGATCATCCTGAAAAAAATTATTACATTCCTACCAAAAAAGAATGGGGAATCAATCCTGCCACACATACAAATTGGTCTGACTCTCTAACTATAGAAAAAACAATTCTAGAAAATCTATCAGCAAAACGTTCTCTTTTATGCTGGCAGAAACAGGGAAGTTCTTTTGAAAACTTCTTTATTGTTTGGTGGTAGTTTTATAAAAATAAGGTCTCAAATCGTATCGTGAGCCGATTTTACATATTAAAAATTGAAAAAGTTTAGTAGATTTGAATACAATCAAATACACCGAGTAAATGTTTCTTTTTCCGCATTTTAATATTCATAGTACACCGCTACTGATTCTTGTGATACAAGCATTGATTTTAGTGGGACTGTTGTTAAAACGCTATGTGGAAAAAAAGAATGCTTCCGATGCTATTTTAGCAATTTTACTACTTGTAGTTTCCTATACCCAAATCTGCTATACGGTTGGTTTTATGGGTTGGTATGATACATTTAGAAACACAAAAATCAATTACTTTTTAATTCCTGCTGGCACCGCCATTGCGCCACTTATCTATTTCTATGTAACATCAATTACGAAGTCAAACTTTCGATTCCAGAAACAACATTGGTGGCACTTTGCAATTCCAATTAGCTTGGTTGTTTACCGACTTGGCATTTTTACGTATGATGCTTTGCAACCAGGGTTCAATGAAACACAAAATGGTCTTTTAAAAATTGAACTCGATGAACCAATTGTACAACCCATTTTAACCGTACTTGGTTTCTCTGTTATGTTACTCTATTTGGCATTTACAATTCAATTATATGTTAACTATCGTCAAAAGATAAAGCAGTATTTCTCTAATATTTTTAAGTTAGAATTGAATTGGATTCGAAACTTCCTGATTGTCTTTAGTGCTTTATTTATCTATAATTCTATACAAGATTTTGTCGGAAGTGTCATCATCGATTTAGGATACGATGAACGTTGGTGGTTGAATTTAGCAATGGCTATTTGTGCCATTTATATAGGATTGAAAGGCTATTTTACAGATACTACCAAACTCAATAAATTGGACTTTAGCTTTTCACCAAAGCAAATTTCAATTCCCGAACCAACAAAGGACGCTAAAAAAGAAATCTCAAACGCAGCAATTACAGCCATCAAAGAATTGATGGAGACCGAAAAACCATACTTAAATCCAGATTTAAATTTATCTGAACTCGCCAAGCAAGCAAATTTGACACGTGGACAGCTTTCTGAAATCATCAACAGTGGATTTCAAATGAACTTCAATGATTTTGTAAATTCTTATCGTGTCAATGCCTTCAAAGGAATGCTCAAAGAAGGAAAACACAAACAATTATCATTGCTTGGAATTGCTTACGAATGTGGTTTTAACAGCAAAGCAACGTTTAATAGAGTCTTCAAGAAACTAACAAACTTCTCTCCTACGCAGTATTTGCAATCGCAATCTAGTTGATTTATCTTTTTCTTAATTCGTTAATTTGTTCATTCAAAATAACTCTATTACTATCAACCAAAACTTCCAAGAGCGCAAGGGAATCTAACAATCCAACAGCAAAGCGTATCTGAGAGCACAGCGAGTCCATATTTCGACAAAAATAAGACGTCTCAAATCGTATCATAAGCCGTTTCTACACGTTTTAAGTCGCCTAGCAGTACATCATGTTGCAAATTTGTATCAAACAAAACGAAACAAATTTATGCATCATGAAAACGCTTAAAAATTACTTGATAAGACTTACAAATCCCATTACACAAAAACATTGGTTTGCCGATGTATTATTCGCGCTCATTAGAATTATCGCAGGTGTGATTCTTGCACTTGACTTTGGAGCCAGCAAGTTTGGAATGCCTTGGACAGAAGAAGGTCAAAACTTAAACTTATTTGAAGTTGCTGCTTGGTTTCCTGAAGATGTTGCCAACTATGGTGGAATCTTCGCATTATTTCCTGTATTCTTCGCTTGGATGGCCGCATTTAGTGAAGCTGTTGGCGGATTATTACTCGCCCTCGGATTGCAAACACGTATCGCTTCCTTCTTAATTATGTGTACCATGCTAGTTGCCATCTTTCTACAAAAATGGGGACAAGGAACATGGGCAATGCTTCCAGCCATGGGATTCCTTTGGATTGCTATTTACAATGTATACTTCGGATCGGGGCGTTTTGGACTCGATTATCTTATCAGTAAAAAAATAAAATCATAAACATCTATCTAATCATTTAATCAAAAAAATCATGAAAACATTGATCACAGTATTCATCACAATCGCAATAACATTTTGTACGCAAGCACAAGAAAAAGTAAACATGTCAGACTTTACGCGTTTAGACAATACGCATTGGACAGGCGAATTAATGTATATCAATTATAGCGATAACAAAGAAGTCATCTTGCCTACTACACTTGAAATAAAGGTAAAAAAGAACAAAATCGTATTCTTTACTAAATATCCTAACGAAAAAAGTGCTAACGGAAAAAGTACTTTACAATTGAACCATGACGGAACGTATATTGGGAATCAAAAAATTACAAAAGTCAACAGATTCACAGACGGAAGCATGGAAATTGTAACCATGTATAAAGGTCAAGACGACAATAGAGACGCTACCATATACATTACGTATTTCTTTACGAACAACCAACTTTCCATAAAGAAAGAAGTAGAATTCAAAGATACACCTAGAAAATTCACTCGAAACAAATACACATATACGAAATCCTAAAAAACGAACAGATGAAATATATATTTAACATACTCACAATCACGTTGCTCCTAGTCACCAGTAGTTGCGTTCAAGAAACACATGTAAAAACAGTCACCATAAAACTTGATATGAATGGTGTTTATATTATAGAAAATGTTTGCATAAAAGGAAATTTCACCAATCCTTCATGGAAACAAATCATTCCGCTAACTGACGAAAATAAGGACGGAATTTATGAGACAACATTCCATCAAAAAACCGCTGTGAATAGTATTCAATTCAAATTTGTCAATCAAGGTGAATATGAATTAAAAGGGCAACCAAACAGAACCTTAGCGTTTGCATACAAACCAGAAACTATTACATATGAAGCTGTATTTAATACGCCACATGGGAAAACAATCATTCACTAAAACTAAAAAAATGAAAAAGATCGTATTATTAATCATCTTGATGGGAAATCTCGCATTTGCACAGATACATGGAAATAAAAACCTCATCACACGCACATTTCCGCTTGAAAATATTGAGAAAATTAAAATCAATTTTTATGCAAAAATCACCATTGATCAATCTGCAACAACAGAAAGTATGACGATTACTACCGATGAAAATGTCATGGAATTAATCGCAAAAGAAATTAACGGAAATACCTTGCAATTAGGGCAAATTGAATGGATTGAACCATCACAAGCTACGATTACAATTAGAGCACCAAACCTTCGTCATGTAGAAACTGGAACGCATGATGTAACGAGAATCATCAATGTACATAACAACTATTTACAACTTACGGCACCTATTGGCACCATTATTTTAGAAGGAAAAACCAAAGAATTTCGTTTAGGTGTAGAACTTGCCAATGTAGACGCTTCAAAATTAGTGGCAGAAAATGCTGTGATTAACATTTGGAGTTGGGGAAATGCCAAAGTGAATGTCACAAATACCTTAGATGCAGAAGTAAAAAACCGAGGAAAGCTTATCTATGTCAATTCGCCTAAAAAAATTAACAAGAAAACTCGAAAAGAAGGTCGCATTATAAGTGTAGAAACTTCTAATACCATTAAAAACCCTACGGCTGAATGGATTCATTTTAAGATTAAAAACAATAATTCAAAAAGAAATAACTTCTTTGTTGTAGGTCCAAAAAAAGAGGGTTCTAAATTTAGTTACGGATTTCCTATGATGCCAAATGCTACACGTAAAGAAAATTGGACCATTGGCACTAAAATATATAAAGTCAATGGTTTAGGAATACGAAAATTATTAGTTACCATCAAAAAAGAAGATGCAAATACTACCGTGAAATTATTTTAAAAAAAGACATCACTATTGAGATTAAAAAGGACACTGTCCAAAATTTTGTGTAAATGATATAGACGGGTTTAGCTCTATTTAGAGTTGAACCCTTTTTTCAAATATAGTTAAAAATTGATTTAATATTAATCCCCAATTGTGGATTG
>Ga0189286_100168_pt1 | contig 33663 bp, 32 predicted proteins | sample UW69minimetaG_FD_130330 | JGI IMG/M metagenome (GOLD analysis project Ga0189286, IMG submission 130330) | Marine microbial communities from the Costa Rica Dome - UW69 mini metaG | ecosystem: Environmental > Aquatic > Marine > Oceanic > Photic zone | place: Costa Rica: the Eastern Pacific...
AGAACCTCGCCGACTTCCGATTCCAATGCGCTATGTAGATTCGATCGTGCGCTGTCGGGCAGATCAAGCGCACCAAAGGACTGACCTTGCTGAACCCAGAGCACATTCCACATACCGAGGGTTTCGGGCTTCGCGCCGGTCTTGCCGGGTTCATCGAAACCCAGAAGGTCGCGCAGCGTGTCTTCCGCTTCATCGCCCTCCAATTTTCGCCCGTCCGGGCAGAACAGATGAGCATATGGCTTTTTGACGAACCGCTTTCTGATCCGATAAATCCCGTCATCGACCTCGAATGCGAGCTCTACGACAGGTGCGGCTAGATTCCGGTCATTCTGGAGCGCTGTAATCGGCTGTGCCTTGGAGCTGTATTTCTCGAACAGCGCGGCGCGCAGCGCATCAAGCAGCGTTGACTTCCCCATCTCGTTGGGGCCGACGATGACGTTCAAACCGTCGCCGATGTCGTCGAGACACATTGGCGTCGTGAATTTCTTGAACTGATTGACAGCGACGGAGCGAATTTTCATTGGCTCCTCGTCTGCAATTTCATGTGTTCGACGTACAGCCGCTGAAGCGCCAGCGCAGCGACCTCATGCTCGGGATCGCTCGTATCCTCGGCCTTCTGCTTGAGGACATCGGCAGCGGTTCGCACGAAACCGCCCCTGTCGATCTGATCAAGGTCTTCTTCGTTAGGGCTCGGGAAGAGTCGCGTATCATCGACTCGCAGATAACAAAATGCCGCAGAAACCACGTCGACGATCTGCTCCTCAAAATACTGCCGGTCCTGAAGTGAGACCGCACCCTCGACGAGAAGTCGCACCAGAATCCGGGTCAGGTCATCCCCACTGCCGCGCAGGGTCGTTACGAGCGCATCAATCTCTTCGCGGGTGTTGATCTGCTCACGGAACGTCATCCACCGGTAATGGCCGGTCTCGACAGGCGTGACGACTGGCGCGGCATCAGCACTCTCGATTTCGACCAGAAGCGCCTGTCCGCCGCCTTCGACATCAAACGCGTCGATCTCGTGTGTACCGCTATACCAGACCTTGTCGTTGATCTTTTTCTGCCCGTGCCAGTCGCCAAGGGCAAGATATGCGAGCCCCGCAGTGTTCGGCCGGTCCGGGCTTATGTAGTTGGGAACATCCTTGTCATCGGAGCCAAATCCAGTGACCGTGCCATGCGCGAGACCTATGCGGATAATCCCATCCGGGGTTTCCGCGTCATCCATGTATGCAGTTGGGTCCTGAAGCGTGCGCCTGTACTGGAGAGGTGCAGGAAGCACGGCGAAGCCGTCGCTTTCGAAAACGCGCGGTTCAAACGAGACGTGAACAATAACATTGTCCGGCACACCTCGTCGCAAGAGCTGGTCCCAGAGGCCATGTGGGCGATTCGGGTCATGGTTTCCGGGCATGAGGTGCCAGGTCACTTTTTCAAACTTCCGCATACGTTCTAGCGGTTGATTGAGGGAGCGCGGCGACAAAGCCTCCATGTCGTAGACGTCACCGGCAACCAGAATATGAGCGGCATCGTGCTCAACCGCCAGTTCTCCCAGCCGAGTGATCGCCGCGAGACGCGCCTCTTGAAGCAGTCCCATCGTGCCATCACCAACAAAGCGAAACACCTTGCCGATCTGCCAGTCAGATGTATGCAGAAACCGAATGCCCACAACCGCCTCCTTCTCCGTGAATGGTAACACGGGGGGTTCAATACATGGGAACGATACAGGCGCTTGCGGATTGCGCAAACGCCCGATTTCGGTCTTGGAGTTGGGCTTATGTCCGCAAAAGGCCTTTTAGGTGGCACCCCACTCGCGCGACATTCAATGACGCATCGCTTGCACCATCACCGGTGCGCATGTGCCCTGGTGGATGGCGCACCATTTTGGAAACGACCCTACGATCTCGTGATTGCGAGACGCCCGCACCGCTCTCAACTGGGCGGTCGGTAATACATATATTAGCCAAAAGTGGGACTCAGAGTGGGACAGAGCTCGAGCACGCCGTCTCGCTGGCGCCAATAAGCGTTTTAATTCAATGAGATAGGAAAGGTTGGTGGCGGAGAGGAAGGGATTCGAACCCTCGATACGCTATTAACGTATACACCCTTAGCAGGGGCGCGCCTTCAGCCACTCGGCCACCTCTCCACCGCCGTGTATGCCGCACAAGTCCTTACGTTTCAAGAGCATATTTCACCGTTTTCAGGGCCAAATTTCGACCCAGAATCCCGTCAGCCACACATTCAAGTTCTATCCTCCGCGGAATCGGGTCAGACTGCGTCGACCAATAAAAGGGGGAAAATCTATGCTGGCACGTATTCTGGCCGCCCTGCCCGGGCTTGCGATGGGCTTCAATGCATTCATGTGGGTGACAAACCCAGCAGCAGCAGCCGAAAGCCTTGGCATGCCTCTTCTTGAAGGCATCGGGCTGAGCACCCAGGCAGGCGACTTCGCGTCGTTCTTTTTTGCCAGCTCCGTCATGGCGTTTCTTGCGGCGTGGAAGCAGAACGCCACGTGGGCCTATGGCGCTGCACTGATCCTCGGAGGCGCGGCGGTTTTTCGCACGCTCGCCTGGGCCGTACACGGCGCTGAATTTGCGACTGTCTTCATTGTCGTAGAAGCGGTGTTTACACTGATGCTTGTTGCCGCAGCTCAAATGATGAAGAGCGACGCCTAAGGCAAACACTCATCAATGAAAAACCCGGCCCTGCAAATCCGCAAGGCCGGGTTTCCTTTGTTCCAAAACACCTTTAGCGGGCGATATTGATGATCTTGAGCTGGGTGAACTCTTCGAGACCCTCTTCGCCAAGTTCACTCCCAAGACCCGACACGCCCGCGCCGCCAAACGGAATGGCAGGGTCAAGTTCTGCGTGCTTGTTCACCCACACGGTGCCAGACTCCATCTTATCCGCCAAGGCATAGGCCCTATCTGCATCCGCCGACCAGATAGAACCGCCAAGGCCATATTCCGAGGCATTTGCCCGGTCGATCGCATCATCCACGTCAGCATATTTGATCACAGGCAGTACAGGACCGAACTGTTCTTCATCGACGATCCTGGAACCTTCAGCGACATCACGCACTATAGTTGGTCGGATGAAGTAGCCAGGCTTATCTGGCACATTGCCGCCAGCGATGATCTTGCCGTCCTCGCCCGCAGCCTTGATGAGCTCCTGAACTTTTTCGAACTGCATCTTGTTCTGAAGCGGCCCGAGCTGTGTACCCTGCTCCAGCCCATCACCAATGATGGCATTATCGGCAATCGTTGCGAGCTCATCACACATTTCGTCGTAGATGGACTCATGCACATAGAGCCGCTTCATGGCGATACACACCTGCCCGCTGTTCTGGAAGGCGCTGTCAAAGAGCTTAGGGGCGGCTTCTTTCGGATCAACATCGCCAAGCACAATACCCGCATCATTACCGCCAAGTTCCAGCGTAATACGCTTGAGAAGACCTGCAGCACCGGCCATAACTTTGGCACCCGTCGCCGTTGATCCCGTAAAGGAGATCTTCCGAACGTCCGGGTGTGCGGTAAGCGACGCACCGAGATCATTGGCATCTGCAATGATGTTCACAACACCAGCAGGAAGAATGTCCTTAATCAGCTCACCTAGTTTCAAACTTGTCAGTGGCGTTGTTGGCGCTGGTTTCAACACAACGGTGTTCCCTGCGAGCAATGCAGGCGGCAATTTAAAGGCCATGAGGATCATCGGGAAATTCCACGGCACAATGGCTCCGATAACGCCCAGTGGCTTTCTATGAGCTTCTACGCGGCGTCCTTCGCTATCGTCGAGCACTTTTACCGGCAGATCGAGCGACGTGAAGTAGCGGAAGAAAGCTGCAGTCCCAAAAACTTCGCCTGTCGCATCTGCTAGTGGCTTGCCCTGCTCCTGGGTCAGGAGGCGCGCCAGTTCTTCGCCATTTGCCTCAATCGCATCAGCAATGGCTGTAATTGCTCTCTTGCGCTCATCAATGCTTGTGCCGGACCAGGCGGGAAAAGCTGCTTTTGCCGCCGCGACAGCACTTTCAAGTTGTGCTTCAGACGCACGCGCGCAGGTGGCAACCGTTTCTTCCGTCGCAGGGTTTATGACATCCATTTCCATGTCGCCATCGACCAGGTCGCCATTGATCAAAAGTTTGAATTCACTCATTTCGCATCTCCCTAAGCCGGACGTTTTTCGGCCTGCTTGAAGTACAGACATGTCCTTTGGCAGGAGCTTTCCACTTCACTCCTTCCATTTCAACGACATTCGGCCCCTGGCATGCAAGTTGACGTAGCGTGTTCAAGGATGAACACCAAAATCACCAAAGACCCCACAATAGAATGGCTGTTCTTGACCCAGAAGATAGATACACTTTCCCCAAAGCATTTCGTTTGGGAGGACAAGATGATGACAAAGATACGCGTGGCAGTAGTCGGCGCTGGACTGGGCGGTGTCGCCGCCGCTGTGAAGCTGAAGGAAGCGGGTATCGAGGATTTTCTGGTTTTTGACAGAAACCAAAAGGTTGGCGGTGTCTGGCACGAAAACAAATATCCCGGCTGCTGTTGTGACACACCCGTCGCGCTGTATGAGTTCTCCTTCGCTCCCAACCCCAGCTGGACGCACCTCTTTCCAAGAGCCGCCGAAGTTCAGGCCTATGCGGAAAGCATCGTTGAGAACCATCAGCTTGGCAGTCACATGAAGCTCGGCGATGGCATGGCGAGTGCCGTTTGGAACGACACCAGCAACACCTGGACGCTCAAGACCGAAAACGGAACCGAATATGAAGCCGATGCCGTGATTGCCGGCATGGGCCAACTTAATCGCCCGGCCTACCCAGACATTGACGGTCGCGACACATTCAATGGCGCCTCAATGCACTCGGCGCGATGGGATCAGAATGTTTCGTTGAAGGGCAAACGTGTCGGCGTCATTGGTTCCGCGGCAAGTGCTGTGCAGCTCATTCCGGAAGTCGCGAAAGAAGCCGCGCACATGACGGTCTTTCAACGCACGCCGAACTGGGTCATCCCCCGGAACGACCGCGAAATCACCGATGAAGAAAAAGCGTTGATGATGACAGACATCGAACTGGCGATGGATCTTGGCAAACGCAACCGGGATCTTCTTTACGACAATGCAGACCATTTTTTCTGGAAGGCCTTTGAATGGACACCAGAAGGACGGGCAGCCTTTACCCGCCAGGCGATAGACCAGATGGATAAGCAAATCCCGGATGCTGAGCTTCGTAAAAAACTACTTCCAGACTATCCGATCGGCTGCAAACGCATCCTGATCTGTGATGACTTCTATCCAACTTTGATGATGGACCATGTGGAGTTGGAGACAAATGGCATCGCCAAAATCAACGGAAAAGGCGTCGAGACATCAGACGGTGTGCAGCATGAGTTCGACGTTCTGATCTATGCGACAGGCTTTGAGACGACGGGATGGCGTTGGTCGATGGAAGTGACCGGGCAAAACGGCCAAAACCTAAATGAGCTCTGGGAAGAGAGCCCGGAGGCCTATTTGGGTGTCACCGCCACCGGTTTTCCCAACCTGTTCGTGCTGTATGGCCCAAATACCAATCTGGGCCACAACACCATCACCTTCATGCTGGAGCATCAAGTTGCCTACACGATCAAAGCGCTGAAGGTGCTGGAAGAGGCTGGCGCCAAGGCCCTTATGCCGAGTAGAGCTGCACAGGACCGCTTCAACGAAGATATCCAAAAAGATCTGTCAGGAACGGTCTGGGCCGACCCACACTGTGCGTCCTGGTACAAGAACGCAGACGGACGCATCACGCAAAACTGGTCAAGCCACACACGCGCTTATGCCGCGGCTACCGCCAATGTTGAGATGGCCGACTACGAACTGATCGGTTGAGGACGACTGGACTTATCCGCGATAGCGGATGAGCCCTTCCTGCGCCACGGAAGCAACAAGCAACCCTTCACGGGTGTAGATACTGCCGCGATTAAAACCACGTGCGCCAACAGCATTGGGGCTGTCCTGATCGTAGAGCATCCAGTCATTCGTCTGGAAGGGATGGTGGAACCACATGGCGTGGTCCAAACTGGCAGACTGCAGTTTGCCGGACATCCAGCTCACCCCGTGCGGACGAATGCACGTGTCGAGCAGGGTCATATCTGAGGCGTAGGCGAGCACGCATTGCTGCATGGCAATATCATCGGGCATCGGGCTAGTCGCGCGGAACCAGACTTTGAATTCAGGGTCGGCGGGTTCTGGATCAATATATTGCTGTGGATCCACGGCACGCATCTCAATCGGGCGAGGACGCGTGAAATGAGTTCGAACAGCTTCTGGCAGCTGGTCAATGATGGCTTCGCGACGCTCCCGCTCCGTCGGAAGGTCTTCGGGCGCGGGTACTTCGGGCATATTGAGCTGATGCTCGAAGCCTTTTTCCTCAACCTGAAAGGATGCCGCCAGGTTGAAAATCTGTTTCCCATGCTGGATCGCAACAACACGGCGCGTCGTGAAGCTGCGGCCATCTCGTGCGCGATCAACTTCATAAAGGATCGGCACCTTTGGATCACCAGGACGAATGAAATAGGCATGCAGGGAATGGCAGATTCGACCTTCGTCAACGGTCCTGTAGGCCGCCATCAGTGCCTGACCAATCACCTGTCCGCCAAACACGCGCTGCCAGCTCGTCTCCGGACTGTGTCCTCTGTAAAGGTTGAGCTCAATCTGCTCTAGGTCCAGAAGGGAAATAAGATCTTCAACAGCATCGGTCATGCGGGGGCATCTTCCTTTTGGGCTCAATTTGCGCTGCAACATAGGCGCTTCGGCAGGACCTGTCACGTGAGGTTTCTGGCTTAAACAAAGGCGACAAACATGACAAAACCCGCATGCGAATCAGCGTTCGCGCGGGTTTCACACAGTTTTTCAATGGCTGGTCGAGAAACCGGATTACCGGCTCGAGAGCCACTCACGTGCCAGACGTTGAGCTTCAGCAATCTGCGTAGCATTCATCTCCAGCGCAACATCAGAGCGGCTGTCGCGTGCGGCATGACTGCCCCGCATGGCCGCCAGATTGAACCACTTATGCGCATTGACAAAATCCACATCGACGCCTTTGCCGGTCGCATAGATAAGACCAAGGCTATAAAGCGCCTCAGGGGCACCTGCTTCTGCTGCTAGTTCACATTTTTCCAGCTGATCGATATCCCGACGGGCCATCTCGCTGTCCTCCAGTGTGGCGCACGTAAACTCCAACTCACCGTGTGCGCATCCTCCAACCGCAAGGCTCCTCCTTGCATATGGCTAGGAAATCATCTGGCCACTGAAAATTTGGTTAACGCAAATCACAAAAAAACGGCGGGTTTCTGGGCCTGCTGCTTTCAAAACTGCTTCAAATTGGTTTTTTGACGTTAGGAGGCGACACCAGGCACCATCATACCCTTAATCACGACCGGACGCTTACCAATCGTTTTGATCCAGCGGGCAACATTTTTACCTTCGCCGGTCACATCAGGCTTCGTTGACTTAACCAGATCAAACCCAAGGATAGGTCGCCATGTCGGCGATCGAATAGTCTCCTGCCATGAATCCTGTTTTGTCCAACTGTTATGTCGAGCACTTTGATAAGACGTGCGGATTCAGAAACAACAGGCACACATTTCCGTGCCGAAAGATCAGCACAGCATATGGGGAGACAGATCAGCGATTACGAGAGAAGTTAGTATTCTACCGTCACTTCAACATGATGATGAAGGTGCGTCCGGCAGGTAAGTGGAAAGATCTTGTAATCACCTGCTTGCAGGTCAAATCCAACCGCGTCATCGGGAAACAGGAAATCCCCTACCACATTGTCATTCATATCCCGGATCTGAAAGCCATAAGTTCCGCCCATCACGCGGATAATAGTTCCCTGATCACGGACAGAGAGTGGCCGCCCCCAATGTTTGACGGAGCCAAAGGTCTGATTTTCGATGATTGTCCCGGTCCCGGTTACACGATCAGCTGACCAGGTTTGCGTCGACACAAATGTTGCAAGCGCCAACACAGCGGCAAATCCACAAAAACGCATAACTCTTCCCCGTCAAATCGCTAAACCACCCTATTAAAGAGGCTATCACAACCCCTCAGCAAAGAAAAACGGCCAATTCCCGCCGCTTGAAGACTTGGTTTATGAGAAATGGCGGTACAGAACCGAGCAGTGCCCCAGTTCAAAAACAAAAACGGCGGCACGCGGACTGCGGAAAGGCACTAGATCAGCCAAAAAGCCTGAATCTATATGCCTCTGGGCCTCTACCGCATCCCCCCGGAAGCGGCAGGCACCCTCAACGCAGTCAGCGTGCGCACCGTTAGATGCCAATTGGCGGACCAGAGCCCGCCAATTCAGGTTTTTACCGTCTCTTGCGAGCTGGTGCTTTCCGCTTAGGAGCTGCCTTGCGCTTAGGAGCCGCCTTGCGCTTAGGAGCTGCCTTGCGCTTAGGAGCTGCCTTGCGCTTAGGAGCTGCCTTCTTCTTGGCAGTTTTCTTCTTAGCGACTTTTTTCTTCGCGGCTTTCCGCTTAGGAGCTGCTTTTCTCTTAGCAACTTTCTTCTTCGCGGCTTTCCGCTTAGGAGCTGCTTTTCTCTTAGCAACTTTCTTCTTCGCGGCTTTCCGCTTAGGAGCTGCTTTTCTCTTAGCGACTTTCTTCTTCGCGGCTTTCCGCTTGGGAGCTGCCTTCTTCTTGGCAACCTTTTTCTTTGCGGCTTTGCGTTTAGGCGCAGCCTTTTTCTTCGCTTTAGGTCTCGTAGCCATATTCGTCCTCGTTCCTGATGTGCCGTTTTCTACAACGACGAAACTTGAGTCATAAAACGCACACTAACGCGCCCCCTCGAAATGCAGGACGCTAAACACAAATACTATGAGCACTTGAACTCAAGCAGGCAACACTTTGCTTAACGCAAACAAAGCCCGCCGAACACAACATGTCCGAGAAAGTATTGATAAAAGGTTGATCAGAACAGACGAATTCAGTCATCCGTGCGCGAACTACAGACCTAGTTTTTCCGCCAATAGTTCGTTCACGGATTTTGGATTTGCCTTACCACCAGTGGATTTCATGACTTGTCCGACAAACCAGCCAACCATTTTGGGCTTCTCTTTAGCTTGCTCTACTTTGTCTGGGTTAGCTGCAATAATTTCGTCAATAGCTGCTTCAATCGCACCCAAATCAGTTACCTGCCGCAATCCCTTTTCTTCGACAATTTTTGCCGGGTCATCGCCAGTTTCGAACATTATTTCGAAAACTTCCTTAGCGATTCGCCCAGAGATCGTGTCGTCGGAGATTAATTCAATCAGATCACCAAGCTGTTTTGCACTCACTGGAGAGCTTTCAATTTGCAAACCAGCCTTGTTTAGCGCCCCAAAAAATTCACCCGTCACCCAGTTCGCAGCGAGCTTCGGATCGCGTCCATCTGCAACAGCTTCAAAGAAATCACACGACGCTTTTTCGGAGACAAGAACGCCGGCATCGTAGGGAGACAATCCATATTCACGAACGAAACGCGCTTTCTTTTCGTCTGGAAGCTCCGGCAACTCGTCGCGCAGCTTGTCCACCAGTTCTTGTTTGATCACCAAAGGCAAAAGATCGGGATCAGGGAAGTAACGATAGTCATGCGCTTCTTCTTTTGAGCGCATCGATCGTGTTTCGCCTGCGCGCGGGTCGAACAATCGGGTTTCCTGATCGATTGATCCGCCATCTTCAAGCACATCAATCTGCCTACGGGCCTCATATTCTATCGCCTGGCCGATAAACCGAATGGAATTGACGTTCTTGATCTCACACCGTGTGCCCAAATCCTCTCCAGGGCGCCGAACAGACACATTGACGTCCGCACGTAGAGATCCTTCTTCCATATTGCCATCGCAAGTGCCCAGATAACGCAAGATCGACCGGATCTTCTTCACGTAGGCCTGCGCTTCTTCCGCGCAACGCATGTCTGGCTTGGAAACGATCTCCATCAGCGCAACACCAGAGCGGTTGAGATCGACAAAGCTCATGGACGGGTGCTGATCGTGAACGCTTTTGCCTGCATCCTGCTCCAGATGTAGCCGTTCAATGCCCACCCGCTTTACAGAACCGTCCTTCAGGTCGATTTCAATCTCCCCTTCTCCGACAATCGGGTCTTTGAACTGCGAAATCTGATAGCCCTGCGGCAGGTCCGGATAGAAATAGTTCTTGCGGTCAAAAACAGACCGCAAGTGAATTTCAGCACCAAGGCCAAGGCCGGTACGCACCGCTTGTTGCACACATTCCTCATTGATAACCGGCAACATGCCCGGCAGCGCTGCATCAACCAGGCTTACCTGGCTGTTTTGCTCCGCCCCAAACTCAGTCGGTGCGCCTGAAAAAAGTTTCGCATTCGATGCGACTTGCGCATGAATTTCGAGACCCATCACAATTTCCCAGGACCCAGTTGCCCCTTCAATAAGGTTTTTGTTCTCACTCATGCTTCTGTCCACCATGTCGAAGGTTCAGCACTAAATCCGGCAGCCTCTTCCAGGACTCCAGCAGCGCGCAACAGTGTTTCTTCATCAAATGTGCGCCCGATCAGCTGAAGTCCAAGCGGCAATCCATTCGAACTCAATCCCGCAGGCAGAGAGATACCCGGCAGTCCAGCCAGGTTCACCGGCACGGTGAACACGTCGTTCAAATACATTGAGAGAGGATCATTGACCTTTTCGCCGATAGCGAAAGCAGGTGATGGTGCAGTTGGCGTCAAGAGAAGATCTACCTTCTCGTAAGCCTGTTTGAAATCCTGCGCAATCAAGGTGCGGATCTTCTGCGCCTTGATGTAATAGGCATCGTAATAGCCCGCAGAGAGCACATAGGTACCAATCAGGACACGGCGGCGCACTTCATCGCCAAACCCTTCAGCGCGGGTTTTCTCATACATGTCCGTAATGTCGTCGCTGTGAACTCGTAGCCCGTACCGCACGCCGTCATACCGGGCGAGGTTGGACGATGCTTCAGCCGGAGCCACAATATAGTAAGCCGGAAGCGCATATTTCGTATGAGGAAGACTGACATCTACAATTTCTGCGCCAGCGCTCTTCAGCCAGGCAATGCCTTGCGTCCAGAGCTTCTCAATCTCATCCGACATGCCCTCAACGCGATATTCTTTCGGAATGCCGATTTTAAGGCCACGAATGTCGCCGGTGAACGCCGCTTCATAGTCTGGAACGTCGATATCGACACTGGTTGTATCTTTTTCATCATGTCCCGCCATGCTTTTCAGCATGATTGCGGCATCACGTACTGAGCGGGTAATGGGCCCTGCTTGGTCGAGAGATGATGCGAACGCCACTGTCCCCCACCGCGAACACCGTCCATAGGTCGGTTTCATGCCAACCGTCCCGGTAAAGGAAGCAGGTTGGCGAATGGACCCACCTGTATCGGTAGCGGTTGCACCAAGTGCCAGATGAGCGGCAACAGCAGCAGAAGAGCCACCGGAAGACCCGCCAGGAACAAGGTTAGCGTCACTGTCAGACGCCTTCCACGGATTGACACAAGGACCAAAGCGACTGGTTTCGTTGGACGACCCCATTGCAAACTCATCATTGTTGAGTTTGCCCAGCATCACAGCGCCATCTGCCCAAAGGTTAGCCGTGACGGTTGATTCATATGTCGGTGTAAAATCGTCAAGAATGTTGCTGCAGGCAGTTGTTCGCACACCATTGGTGCAAAAAAGGTCTTTGACGCCCAAAGGAAGCCCTTCAAGCGGGCCCGCTTCGCCTTTTGCGATCCGTGCGTCGGATGCCGCAGCCATCTCCAGCGCCACCTCAGGCGTCAGTGTGACATAGGCGTTAAGCTTGTCAGACGCTTTCGCAGCTGCAAGATGCGCTTCTGTCAACTCGACGGAGGTGATTTCCTTCGCAGCAAGCTTGGTACGAGCCTCAGCAAGCGTGAGTTTTGTCAGTTCGGTCATGTCGGCGCCCTACTCGATAACTTTTGGCACAGTGAAGAAGCCATCTTCAGATTGCGGCGCATTTTGCGTCACCTGTTTCTGAAGATTGTCATGGCGCACAATGTCTTCGCGCATCTTGATTTCCATCTCCACCACACTGGTCATAGGCGGCACATGGTCTGTGTCCACCTCCCCCAACTGTTCCACCCAATCGAGAATGGTGGAGAGATCCTTGGAAAGTGGAGCCAGTTCTTCCTCCGTCACCGCAATGCGGGCGAGTTTTGCGATGCGCCGGACTGTGTTTTCGTCGACCGACATGGGCCTCTCTTTTCTGAAATTGAGGGGTCAAAAGGCAGAAATTTGCCGCAGGACCTATGTGAAACCCTGTTTTGACACCTTGATTTGGCGCGGAAAATATCAGACCACCCTCACCCCCGCAACAAGTGCGCCTCAAGACCGGGCAATAGTCGCGCAGGTTTGCCGAGAGCAGCATATTCCACTAGAAACCTCATCCCATGGCAGCCGACATCGTAGAAATAGACGCTCTTAAAGAGCGCGCCGCCGGAAAAGCGCTGATTGGGCTCGACCTTGGGTCAAAAACCATCGGAATTGCGACTTCAGACCCGCTCTGGACCGTCGCCGCCCCCCGAGAGACCATCAGACGGACAAAATTCAAGGCAGACTCCGAGCGGCTGCTTGAGATCATCAAGGAAATCGATGCAGGCGCCATTATTCTGGGCCTGCCCCTCAATATGGATGGATCTGAAGGGCCGCGCGTTCAATCCACCCGGACATTCGCCCGAAACCTCTCTGCCAAAATCGATATTCCCATTTTCTTCTGGGACGAACGCCTGTCGACCGTCGCCGTTACCCGCACGCTCCTTGAGGCTGATACGAGCCGTAAGAAGCGCGCGGAGGTCGTCGACAAGATGGCCGCCTCCTTTATCCTGCAAGGCGTTCTCGAGCGGTTACGGTCCATGTCATGATCACCATCCTCAATTCTCTGATACCTGTCTTTCTGGTGATTGCGCTGGGCGCAGCGATTAAGCGGTTCGACTTTCCAGGTGACGGCCTTTGGCAACCATTGGACCGCCTCACCTACTACGTCTTCTTCCCAGCTCTTTTGCTTCACACCTTGGCCACCGCAGACCTCACTACCTTTGATGTCTGGCCCATGGCTTACACCTTATGGGCGGGCCTCTTTTCCATGGTTGGGTTGCTGATGGTGCTGCGCGCAACGTCAAACCTCGCCGGCCCTCAATTCTCAAGTGTGTTTCAAGGGGCTGCCCGCTGGAACGGCTTTGTCGCACTTGCCGCAATCGACCAGCTCATTGGCCCAGAAGGTGTCACCCTCGCAGCCGTCGCATTCGCAACACTTGTGCCAACTGTGAATGTGCTCTCTGTGACGATCCTGACACGCTACGCAGGCGATGAACCGGCGGGTTTTGGGACGGTCCTGCGCTTACTCTCCAAGAACCCGCTTATTTTGGCCTGCGCGGCTGGTATCTTCTTGAACACTACCGGATTGCGTTTACCAGGACCGCTGGCCCCCACTGCGGATATTTTGGGTCAGGCAGCGCTGACCCTTGGCCTTCTCGCCATCGGAGCTGGTCTAAGACTGGACCATGCCTACGAGACAAAGGGCATTGTCCTTCTCACCAGCATACTGAAGCTCATCATCATGCCACTCCTCATGCTGGGCTGGTGCTGGGTATTCGACGTAGAGGGCCTTGCTCGGCTTGTGATCCTCCTTTGTGGTGCCGTTCCTGGGGCCACATCATCTTATATTCTCGCCAGACAGCTGGGCGGCGATGCCACGCTGATGGCGAGCTTGATTACCGGCTCCACCATCCTGGCCGTGCTTACCATGCCGCTCATGCTCTACATCTTCGGTTGATCGCGTTACAGCGCCGGTCGTGCACGATCAAGAATCTCTTTGAAAGGCAGGTCCGCGGGTAATCCTCCATAGAGCGCTGACGCTTCACCGCCAAGTCGCGTGCGGCAATAGCTGTCGGCCACTGCTGTCGGTGCGCCGTTCAACAAGACGGCCGCTGCTCCAATCTTCGCCATCTCTTCCACAACCCGTCGTGCACGAAGCTCAAGCGATCCCACTTCCGTAAACCTGTCTTTCAATTGATCAAGCGCCTTATCATAGTCCCGCTGACGTCCGCGAACTGTTTCGAATTCACTTAACACCGCTTCAATCCCATCCGGATCGCCCCCCACTGCGCGCAATAGATCCAAGCACATCACATTGCCAGACCCTTCCCAGATCGCGTTCACCGGCGCTTCCCGATAGAGACGCCCCATCACACCTTCCTCGACATAGCCGTTGCCGCCGAGACACTCCATCGCTTCATAGGTAAACCCGGGGGCCCGTTTGCACGCCCAGTATTTCGAAACCGGGTTCATGATCCGCCGATAAGCGGCCTCAGACAAACTCGCATCTGCTTCATCAAAGGCCCGCGCCACGCGGAAGGCAAGCGCCGTGGATCCTTCCACTTCCAATGCCATGTCCGCGAGAACGTTTTGCATCAATGGCTGGTCGATCAGATGTTTCTGAAACACCCGGCGATGAGAACAATGGTGCAATGCTTGCGCCAACCCCTGCCGCATCAATCCAGACGACGAGACAGCACAGTCGACCCGTGTATAGGTCGCCATTTCGATGATGTTGCGCACACCGCGCCCTTCCTCACCGATCAGCCACGCATGTGCGCGTTGAAACTCAACTTCCGAAGAGGCGTTCGACTTGTTCCCGACTTTCTCTTTCAAGCGCTGTATGCGGATTGCATTTACGGTGCCGTCGGGCAGGAACCGTGGCATCAGAAAACAAGAGAGCCCGCCGGGCGCCTGAGCCAGGATCAGGAACGCATCGCACATAGGCGCAGAGAAAAACCATTTATGTCCTGTGATCAGGTACTCTTCCCCAGCCCCCCCACCCTGTGCCGGTTCAGCCGTCGTCATGTTGGCGCGCACATCCGTCCCGCCCTGCTTCTCCGTCATCCCCATGCCGATTGTGACACCGGCTTTCTCAGATGCCCGCTTAAACGCGGGGTCATAGGTCCGCGACAGGATGCGCGGCACCCATGTCGCCGCAAGGTTGGGCTGCACCTGCAAGGCCGGTACTGCAGCGTTCGTCATCGTAATGGGGCACATATGCCCAGCCTCGACCTGAACGGCCATATAAAGGCCGGCGAGACGCGTCACATTCCGTCCGCTAGCGGCGGTCCCGCCATCAGCGAAATGTTCCCATGGAGAACTGTGAATCCCCTGGGTGACCGACAGAGCCATCAATTCATGGTAGGCGGGATGGAACTCCACCACATCGGCGCGGTGCCCAAACTGGTCAAATGACTTCAACACCGGAAGATACGTGTTGGCCTGTCGTCCCAGATCAATCACCTCGGCAGAGCCAATCCGACGCCCATATTGAGACAATTGGGCAAAGGCGTCGCCTCCCCCCTCTCGCGCCACTGTTTCTTTCAAGCAAAGATCGGACTCAAAGAGATTGGCATCTTCAAACACCGGTGGCTGATTAATCACCTCGTGAGTATCAAAATCTGTGGTTAACTGGGGCATTTCGCTCTCCTGCCTACTGATACTTTACCTTGCCAAACCGACCCGACCCTTCTATAGAATTCTGCTTTAATGACCAGCTCGGACGCAAACCAAACAGTGCTCTTCCCTCACCGACATTTGATCGGTATCGAAGGCCTTTCGCAAGCTGACATTACGTCCCTTCTTGATCTTGCTGATGGATATGTCGATCAAAACCGGCAAATCAACAAAAAGGGCGACGTGCTGCGCGGGCGCACCCAGATCAATCTTTTCTTCGAAGCCTCTACCAGAACGCAAAGTTCGTTCGAGTTGGCGGGCAAACGCCTGGGCGCCGATGTCATGAACATGTCGGTCAGCTCGTCGTCCATTAAAAAGGGCGAAACACTGATCGACACCGCAACGACACTTAATGCCATGCATCCGGACCTGATCGTGGTCCGCCATGGGGACAGTGGCGCGGTCGAACTGCTCTCCCAGAAAGTCGGCTGTTCTGTCCTGAACGCAGGTGATGGAAGCCACGAACATCCAACGCAGGCGCTTTTAGACGCGCTGACCATTCGCCGACGCAAAGGTCGCTTGGAGGGCCTCATAGTGGCGATCTGCGGCGACATCCTTCACAGCCGTGTGGCGCGTTCAAACATTCTTCTACTTAACATCATGGGAGCGCGGGTGCGGGTCATCGCGCCGAAAACGCTGTTGCCCATCGGAATTGAGCGCCTGGGCGTTGAAGTCTTCAACGACATGGAGGAAGGCCTGAAAGACGTCGACATCGTCATGATGCTGCGCTTGCAACTTGAACGCATGCACGGCTCCTTCGTGCCCTCAGTTCGGGAATATTTCCGCTATTTCGGCCTCGACTATGAAAAGCTCAAAGTCGCCAAGCCAGACGCTTTGATTATGCATCCCGGCCCGATGAACCGAGGTGTAGAGATCGACAGCGCGGTCGCCGATGACATTAATCGCTCCGTCATTCGCGAACAGGTGGAAATGGGTGTTGCCGTCCGCATGGCAGCGCTTGATGCCCTCGCCCGCAACCTTCCAAATGAACAACCTGTAGGGAATGGGGCATGAACCGCACCGCCTACATAAATGCGCGGCTCTTCGACCCGGCCAATGGCCTCGATGAAACAGGCGCGCTTCTGGTTGAGGATGGAAAGATTGAAGACCTCGGGGCGTCGCTTTTTTCCGATGGCGTCCCGCAAGACATGGAGACCGTTGATTGCGGAGGCAAACTTCTCACCCCTGGCCTCATCGACATGCGTGTCTTCACAGGGGAACCAGGTACTGAATTTCGTGAAACGCTCGGCAGCGCCAGCCAGTCAGCAGCAGCCGGGGGCGTCACCACCATCATCGTGATGCCCAACACAGACCCTGTCATCGACGACGTCGCCTTGGTCGATTTTGTGGAGCGCCGTGCCAGAGATACAGCCATCGTGAATGTGCATCCCATGGCTGCGCTGACCCGCGGCTGTGCGGGCGAGCAGATGACCGAGATCGGTCTCTTAAAAGATGCGGGTGCTGTGGCATTCACGGACGGTGACAGGCCACTTGCTGATCCTCTGGTCATGCGCCGCGCGCTCTCATACGCACACTTCTTCGACGCACTCATTGTTCAACATGCCGAAGACCGCGCTCTGGCAGCTGGTGGCGTTATGAACGAGGGCGAACTTGCAAGCCGCCTCGGCCTCTCGGGCAGACCCTCAGCGGCCGAGACGATTATGATCGAGCGAGATCTACGCCTGGTAGAACTCACCGGCGCGCGCTATCACGTGGCGCAAGTGACCTGCAAAGCCTCTGTCGATGTCATCCGGCGTGCAAAACAAAATGGTCTTCCTGTGACCTGCGGCGTTTCCGCCCCGCACCTCACACTGAATGAGAATGATGTCGCGAGCTATCGCAGCTTCATGAAGCTCTCTCCCCCCCTCCGTCACGAAGATGACCGGCTGGCGGTTGTGGAAGGCGTCGCTGACGGAACCATCGACGTCATCGTCTCTGGCCATGACCCGCAGGATCCGGAAACCAAACGCCTTCCCTTCGCCCAAGCTGCCTATGGTGCGGTCGGCCTCGAAACACTGCTGCCAGCGACGCTTTCATTGGTTCATGCAGGCACTCTGTCGCTTGAGCGCGCTGTTGAAGCGTTGACAACCGGCCCCGCATCGCTTTTAGGCCTGAAATCCGGACGCCTTACCAAGGCAGGACCAGCTGATCTCGCATTGATTGATATGAATGTTCCCTGGGTGCTGAACCCTGAGGATCTGAAATCAAAGTCAAAAAACACGCCCTACGATGAACGCCGCTTGCAAGGTCGTGCCATTCGCACGATCGTGGGTGGAAAAGAAGTGCACGTTTCCGGAGGGAAGTGATTATGCCTGATCCCATCAGTTGGTCTGCGGCAATGCCTTACTATGCCGCCGCACTTGCCGTCGGCTACCTGTTGGGGTCCATCCCTTTTGGTTTGATTATCACCCGCTTTGCCGGTCTCGGCGATATTCGCGACATTGGTTCAGGGAATATCGGGGCCACCAACGCTTTGAGGACAGGCAATAAGTGGGTGGCAGGCGGCACATTTCTGGGCGACATGGCAAAAGGCGCTGCAGCAGTTCTGCTCGCCCGGGAATTTGGACCAGATTTAGCCGTCATCGCTGCCTTCGGTGCTCTAGTGGGCCACATCTTCCCCGTCTGGCTGAGATTTAAGGGCGGCAAAGGCATCTCGACCTATATCGGTATTTTACTGGCGCTGGCCTGGCCCGTCGGACTGCTCTTCTGTGCCACCTGGCTTGTCGTTGCCCTCATCTTCCGCATGTCATCTTTGTCATCCTTGGTTGCCGCACTGCTATCACCAGTTTACTTTGTCTGGGTCGACCAGTGGCAGATGGTCGAATTGAGTATATTGCTGGTAATCCTCGTCTTTTATGCACACAGAGAGAACATCCAGCGTCTGCTTAGCGGCACTGAGCCGCACATTGGACAAAAAGACGACGCCTAACCCTTCGTGGTGCCGGGGCGTAGAGCCCTGGAGGCAGAATGCCAACAACTCTTTCTCATCAGGAGCGACTTGATCGCCTCCGGCTGATCCGAAGTGAGAATGTCGGACCAGTCACCTTTCGAGATCTTCTGGAACAGTTTGGTTCGGCTGGTGACGCCTTGGTTGCTCTCCCGGACCTAGCAAAACGCGGGGGCCGGAAGCGAGTAATTAAGATTGCAAGCGCGACCCAGGCAAAGCAGGAGATGAACGCAGCGCACAAACTCGGCGCACACCTATTGTTCGTCGGAGAAAGAGCCTATCCCCCGCTCTTGTCCCAAGCAGATCCACCTCCGCCGGTCATCGCGGCAATTGGAGCTCTTCACCTGCTTGAACAACCAAGCCTCGCAATCGTAGGCTCTCGCAGTGCGTCGGCGGCAGGTCTCCGCATGGCTGCTGATCTCTCCCGCGATCTGGGAGAAGCGGGCTATGTCATTACATCCGGTCTTGCGAGGGGCATCGACGCCGCAGCGCACAAAGCAACCCTCACGACAGGCACCATCGCCGTTATCGCTGGCGGCATCGATATTGTGTACCCGCAAGAAAACCTCGGTCTCTACGAGCAAATCAAAGAACAAGGGGTCCTGGTCAGCGAAATGCCGCCTGGCACAAGGCCTCAGGGACGCCATTTCCCGCGGCGTAACAGGATCATCGCCGGCCTATCTCGTGGTGTAATCGTGGTGGAGGCAGCACTGAGATCAGGATCCCTCATCACCGCGCGTTTTGCTTTAGAGCAAAACCGAGAGGTCATGGTCGTACCGGGCTCCCCCTTGGATCCGCGCGCCAAGGGCGGAAATAGGCTCATAAAACAAGGCGCCGCCCTGGTAGAAAGTGCTGAAGACGTTCTGCAATGGTTGGAACAATCGCCGCCACCGCTCTTTTCTGAAGGAGATGAGATGCCCTATGCAAGCCCTCCAAGCCCGCCACACGAGCCAACAAAATCAGAGCGCGAACACCTGCTCTCTCTTTTAGGCCCGACACCCGTTGAACAAGACGAACTCATCCGCCTCTCAGGTCTGCCTGCCAGAACGGTTATCGCCCTGCTGCTAGAGATCGATCTCGCAGGCCGACTGGTTAGAGACAATGGGCAACGCATATCTCTACTTGAACTGGAACCAGAGGAAATTGGGTGAAGTTATTCATAAATCAGTGCTTTTTAGCAACCGATCGCCCTGCAGGTTGCTTTGAAAACTGTGCAGCTGCGCTCGGCAAACCTTCTGCCAAGCGCTGCGCCTCTTCGGCTGCCATGCCAATGAGGTAGGACAAAAATCGATGCTTGTCGTCTGAACAGGTTTCACGAAGAGTCTGCAACATATCAAACGCATAAGCCGCCAGTTCATCTCCCTGCACAGAAGACTTTTTATAGGCCTGCTTTATCTTCAATGCTTCGGTTTTCCGCCCGCTCATGTGCGATCCCCTATATTTTAGCAACAGACGAATCGGACATGGGTAAAATTCTAATTATGGATATATTAACCTATAGTTGCACATACAAAGCAATACCCGTTTTACGATATTGCAAAATAACTCGGGCACGACACGACCGACGCGCACGCTTCGTCGCCATACAACGGTCCTGAAGAAGCGCCATTTGACAGGCAGGAACGTTTTCACCATGTTCCAGCCGATGTTAAATCAGCTCCATATCTGTCTCCATTTCAGAAAACGGCAGAGAATGGGGTATTTTTGTACCTTCAAACCGTGAATTTTGGGACCATCAATGGACGTTGTCATTGTTGAATCGCCGTCTAAGGCGAAAACGATCAACAAGTATCTGGGTAAAAACTTCACCGTTCTTGCCTCTTATGGCCATGTGCGCGACCTGCCGTCCAAGGACGGATCGGTTAAGCCCGATGAAGACTTCTCGATGGCCTGGGACGCGGACCCAAAATCCCAAAAACGCCTGAATGACATAGCAAAAGCCGTTAAAGGCGCCGACAAACTGATCCTGGCGACTGACCCCGACCGCGAGGGGGAAGCTATTTCCTGGCACGTTCTTGAAGTGCTGAAGAAAAAGAAAGCGCTGGGCGACAAACCCGTTGAGCGGGTGGTCTTCAACGCCATCACGAAGCGCGCCGTACTTGCGGCCATGGACAACCCGCGCGAACTCGACATCCAGCTTATCGAGGCTTATCTCGCCCGCCGCGCCCTCGACTATCTCGTGGGCTTTACACTCTCGCCGGTTTTGTGGCGCAAACTGCCAGGCAGCCGCTCGGCTGGCCGCGTGCAATCCGTCGCACTCCGTCTGATTTGCGATAGAGAGCTCGAAATCGAAGCCTTCAACGCGCAGGAATATTGGACCGTTGAAGCGGATATGACGACGGGGAATGGCGATGAGTTCGTCGCCCGCCTCGTCTCCCACAATGGCGAACGTTTAGACAAGTTCGATCTGCCCAATGAAAAGGCAGCTGAAGCCGTTCGCGCGCGGGTCGCTGTCGAACCATTCTCAGTTCAGTCGGTGGAGAGCAAACCGGCACGGCGGAACCCGCCTGCCCCGTTCACCACCTCAACGCTTCAGCAGGAAGCATCTCGTAAACTGGGCTTTTCCGCGAGCCGCACAATGATGGTCGCCCAGCGTCTCTATGAAGGCATCGAGATTGACGGCGAGACCACCGGTCTCATCACCTACATGCGGACAGACGGTGTACAGATCGCGGAAGAAGCGATTGCCCAGTCCCGAACCGTGATTACCAACGAATTTGGCGAAGCCTACCTGCCTGACAAGGCCCGTGAATACAAAACCAAGGCAAAAAATGCACAGGAAGCACACGAAGCGATCCGCCCGACGGACCTCGCCCGCCTGCCAAAAGATGTAAAAGCTCTGCTCGACAATGACCAAGCACGCCTCTACGAGCTCGTTTGGAACCGGACATTGGCCAGCCAGATGGAAAGTGTACGTCTTGAGCGCACAACCATTGAGATGGCGTCCGAGGACAAAACCCTCGGCCTGCGCGCCAGCGGTTCTGTCATTGTGTTTGATGGCTTCTTGAAGCTCTATCAGGAAGGCACTGACGACAAAGACGACAGCGATGAAGGCGGCCGTCTGCCGAAGGTTGCCAGCGGTGATCGGCTGGGAACCAAGGAAGCCCGCGCGGACCAACATTTCACCGAGCCACCTCCTCGTTTTTCCGAAGCGTCCCTCGTTAAGCGGATGGAAGAACTTGGCATTGGCCGCCCATCGACTTACGCCAGCATATTGGGCGTTCTGCAGGATCGCGGTTACGTCCAGCTCGATAAGAAGCGCTTCATCCCTGACGACAAAGGCCGACTGGTTACGGCATTCCTGGAAAGCTTCTTCACCCAATATGTGGAGTTTGGCTTCACAGCCGATCTGGAAGAAAAGCTCGACAAGATCTCGGCCGGGGAGCTGAACTGGAAAGACGTACTGCGTGAATTCTGGGACGGCTTTACAGCCCATGTAGAGGGCACGTCAGATCTCCGCATCACCCAGGTGCTCGACCGCCTGAACGAAGTTCTTGAGCCACATGTCTTCCCTGAAAAGGAAGACGGAAGCCCAAGGCGTGGCTGCCCGTCTTGCGAAGACGGTGAGCTTTCACTCAAAGTCGGTCGCTTCGGCGCCTTTGTCGGCTGTTCGAACTATCCGGATTGCAAGTTCACCCGTCAGCTAACCAAAGGCATGGACGGTGATCCTGCCAGCGCTGACCGTATTCTCGGCACCCACCCTGAGACCGGCAAAGATGTTGAGCTAAAGAACGGTCGCTTTGGTCCTTATATCCATATGGACCCCGTCGAGGAGGACGAAAAACCAAAACGTGCAGGCATTCCCAAGACCTGGGCATTGGAAGACGTTGATCTGGAAAAAGCATTGCAGCTTTTGTCTCTTCCCCGCGAAGTGGGCCCCCACCCCGAAGATGGCGAAATGATCACCGCTGGCCTTGGCCGCTATGGGCCCTTCGTGCTTCACAACAAGGTTTACGCCAATCTGGACAGCCCGGACGAAGTCTTCACAGTCGGGCTAAACCGCGCTGTGGCAGCGATTGCCGAGAAGAAGGCAAATCCTGGTCGGCGCCAGGCTGCCGCACCCCTAAAAGAACTGGGTGAACACCCAGAACTTGGTGGACCCGTCAATGTCATGAACGGTCGCTACGGTCCTTATGTCAAACACGACAAGATCAATGCAACCCTTCCGCGCGGTAAGAAGCCAGAAGACGTAACCATGGAAGAAGCCGTTCAGCTGATTGCAGAACGTGCTGCCAAGGGCCCAGCGAAGAAAAAAGCTGCGAAAAAGAAAACTGCCAAGAAAAAGGCGGCAAAGAAAAAGACGGTCAAAAAGAAGACCGCTAAGAAGAAAACAGCGGCAAAGAAAAAAGCTGCGCCCAAAAAGGCAGCCAAAAAAGATGCAGAGAGCGACCAGACGGCTGAGGCGACGGACTAAGCGCCTTGGCCTCACCCAAAAAGCCACCCACCAAAAAGAAGCGTGACCGCAAGCCTAAAAAGCCTGACGTAACGCTTCCGACCCGCGACCAGATCATGGCCTTCGTAACAGAATCGCCGGGCAAGGTAGGCAAGCGCGAGATTGCCAAGGCTTTTGGTATTTCCGGCTCGCAACGCATTGGCCTGAAACGCATTCTGAAGGAGCTCACCCAGGAAGGTCTGCTCCAAAAAGATGAAGGCAAGTCTCTTGCCAAACCTGGCGAGATGCCCCCTGTCGCGGTGATCGACATCGCCAAGCGCGATCCTGACGGCGAGCTCATTGCGACACCCAACAATTGGTCAGAAGACACGCCCGTCCCGCAAATCGTCATCGTCCCAGGGGATGCAAATGAACGGCAGCGCGGCGCCCCGGCTGGTGTCGGCGACCGTGTATTGGCGCGGATCACTAAGACGAGCGAAGAGGGACCTGCTGACTACCCCTACGAAGCGCGTGTCATTCGCCGTATCGGCAAAGGCAATGAGAACTTTCTCGGCATCTTCCGAAAGACGCCTACCGGCGGACGCATTGTTCCCGTCGATAAAAAGGCCCGGAACGAATACGAAGTTACCCGCCCACATATCGGTGAGGCGGAAGAAGGCGATCTTGTCCTGGTAGAAGCCATGCCAGGTCCCCGCTACGCGCCACGGCGCGCAAAGGTCAAAGAAACCTACGGCCGCGGTGATGAACAGCGTTCCATCAGCCTCATAGCCATTCATGCTCATGGCATTCCTGATGCCTTCCCCGATACTGTCATCGCAGCCGCAGACGCAGCCAAACCAGTGCAGCTGAGCAAAGCCCGCGACGACCTGCGCGATGTGCCACTGGTTACGATTGACCCGCCAGATGCCCGCGATCACGACGATGCGGTTGCCGCCCTTTCCGACGATGATCCAAAAAACGAAGGTGGCTGGATTGTTTATGTGGCGATTGCTGACGTGTCGCACTATGTGGCGAGCGGCGGACTTCTGGATAAAGAAGCACTGAAGCGCGGCAACTCAACCTACTTCCCAGATCGCGTGGTACCTATGCTGCCGGAACGCATCTCAAACGATCTGTGTTCGCTACGCGAAGGTGAAGACCGGCCCTGCCTTGCAGTGCGCATGGTGTTCGACAAGAACGGCCAGAAAAAGAACCACAGGTTCCTGCGTGGCATTATGCGCTCTGCCGCAAAACTCTCCTACGCAGAAGCTCAGGCCGCCTTTGAGGGCAATCCGGACCCGCGGTTCGCCGACTTACAAAGTGAGGTTATCGAACCGCTTTGGCAGGCCTATCAGGCGATGTCCAAAGCAAGGGACAAGCGCGGTCCGCTGGCACTTGACCTGCCAGAACATAAGATCGTGATTGACCGGGAAGTCGGAAAAATCAGTGAGATCAAAATCGCTGACAAGTTTGAGTCCATGCGAGTCATTGAAGAATGCATGATCCAAGCAAATGTCTGCGCCGCTGAATCTCTTGAAGCGAAAAAGTCTCCACTCATCTACCGCATCCACGATGCCCCCAGCCGCGAGAAGCTCATGGCTTTGTCTGAGTTTCTTGAGACGCTAGACATGAAGGTGACCAAGGGCGCTGTTATGAAGCCCGCCCAGTTCAACCAGATCCTAGCGAAGGTGAAGGACACGGAATACGCGCAGATGGTGAGCGACGTTGTGTTGCGCAGCCAGGCGCAAGCGATCTACTCGCCAGACAATCTGGGCCACTTCGGATTGAACTTGCGCCGCTACGCACACTTCACCTCCCCCATCCGGCGGTATGCCGACCTCATTGTTCATCGCAGCCTGATCAGTTGCCTGAAGCTTGGGTCAGATGGGCTGAGTGATGATGATGTGAAGCTGATGTCGCAGACAGCGGAACACATCTCTCAGACAGAACGGCGGTCCATGGTCGCTGAGCGGGATTCCAATGACCGCTACATCGCGTCCTATTTGGAAAAACAGATTGGGGCGGAGTTTACAGGCCGCATCTCAGGCGTAACACGCTTTGGTTTGTTCATTCGACTTAGCGACACCGGCGCTGACGGGCTCATCCCCATTGCGAGCCTCGACAATGATTTTTATCACCATGACGAAGGCGCCCATGCGCTCATTGGCGATAGGACAGGCATCCGCTATCGGATCGGCGATCCGGTTCGTGTGCGTCTGGAAGAAGCCACACCAGTCACAGGCGGCTTGCGCTTTACAATGCTCGAAGGCGGGACCGAGGGACAAGGCAAGCGCCGTGGAAAAAATGGTGGGCGCCCCAACTCAGGACCGGGGGGTGGCGGCAAGAAGCCTTATAAACGCAGCGGTGGCCGAAACGCGCGGCCCCGCGGGAAAAAGTAGAGCATTTCCAGGAAAAGTGGGAACCGGTTTTCCGTCCGGAAATGCGATCAAAAGAACTGACAGACCCGACGCAAGCTTGCCAAGCGTCACCCTGCCACATGTGCAAAACCCTTTAAGAAAATCATGTTATCGTCTCCACGGTCGGTCGGAGAAAACCCATGACAAGTATTGCAGATACGGCAGACGAACCTCGTTCAGTCTGGCGGTCCATCCGCAGAGGTGCTGCCTTCAAATGCCCGTCTTGTGGCGAGGGACAGATATTCCGGAAATATCTGAAAATCACTGACAATTGCAGTCAATGCGGCGAAGAACTCCATCACCACCGCGCGGACGACGCCCCGCCCTATTTCACCATCTTCATCGTCGGCCACATGGTTGTCCCTGCCATGCTCTGGATTGAAATGTCCTATCGACCTGACGTCTGGGTCCATGCTGCCATCTGGGGGCCGCTGACATTGGCGCTCACCCTCACCATCCTGCCCATTACCAAGGGTACCGTAGTCGGCATGCAATGGGCGGTCAGAATGCATGGCTTTGGTGGCCAGGAAGACTAGCAAACGCAGCGTTCCGCTAGGGTCGCACGCCTATCTGGACAGACTCAGGCGCAAAAGGCACATTGATGGTAAGGGCGTGACCGCCGGTCGCGCCTTTTTCACGTGTGGAGGGTGTCATGGCGACCAACAAAAAAAGCAGCAAAACAACAACGGGCGCATTTGACCCCAAAGAAGCACGCAACCAGGAATACCGACACGATAAAGCACCAGCGGTGCGCCCTAAAGAAGCAGCGACCCTCATCATCGTTCGGCGAGACGCCGTAAAACCACGCATCCTCATGGGGAAACGCGCCGCGGGGCACAAATTCATGCCCAACAAATTTGTCTTTCCGGGTGGGAGAATGGACGCCGCAGACAGCCGGGTGAAAGCGCACAAAGGTCTGCGCGCACCTGTCGAACGCCGTTTGCTCGACCGCATGCGCGGTACGCCCAGCCCCAACAAAGCCCGTGGCCTTGCAATGGCGGCGATCAGAGAGACTTTCGAAGAAACAGGCCTCGTGATTGGCAAAAAGGTGAGCGAGCCTTTTCAGACCCGCAATCCCGAATGGCAGGCCTACTACAATGAACATGTCGCGCCCGACCTTTCAGCCGTGGACTTCATCGCCCGCGCCATCACACCGCCCTATCGCAACCGCCGCTTTGACACACGTTTCTTTATGATCGACGCGGATCAGATCCAGGGCGACCTGCATGATACCGATCGCGCGTCTGGTGAACTGTTGGAACTACATTGGCTGGAAATCAACGAAGCGTTTGATCTGGACCTTCCCAACATCACCCGGATGATTTTGGGCGAGATGCAGGAACGGTTAGAACTGCCAAAACCTGCACAAGCAAAACGACCTGTCCCCTTCGTCCATTTTCGCGGTGCAAACCCAGTCAGAGACATTCTATGAATGCGCCCACCCCAAATACTGGAAAACCGGTAAAACCTCGTGATGCCGCCTCTCTTGTGCTTGTTGACGAAACAGGTCCAGAACCGCGAATCCTTATGGGTAAGCGCCACGCAAAAATGAGCTTCATTCCGGACGCTTTTGTGTTTCCAGGCGGTAAGCTCGATCCTCATGACCATGAAGCCCATCCAGCAACAACCTTGCCCAGCGATCCAAGCCTTGGACATACCGGAGCCTCAAAGGCAAAAACCCTGGCGCTGGCCATGGCCGCTGTCAGGGAAACGTTTGAAGAGACTGGCATGCTGCTTGCCGACAAAGGGGATATTGGCCCGACCACTGGGGAAACCTGGGGGCAATTCCGAGAGATGGGATTAGCACCGGCACTTCACCACGTCTCTTTCATGGCCCGCGCGATCACACCGACAATGAGTCCGATCCGCTTTCATGCGCGCTTTTTCAAAGCAGACTCTGCAGCCCTGACAGGCACGCTGAAAGGCAGCGGAGAACTGAGCGAGATTGACTGGTACCCGCTTTCCGAGGCCCTGAAACTGCCGGTTATCGACGTCACAGAATTTGTGCTCACCGAGCTTAAAAATTCAGCCGAAGGTAATCCCCGGGCCCTTCCCCCACTTTATTGTTACCTGAACGAGAAACCCAGAGTCCTTGAATCTAAAGCCCGCTAACAGGAAGATGAATGGCTGATATCGCTGAAATGGCGAAAGACCTGACACCGCGCGAACGGACCATCAGCCTTGCCGCAGTCATCGCCTGCATCACTGCGGTGGGCATCGGCATGGGCGTATCCATTCCGCTTCTGGCCATCCTTCTCGAACGTCAGGGAGTCTCCAGCACACTCATTGGCCTGAACACCGCAATGCCCTCGCTTGCGACCTTGGCAGTGACGCCTTTCATAGCGCCCTTGCTCCGACGCATCTCAACCGGGTCCTTTTTACTGATCTGCCTTGCAACATCAGCACTCTGCATGCCGCTCTACTTCGTTTTTAACAACATCTGGATCTGGTTTCCGCTGCGCTTCATCAACGGATTGGCACTCACTGGCCTCTTTGTCGTGAGTGAGTTTTGGATCAACCAGCTCGCAAACGACAAGAACCGCGGCTTCCTGATTGGCATTTATGGTACTATCCTGTCCGCTGGCTTTGCTGTCGGTCCACTCGTTTTGCTCACCATCGGACCAGACGGTTTGACACCGTTTCTTATCGTGAGTTTGCTGACGCTCCTGTCTGCCATTCCGATCATCTTGGCGCGAAAGCTCGCTCCTCAGGTGACTGAAAAGCCAAACCATGGCTTGCTGGCGTTTCTGACGGTTGCACCTGCTGCCACCCTTGCGGGTCTCGTCTACGGCGCGACTGAGACCAACATGTTCAACATGCTGCCCATTTACGCTCTCAGGGTCGGCCTGACTGAGAACCTGGCGGCTCTCATCCTAACAATTTTCGCAGCTGGGAATGTTATCTTTCAGATACCGATTGGTCTGGCGTCGGACCGGTTCGACAGGCGCACAGTGCTCCTCATCTGCGCAGGCTTCGGCTTTGCCGGCACCGCCCTTCTCCCGGTCGTCTCCCAGAACATATGGATTTTTCTGCCAAGCCTCTTCATCTTCGGCGGCGTGGTTGTCGGTATGTACACTGTTGGCCTGGCGCTGCTTGGCGAGCGCTTTAAAGGCGCAGACCTTGCTGCGGCAAACTCCGCTTTCGTACTCATGTTCTCAACAGGAGGTTTGCTTGGACCTCCAATAGCAGGAGCAGCCATGGACATTTGGGACCCACATGGACTGGCCATCGCTATGGCAGCCATTAGCGGCATCTATCTGCTGGTTGTGGGTTGGCGCTGGTCAGGCCGGGAATCCACAGAAAAGCTGGATTGAGCGCTCAAAACGGGCAGGTTTTCGAGCCCTTGACTTCTCCGTCCCGCTGGTTAGTCTGCGGCAACTTTTTCAAGGGCGCCGGAATCTACCAAGCGCCTGTTTTATTTGAGGATTTGGTGATGGCGAAGCCAACCACGATCAAGATCAAGCTGGAAAGCACAGCTGGCACAGGCTTCTACTACGTAGCCAAGAAAAACGCGCGGACCATGACTGAAAAAATGGTCGTCAAAAAATACGACCCCGTCGTTCGCAAGCATGTAGAATTCAAGGAAACCAAGATCAAATGATTTTGGTCGGCCTCTCAAAGGTCGATACAATGAACAAGGCAGGCCATCGCGCCTGCCTTTTCTTTTGCCCCATTTCTGAAATCCAAGAGCTTTGACCGATGGCCCTCGCCTCATTCGACGCTGTGCTGTTCGACATGGATGGCACCCTCATCGACACTGAAAGCGCATATTTGGAGGAATGGGTCCGCGCGGCCGACCTCCAGGGTTTCGAGCTGACGCAGGACCTGTGGCATCAGATGCTTGGCCGCCCAACAATTGACTGCCACCGGTTAGTGCAAGACACGTTCGGCACTGGCTTCAATTTAGATGTGTTTGCTGCCGAATATCGAGCTCGCTTGAACGAACGGCTGCAGGAGCATGTGCCGGTCATGCCTGGTGTCTTGGATTTGCTGCATGACCTGACAGCGAATGGGACCCCCCTTGCCGTCGCAACCTCAGCAACACGCAAAAGTGCTGAGGCGTATCTTTCGACAGCGGGCCTCCGAGACTTTTTCAGTCACGTCATCACTAGAGACGATGTGGACCAAGGGAAACCGCACCCAGAACCCTTCCAGAAGGCAGCAGCAGCCCTCTCCGTCGCTCCTGAGCGTTGTATGGCAATGGAAGACACCGAAGCCGGCATTTGCTCAGCCCACGGCGCGGGCGCTATTCCAATTATGATCCCGTCGCTTAAGCAGCCCGCAGATGAGATTGCAGAACTCTGCCATCTCATCTGTAATGACATGCGCGAGGTTCACAAGCTTCTTCGCCCAGCGCTCTAAGTCTGAAATATCGAAAAAGGGTGGCCGATCGAACACGTGACGTAACAGAGGAGGCCACTCCTACCACGCCCCGATCGGCCGGTCCCGCGGACCCAGGAGATGCGGCGGACCCAGGCACACGCGAGAACAAACTATGTCGTCAGTGGAAACCCCCAGCTTGCCTTACGCAGAGCATGCCAGATTTTGCGGCCGCCAACCGTCACACTATGGTGAAAAGAAACTATAGCACAGCCCTGACCGAACATGAAGAATCGGTAGAGAACCTACCCCTAAGGCATTGGATTATAATAAAAAATTAAGGTTAACAATGAGAGTTTTTGGCGAACAGCCTGACATAAAAGGGCGTTTCACACGCACGACAAGAAGAGTTAGACTTCACGCCGCTTCAGTGTTGACCCGGTTGCGGCCATCCCGTTTCGCCTTATAGAGCGCCTGATCAGCGCGCTCCAGCAACGCCTCGGCGCTGTCATAGGGCCAGATCGCCCCGGCCAGACCAATGCTTACAGTCACTTCAATGGCTTGCTCGACTTCCGTCTTAAAAGGCCGTTCAGCCATGCGGGAGCGCAGACGTTCAGCAACAGCAATCGCCGTATCCGAGTCAGTATCAGGCATGATCACCACAAACTCTTCTCCGCCCAGCCTACAAGCAAGGTCGATACCGCGCACATTGTCCGAAATCCGGCGGCCGAATTCTTTCAGGACCTCGTCACCAGCACCATGACCATAGGTATCGTTCACCGCTTTGAAATAGTCGATATCAAGCAACATGAGCGAGAGTGGCTTTCCGCTATGAGCTCCCTCTTCCACCAAAGTTGTCAGGTGGTTCGTCATATATCGGCGGTTGTAGAGACCGGTCAGCGAGTCTGTGAATGCCATTTCAAGACTGCGTTGGAAATTGTCTTTGAGCTGGTCCTGGTAGCGTTTACGACGCAACTGGGTACGACACCGAGCCATAAGCTCGTTGCGCTCAACCGGCCTCATCAGATAGTCATTCACACCCATATCCAAGGCGCGAACCAGCCTGTCCATATCGCCTTCTTCCACCATCGCAAGAATAGGTGTTTGGCGCGTCGCATCTAGGGAGCGCATCTGCGAACAAAGCCGCAGACCGTCCTCCTCCTTGAGCGACAGGGAAATGAGGACGAGATCATACGCGTCGCTTGCAGCTCGTTCCATGAGGTCTGCTGAGCTTTCAGCGACCGTAACCTCGTGCTGCTCACTCAGCATCTCGCATAAACGGGCGCGCTGACGCTCTCGGTCATCGACCACAAGGCACCGTCCACCCCTGTCACTTGGTAGATCACTGGCGGCTGAATCTATTCCACCAATCCGCTGGCCGGTGGACTCACGCATACGCAGCTCATCTGTCAGGGTTTTCAAGCGCACGAGGCTTTTGACCCTGGCAAACAAGGCAATATCGTTGATCGGTTTGGTAAGAAAATCGTCCGCGCCGCTCTCCAGACCTTTGACTCTGTCGGATTGTTGGTCGAGTGCAGTCACCATAACAATAGGAATATGGCGCGTTTCAGGAAGCTGTTTCAGACGCGCACAAACCTCATAGCCATCCATACCGGGCATCATAACATCAAGCAGAACAATGTCCGGCTGCTCACTCTGCGCCATCTCAATAGCAGTTGGCCCATCCGGTGCCTGAATGACATCGAAATATTCAGCCGTTAGCTTTGCCTCCAAGAGCTTCAGGTTGGCTGGAATATCATCAACAATGAGAACTCGGGCGGTCACGACTTACCCCAAAAAACGTTGAACCGTTTCCAGGAACTGCGTCACCGAGATCGGTTTCGCAATATAAGCTTCACATCCGCCTTCCCGAATCTTCTCTTCATCGCCCTTCATCGCAAACGCGGTAACGGCAACAACAGGGATTTCCCGCAGATTGTCATCTTCCTTGATCCACTTAGTGACCTCAAGGCCAGAGACTTCTGGCAGTTGGATGTCCATCAGAATCAAATCAGGATGGTTGGATCGAGCGATTTCCAGCGCTTCAATACCATCCTTCGTTTGAAGGGTCTGATATCCGTGCGCATCGAGAAGATCGTGAAAGAGCTTCATATTGAGCTCATTGTCTTCAACGATAAGAACCGTTTTCGACATCGCTTTCATAACTCCAACACCCCATACTCTACCTGCTAAAATAAGCAGCGCTGCCGGGCGGAGGCAGCTTGTGACACAAAAAAGGAACGACTTTTCAGTCTCCCATCTGACCTCAATATCCTTAACCAATCCTTTAAGATTTGGGGGATATCCGCCAATATCCTTACTTGACCAGCACTTCATAAATATTTGGTTTCAAAAAGAAAATGCACACACCCCTGTCCCCCGAGGCCGCCGAAGCGGTCGCCCTTCAAGCCCTCACCCATATCGCTGCAGACGACGACCTTTTAGGTGCATTTCTCGCCCAAACCGGCCTCGCAGTTGATGAACTAAAGACCCAGGCCACAGATCCGGCCCTCCTGGGCGGCGTTCTCGATTTCCTCATGGGCGACGAAGCAAGACTCCTGGCATTTTGCGAGGCAGCCAGCATCGAGCCTGAAATGCCAGGCCTCGCGAGACGCTCTCTCCCGGGCGGCGAAGAGGTACATTGGACATGAGCTCACCATCGGAATTGGACACAGGCGTCCGCGACGCCCTCAATGAACTCAATCTGGATCCAACCCAGCCTCTCATCATCTCCGATGCTGACGAAGTCCTGCTTCAGTTCGTGGCGGGCCTCGAGCGCTATCTTGATGGCCAAGGTCTCTGGCTAGATCTCCAGACCTTCGCTCTGTCCGGCAACATCAAACACAAAGAAACCGGCGAACCTGTTCCCATTGAAGAGACCCCAAACCTTCTCTCTGGCTTTTTCAAGGCTGAAGCAGGAAATCTGCCCGCAGTCGACCATGCAGCCGATGCGCTGAATGCCCTTTCCAGCCGCGCACAAATCATTGTCTTGACCAATGTGCCCGCTGCACAACGGGACGCCAGGGCTGAAAGTCTTACCCGCCAGGGCATGAACTATCCTGTTATCGCCAATAAAGGACTCAAGGGCCCAGCCGTGAGCCACATTGCAGACGCTTTCAAGGCGCCGGTCTTTTTTCTCGACGACATTCCACACAATCTGAAATCCGTTGCAGAGTCCCACGAGGAGAGCTGCAGACTGCATTTCATCGCAGACAAGCGGCTTGCTAAACTTCTGCCCCCTTCTGAGCACAGCCACTTCCATTCGAGCCATTGGCCCGACGCACAGGCCTTTATGGAAGCAGAACTTGCCGCGCAGGGGTTCTAGGAGGGACAGTCCATGCGATTAGGGGTCGACCTTGGCGGGACGAAAATCGAAGCCATCTTGATGGATCAGAATGGCAATATCGTCGACCGCAAACGTGTCGCGACGCCACGCGGAGACTACGAGAAAACCGTGTTGGCGATCTGTGACCTTGTCGATGATATCAGCCGTCAGGCACCCGGGTCGTTGCCCGTCGGCATCGGCATACCGGGAACTGTGTCGCCTGCGACCAGACTCATCAAAAATGCGAACTCTACCTGGTTGATCGGCAAACCCTTCGACAAAGACCTCGAAGCCGCCCTGAAAAGGCCGGTGCACCTCGCAAACGACGCTGACTGCTTCGCTCTTTCGGAGGCTGTCGATGGCGCAGGTGCTGGCCAGGCGTCAGTATTCGGGGTCATCCTCGGGACAGGCGTAGGCGGTGGTATCGTGATTGATGGGAAGCCGGTCTCAGGTCCGAACGCCATTGCAGGAGAATGGGGCCACAACGCCCTTCCCTGGCCTGAGAGCACCGAAATCCCTGGCCCCGAATGTTATTGCGGCAAAACAGGCTGCATCGAAACCTGGTTGTCAGGACCATCATTGGAACAGCAAGCGACCTCCGACAGCCTCTCGGGCCTCAGTGCATTGGAAATAGCCAAAGCCTCCCGGTCAGGCCAGGAAGAAGCTCAAGCGCTTATCGAACGATATGCAGACCGCCTAGCCCGCGCACTCGCTGGTGTGATCAACATCCTGGACCCAAATGTGATCGTGCTTGGCGGTGGCCTCTCGGGG
>Ga0189286_100169_pt1 | contig 33616 bp, 31 predicted proteins | sample UW69minimetaG_FD_130330 | JGI IMG/M metagenome (GOLD analysis project Ga0189286, IMG submission 130330) | Marine microbial communities from the Costa Rica Dome - UW69 mini metaG | ecosystem: Environmental > Aquatic > Marine > Oceanic > Photic zone | place: Costa Rica: the Eastern Pacific...
ACAGATCGACAATGGTCTCGGCAAGGTTTGCCACATTGAAAGGAACCAACTCCTCTCGCGACAATTCCGCATCCAAACGGGATGCTTCGGAAATATCGCTGATCAATCGGTCAATGCGACGGATGTCATGTTGAATAATGCCCATGAGTTTTTCACGGGCTGCCTCATCCCTAACGATACTCAATGTTTCAACCGCTGAGCGCACTGAGGTCAGAGGATTTTTTAGCTCATGCGCCACGTCGGCGGCAAAAGCTTCAATGGCATCAATCCGCCCATATAGAGCGTCTGTCATGCCGCGCAGTGCACCCGACAGGTGGCCGATCTCATCTCGTCGGTCTGTGAAGTCGGGTATCTCTACACGTTCTGTTACGCCCTGGGACACGCGTTCTGCGGTTTCCGCCAACCTTCGCACGGGCTCAGCGATCGTGCCTGCCAATACGACGGAGAGAAGGATTGCAACACCGAGCGCGATCAAAAACACTTCTACGATGGCAAGGCGTTCGGCCTGGACGATCGCATCAATGTCACCGCCCTCAGTGGACAGCATCAAGACACCCAGCACTGCCCGAAACCGCTGCACCGGCACCGCGACCGAGACTATCAACTCACTGCGATCATTCATCCGCTCCATGGTGGCACTGAAGCCGCCAAGAGCGAGGTTCACTTCATCATAGATGCGGCCGTTCTGACTGCCTGCTTCAAGATAGCGCTCATAATCAGGACCTGGCGCCCAAGACCGCAGCCAGGCCATCGCCTGTATTGTCCAGCTTTGATCCTCCGCGCCCCCCACCGGCGGCAACTCGAAAGCAACGATCTGGCCCGATGCGGTAAGTTGGCGGCTATCAAGAATGAGCCATCCGTCCTTATCGTAGAGACGAGCGCGGGTTTGGGTCGGTAGAATGAGGCGCCGCAGAACGGGCGCCGCCGCCGTCGCGCTAATGGGCACGTCGCGGTCCTGAAACTCCAAGTCCGGGTTAACCCACTGGTCCCGCTTTTCAAGGTCGGCCAGAGGGTCGATCACCTCAGCTTCGAGTGTTCCCGCAGCCGTCTCAGCGACTGCGCCTGCAATAATCTCCGCCTGCACCAAGAGCGCTTGCTTGCGCGCGTCGATTAGACCCTGGCGAAACTGGTTGAGATAGAGGACACCTGCGACAAGCACGAGAAGTGCCACAACCTGAAACACAACAATGCGGCGGGTGAGGCTAGAGAACCGGTTACCGGCGACGACCCCTCTAAACGCCCAAAGGAAGGCGTCGGAAAACATGCGCGTCGCACGCTGCATGCTTGCACCTAGGCCTGCGATTCCCGCCCATACAGCAGACCGTGCGCCGCGATCGGCAGTCGCATTATTTGGCTGGTCTTCTCCGCGCATCATGGCATCAAAATTCCCAGACCAGCCCGGCGCGTTTTAGGGAACGCCGACAGGGGTGGTCGATCACTCTTTGTATCGGTACCCCACCCCATACAGGGTTTCGATGGCATCGAAGTCATCATCTGCCTGTTTGAACTTTTTGCGCAATCGTTTGATATGACTGTCAATGGTTCGGTCATCCACATAGACCTGATCGTCATAGGCAGCGTCCATCAATTGGTCGCGGCTTTTGACATACCCCGGGCGCTGTGCAAGCGCCTGAAGAATGAGAAACTCTGTCACCGTCAATGTGACGGGTTCACCATTCCATCGGCAAACATGGCGATCGGGATCCATCACAAGATTTCCCCGCTCCAGCAGGTCGCCCTTGACACCTTGCACGGGTTCCTCCGCGCGGGCTTTTGTGCGCCGCATGACCGCTTTAACGCGCTCAACAAGCAGACGCTGGGAGAAAGGTTTTTTGATATAATCGTCAGCTCCCATTTTGAGGCCGAACATTTCATCAATCTCTTCGTCTTTGGACGTTAGGAAGATGACCGGGAGCTCCGAGTTCTGACGAAGTCTGCGCAACAGCTCCAAACCGTCCATGCGCGGCATCTTGATATCAAATACGGCAACATCTGGCGGATTGGCACCAAGTCCCGCAAGGGCCGCAGCACCGTCTGTATATGTCTGGACGTGAAACCCTTCGGCCTCAAATGCCATGGTCACAGAGGTCAAAATATTCTGATCATCATCGACCAGTGCAATCGTCGGCATATGCCCCTTAATCCTTCTTCTTGTGTCTTTTTTCTCACGCATGTTTTTGACCGAAAGCCGCACACACTTTTCGGAAACATACGCCAGCTGCCCGACCTAGAGGGTTATTTGGTCCGAATTATGACGCCCCATCAAAGACTTGGCTATAGCGGGCCAGGAGAACTGGGCGACACCTGCCGATTGACAGAGAGCACGCGAGAATGCTCAATCGGCGACACAGGCAGGAGAAACGCTGCTGAATGCTATTTAGCGCCCTCACACGGCGCAACGGGAGGGTTAACATGAAACGCATCGGGCTCATTTTCGTTGGACTGGTGGTCCTGGTACTGGCGATTGCGCTGGTCCGCACGCTTACTCTTTCGGGGCCGGACACCACCTCGTCAGCAGCAAAGGCTCCGGTTGAGATTGATGCAGAAGCAGCAGCGAACCGTTTGGGCGAAGCTATTCGATTTGAAACGCTTTCAACGCAGGTTGCGCGGGAAGAAAAACGTGCCCCCTTTGTTGAGTTCAGAAACTGGGCGGAGACCACTTATCCTGCGTTTCACGCAGCAGTGACACGTGAAATAGTCAGCGAATATTCTCTCTTCTATACCTGGAAGGGCAGCGACCCTTCGCTTGAACCCATTTTGCTGATGTCGCACATGGATGTCGTTCCTATCGCGCCAGGAACAGAGGGTGACTGGGAAGAGGACCCTTTCTCCGGCAAGGTCGCTGACGGCTTCATTTGGGGCCGTGGTGCCATTGACGACAAAGGATCTTTGATCGCAATCCTTGAAGGCGCTGAACATCTCGCCGCGCAGAGCTTTCAGCCACGTCGGACCATTCATTTCTTCTTTGGCCATGATGAAGAGGTTGGCGGCCCAAGCGGGGCACAGAAAATGGCGCCGCTCCTTCAAGAGCGTGGCATTCGCCTACACTGGGTGGCAGATGAAGGCGGGGTTGTCGCTGACGGTCTGGTTCCAGGGGTCGACAGTCCGGTTGCTCTTGTCGGTGTCGCCGAGAAGGGATACGTCACTCTTGATCTGACCGCGTCAGCGCCAGGCGGCCACTCTTCAATGCCTCCGGGCGCTACCGCAATTGGTCGCCTTTCAACAGCGATTGATCGGCTCCAAAACACGCCTTTCTCAGGTGGTATTGAAGGACCGGTGGCTGACATGTTGGATGCGATCGCTCCCTCAACACCGTTCGGGTTGCGCTTTGCACTGGCAAACCGCTGGCTCACCGGATCGCTTGTAGAAGCCAATCTTCGCGGTAATCCTACGATGGCGGCGGCCATGGCGACAACGATTGCGCCTACTTTGATCAATGCTGGCGTGAAAGAAAACGTGCTGCCACATTCTGCGAGCGCGAAGGTCAATTTCCGGATCCACCCACGTGATACTGTTGAGAGCATCGTGGCGCACGTGACCGCCGCTATTGATGATGAGAATGTCAAAGTGACAGTCTTCAATCCAGGCAGGGAAGCAAGCGCTGTTTCCAGTACGGAGTCTGAAGGGTATCAGATACTTTCACAGACCATTCGCGATACGTTTGAGGGAGCGGTCGTCGCACCGAATCTCGTTGTTGGCGGCACCGATGCAAGGCAGTTCGAACTGGTGTCTGACAATGTGTATCGGTTCATCCCGATAATTTTGGGACCCAATGACACAAGCCGCTTTCACGGCACCAATGAGCGCATCACGGTTGAGAATATGGGGAAGGCCGTTCAGTTCTATGTGCGTTTGCTTGAGCGCGGCAGCGAATAGGTTTACGCGCAACATCCAGATATGAAAAACGCCCGGCCAATGAGCCGGGCGTCGGCTTTTTGTAGGCACCCTGCTGCTTAGAGTTCATTTGCAGGCGTATCTTTGATTTCCTCCCAGAGCGTGTCAGCTGTTGCGATCTTGCCAGGGACGTCCTGCAACCACAGATCTTGGACCTTGGCATCTAGGTTCAGGTATAGGCGATCGTCAACAACCCGCCATACTTCGGGGTCTGCAACAAACTTCTTGCCAACAGAGACACCGAAGGCACAGTAGCCGCCATAGGCTGGAATATATTTTGCCGGATCAGCATCGAAGGTTGTTTTGTTTTCAGCGCTTGCGAAGAGGTACGTCACGCCGTCATGTTCGGAAACATTGTGGCCATTGCCACGGAGCGGCTTTGGGCTGGTGTGGTAGGACACGAGATCATACCCCGCGACACCGACAGTTGAGTGATTGTCTGTCGCCTGGGCAACCTGGACCCCCAGGAGCAGGAAGGCAGCAGCCGCTGCCGTGAAGAATGCCTTTACAGATACCATGCGTCTTCTCCTTGACTTGGTTCAGTTCCCCGGCCCCAAGCCGGTGGAAACTCCATGAAGGGAAACAAATCTGTTTCCCTGGGACCAGAGATAGACAGTTCGGTTTCCTTGTTCAAGGTATGGCCTCAGTTTGCAAAAAAAGAACATAAGGCTTTGTTTTTTAAACATATTCTCGATACTCAGACCAAAACCTCACAGCCATGTGATCGACAATAAGCTTTAAGGCCCTATATTTGGAGAAACTAATCTGTTTCGGAGAAATCTCATGGCCCAAAGTCGGCGAGACCATTTGATGACGGTGGCCCGTGACCTGTTTATGGAGCACGGATTCCACGGCACAGGCATCAACAGGATCTTGGGAGAGGCAGGCGTCTCAAAGAAGACGCTCTATGCGCATTTCAGGTCGAAGGATGAGCTCATTCTGGCGGTCCTGAAGGACCATGATGGGAGCTTCCGGAACCATTTTATGCGCCAGGTTGAACAAACCTCCCCTGACCCCCGAGCCCGTTTGATGGCCGTTTTTGATGTCGCTGAAGCCTGGTTTGAAACCCCGAGCTTTTTTGGATGTGTCTTTATCAATGCGGTTGGTGAATATTCCGAAACAGATACGCCGATCCGCAATGCGTGCCGCGACTTCAAAAAACAGATGACGAACTTCATTGTCCGGCTAGCTAAAGAAGCGGGTGCAGCCGACTATATATCTCTGGGCAATCAACTTTCTCTTTTGCTTGAAGGAGCAATTGTCACTGCACAGGTTTCTGACAGAGAGATCGCGATAGAATCAGCCCGGTCGGCTGCGACGATCCTGATTGATAAGGCGCTGGAAAGTTAAGTGAGGTTGACCGGACGCTTGGAGACAAGTGAGAAACGAACCACCTGCAGCCCGACGGACAAAAACACCGCGGCCCCGATGCCGATCTGAAGACCGACAGCACCGAGATCAAAATAGAAAGCGGAGCCCCATGCCACCGGCACGCCAACGCACCAAAATGCGAAGATATGCATAAACATGGGCACCCAGACATCGCCCATGCCGCGCAACGCCCCCATGGCGACGTTCATCATGCCATCGGCAACAATAAAGATGCCTGCAGCAAGAAGTGTCCAGCGGGCAATCTCAAGAACCGCCAGTTCATTTACATAGAGCGAGGCAATGCCATAGGGCACAGCCAACATGGCTATGGCCGGCAAGGAGAGCAGGATCGCGACTAAGCCAAGCCCAACCCATCCAGCCATGCGGACACCCGCTGGGTCCTGACGCCCCACAGCGTTCCCGACGCGAACCGCGGTCGCCGCCGCCATGCCGATAGAGGCCATCACCATCAGCGCGACGGCATTGTTCGTGATCTGGTGGGCGGCAAGGGCGGTCGGCCCAATTGCGCCGGCCATAAAAACAAGCGAGGAGAAGGCTGCTGATTCCAGTCCATAGGCCATGCCGGTTGCGGCCCCGAGATTGCGCATTTTGGTGCCGAGCGTCCCGCTCAAGCGCAGGGCGTCATGGACAATTTTCTTCCAGGGTGCCCAAACCCCGAACTGATCCTCGCCCTGTCTAAGCGGGAGAGAAACGATGTACCCCACCATGGCAAGAGCCGCGATCCAGCGTACAGCAGAGGTCGCAATCACGGCGCCATCAGCCCCCATTGAGAGGCCCGTCCCGCCCCAGCCGAAAATCAGCATGCCGTTCAGCCCGAAGTTCAGAATATTGACGATCAGCATCACCGTCATCCCCACACGCGGGCGCTGAACACTCTCCAGAAAATAGCTTGAGGCGACATAGAGCAGCATGGCGGGCATGCCCCAGCCGAAATGAATGGACGCGCTTCCGCCGCCAGCGGCAAGAGAGGGGGACTGCCCGAACAGAAGCAAAAGCTGCTCGCCTGCCAGGCAGATAAGACCTAGAACGACGCCAAAAACAAGCGCGTGATAAACGCCGGATCGCCAGACCTCTCCGCACCTTTTATGGTCGTCCGCCCCATAGGCCTGAGACGAGAGGATCATGGTGCCCTGCAGAAGGCCGATGCACACGAGCATGATGACGCCCTGGATCGCCATGCCGAGCCCTAGGAAAGCAAGTTCCTCGCCACCGACCCGTCCCACCATGACCGTATCCACGGTAAAGAGAACGAGAATCCCTGCGCGCGCAACAATCACCGGACCTGCAAGCGTCACTGTGCGTTTCACATGCTCCATCAGGGACATGTCGTCGGCATGGGGCGGCGTGGAGACCGTTTCAGTCATGGGTGTTGAGCTTCAATACAAAAGCCATGGGAGGATCCCATGGCTCCATAGTGCTGATCGGATTAGATTTCCGGGTTGGCCCGAGTATAAAGAGTGACCATGGCAAGCACAGAGAAAAAACAATCCATCGAAGCAGCGCAGGAGCTGCTGGCGCAGACCCGCGCGGGGGCGCTCGGGTCCATCAACCCTGATGGCAGTCCGCTGGTCACGCTGGTGGCGGTTGCGACAATGGCGGATGGCGCGCCCCTCCTGTTGCTTTCCCGAATTGCGGCCCACACCCAAAACATCCTTCGGAACCCAAGCGCCTCATTGCTCATCGAAGGAACAAGCGATGATCCAGACCCTATGACGGCGCCGCGTCTGTCGATCAATGGCATCCTCATGGCTCTGGAAGGGCACGAGGCTGCTGCATCCAAAGTTCGGTTCATTGAAAAACATCCGGGCTCAGAAGCTTACGACACGGAGCTCGACTTCAGCTATTTTCGTCTCGCGATTGAGAGTGCGCGGTTCAATCAAGGGTTTGGCCGGTTCCGGAAGCTCGGACCCGACGATCTTCTGGTCAAAGGGCGGTAAGCAAGTCATGCCACTCCTGGTTGAAGACATAGAGACTGAACGTCTCTTCCTAACCGCCCTCTCTTCCGATCATTCTCAATCCATGTTCGGTCTCTGGTCGCACCCAGAAGTGTGCCGCTTTTCCGGCACGGTTACAGATTATGACCGGAATGAAACCCCAATGCCGGCGGCGTCCCGAACAGACAGCGATAAAATCATCGACTTTTGGCAACGCGCGGCCGCAGACGGCTGGGGGTTTCGATGGGCCATCCTTGATCGCTCAAATGGCCACATGGTCGGCCATATTGGCTTTAATTCCCTCGGGCCCGTCTGCGAGTTGGCCTACCACCTCCATCCAGATCATTGGGGGAAGGGCATCATGTCAGAAGCTGCGACCGCAGCCATTGACTGGGCGTTGAAATCAACGCCCGACACCACATTGGAGGCCTTTATCGAACCGGAGAACAAAGGCTCAATTCGGCTGGCGTTGCACCTCAATTTCGAGCCGACGCGCCATTTCTCAGATGGTGCTGAGTGCTACCGGCTTGAACCCGATACCCTCAAGTAACACGGCGTCATTCAGCGTGCCGGTTAACCCTGTTCTAAGGGCTAAAAAGTGGCTTTAGGCGGGCCGTTCTAAACACCCGGCAAAAGGTCCTAAAACGCACCCGAATCCTGTTGCAGAAGCCCGACCGCCTCACTATGGTGGCCGCCACTTGAGAAGCCTTCGCATAGGGTGAACCACGCGATCCAAGACGTGGTCGTCCGCCCCAGCTGAGCCAGGCTTTTGGCCCCGGATTGGGCTCGAAACCCTTAGCTAGGGAGAAGCTTGAGGATTCTCAGTTGCAGGAACAGTTTGCGGAAATAGAGCGGGTCTGACCGCCATAAACCAGTTTCCGTAACCCCCGGTCGGGGCATCCGGCCGAACAGGCGAGACGCGAAGGAGAGCGGGCGTGAAACAGACGGGTCGGCACATCAGCAAAAATGGTGTGGAAAATCAGGGTCTCAAAAACCTGGCGCAAGTAAATTGGAATTTGAAGCCAGCCGCTCTTTATGAAATCGCGCTGAAGCGCGGCGAAGGAGAGCTCTCCTCAGGCGGCGCATTTGTCAGCCGCACAGGCGAGCATACCGGCCGGTCCGCTCAGGATAAATTCGTTGTCAAAGACGACACCACCAAAGACACCGTCTGGTGGGACAATGCCAAAGCAATGACCCCGGAACAATTCGATCTTCTTCATGCTGACATGCTGGCTCACGCAGAAGGTAAAGAGCTCTTCGTTCAAGATCTTTTCGGCGGCGCCGACCCTACCCACCGCCTTCCCACACGGGTCTTCACAGAGCTTTGCTGGCACTCTCTTTTCATTCAGAACCTGCTGATCGAACCCAAGCCAGAAGAGCTTGATGATTTCGATCCCAAGTTCACCATCATCAACCTTCCAAGTTTCCGCGCAGACCCTAAAAAGTATGGCTGCCGGACCGAAACGGTGATCGCGTGTAACTTCATGAAGCGGATTGTTCTGATTGGCGGCACATCTTATGCCGGTGAAACAAAAAAGTCTGTTTTCTCCATGCTGAACTACGAACTGCCCGGCAAAAAAGTCATGCCGATGCACTGTTCGATCAATGTGGGAGAAGATGGCGACTCCGCTATTTTCTTCGGCCTGTCTGGCACAGGGAAAACCACACTTTCTGCTGATGCGTCGCGGACGCTGGTGGGTGATGACGAGCATGGCTGGTCAGAAAACGGTGTCTTCAACTTTGAAGGCGGCTGCTACGCGAAGATGATCAATCTCTCCGCGGACGCTGAACCTGAAATCTATGCGACAACACAGCGTTTTGGCACGGTGCTTGAAAATGTGGTCCTCGACCCTGACACCCGGGAAATCGACTTTGATGATAAGTCGCTGACGGAAAACACCCGCGGTGCGTATCCGCTGTCCTTCATTCCAAATGCGTCAGAGACCGGCCGCGCAGGCCATCCGAAAAACATCATCATGCTTACCGCTGATGCGTTCGGCGTTCTGCCTCCCATCTCCAAGCTCACGCCGTCACAGGCCATGTATCACTTCCTGTCGGGCTATACCGCGAAGGTTGCCGGCACGGAGAAAGGCGTTACCGAGCCGGAAGCCACATTCTCAACCTGCTTTGGTGGGCCCTTCATGTCTCGCCACCCAAGCGAGTATGGCAACCTGCTGCGTGATCTGATCGCGGAGCACAAGGTTGACTGCTGGCTCGTCAACACTGGCTGGACCGGTGGCGCTTATGGCGTTGGCAGCCGGATGCCTATCAAAGAGACGCGCGCACTACTCGCCGCCGCCCTTGATGGCAGCCTCGCCAATGTTGAGTTCCGGACAGATGGAAACTTCGGCTTTGAAGTTCCTGTCTCCGTTCCAGGCGTCGATAATTCGATCCTGAACCCACGGGATACATGGTCAGACAAAGACGGCTATGACGCGCAGGCGAAAAAGCTGGTCGCCATGTTCATCGAGAACTTCAAAATCTATGAAGCTCATGTGGACCCGGATGTGCGCGACGCGGCGCCAGCCCCTGCGCAGGCTGCTGAATAGTTACCTATTCGTCAGAGTGACGGGAACAAGAGGCCGGGCTTAACGCCCGGCTTTTTTTGTGCGCAATCCTTGTGGAAAAAAAGGCGGTCCCGGATGAGGCCGGGACCGCCGATTTTCACTTCACGATTTCAAACCTGATAATCGCATTTTGAGGGATGCTGACCGCCAGGAAGGTCGATAGTGAAAACAGGAACCACCTGTATTAGGGAGGAGGGAGGTTCCTTTTGGGGTCCCCCTTTTTTGGCACTGTCTGCGTGTCAAGAAGCCAGCTCACCTCACATAAGCAACTGTGAAAGGCACACCCAGTCCTTCTGATAACGCTCAGATAACAAGAATGTCATTCCACCTGTCAATTCGTAATTGTCAGTTTTTCTGACAAGTCTTTCGATGCGCCACTAATACGCTCAAGCGATCACTTTATCTTCTGGCTGTCGGCAAACGCTCGCGGTCGCAACGTTCATTCGCTATCTTGTGGTCGAAGAATCTGGTTCTGGGGGGATCAGAAGGAAAAATTTGGAGGGGGAATGGCCGCGGAGCATAGCGACGGGCGATCCGATAGAGGCGTTCGCACCCATGAGCGCATTGTCATTGCGCTGTTTGAGCTGATCAAGGAGGGTAACCTTCAACCAAGAGGTGAAGAGATTGCGGAGAAAGCCGGCGTCGCCGTCCGGACGATCTTTCGTCATTTCGACGATATGGACGGGCTCTTTGATACAGCGATGGCGTTTATGTCGGGGCAGCTTGAAGCGGTCCCGGTCCTACCTAGAATCGAAGGCACACTGGAAGAGCGTGCGCTGGCCTACTCAAAAGACCAGGGCGCGATTTTTGAAGAGAATAGAAACTATCTGCTTTTCTATATCTCAAGAGCTAAGACCGAAACCGAAGCGAATGCCATCCGTGCGGCGCATACGCAAAGCCAGAGATTGCGCCTCTGGTCCGCGCTGCCAGAAGTGGCCGCCGCTGATCCTGTCTCGCGGCATAGCGTCGAGGCGCTCTATTCCTTTCAAATGTGGGACCAGATGCGTTTCCAGCAGGGTTTGTCCGTAGACATGTGTCACCAGATCATTGCCGCGTCTACGGTCACGCTCCTCACAAAAGAGCCCGCCACGGCGGGTGCAATGTGAGTGCGTTAAGGAGGCCCTTCTAGGTGAGAGATGCGATATCGGTCACACCTTCTGCTTTCAAGTATGCCGTCAGGTTCTTATCCGGATCTGGGGGCACACGTTCATTCAGCACCTCCAGATCCCGCATACGATCGGCCCGAAAGACCCGAAAGTCTTTTCTCAGTTCGCACCATCCCGGAACTGTCCAGACAGCGCCATAGAAAGACAGCGTCAACGGCCAGATGGTGCGCATTGACGCCTTGCCTCCTTTGTCAGCATAGGCGAACCGGATCTTCTTTTTATTGCGGACAGCACGGCGGACCCGTGCCAAGTCGATTACCACTTCTTCCTGATAGTGCGCGGGCGGCGCCATCACACCGAGAGCATCAAATTGTGCCTTCAAATCTCGAGGCAGGACCGCGCGCAGCTTTGCCAGCACCGCCTTAGACGCCTCCGCCAGTTCATCATCACCCCAGGCGGCCACGATGCGGGCACCCAGCGCCAGCGCTTCCGCCTCTTCCTCGTTAAACATGAGCGGCGGCAGGTCATAGCCTTCTCGCAGGAGATAGCCGAGGCCCGCTTCCCCATCAATCGGGACGCGGCTCGCCTGAAGGTCCGCGATGTCGCGATAAATGGTGCGGACGGAGACTTCCATTTTTTCCGCAAGCTCCGCTGCCGTCACCACCCTGCGGTGGCGGCGCAAATATTCGATAATGTCGAACAGTCGATCAGCACGTCTCATGATCTGTAGTCTCGTATATGGCTCCTGACAGCAGGGTGTCAGGAGAATGTCAGTAATGTCTTCCGGTATCAAGCGAGACCTTCATCGAGGAGACTGAACATGATCCGCCTTCACACATTCAAAGACTGTCTGCCCGGGACGCCCGACCCGTCCGGTTTCGTCGTTAAACTCATGACGGTGCTGCGCATGGCCGGGGTCGGTCACGAACGGATTGAGGTCGACAATCCGGCGAAAGGCCCCAAGGGCAAACTGCCCTTCATTGATGACAATGGGGTGGTGCTGGGTGACACGGTGCTCATTCTGGAACATCTCAAAAAGATGCGGGGTGTCGATCTTGATCGGCACCTAAGCCCTATACAGAAAGCACAGTCTCACGCGCTGCAGCGCATGCTGGAAGAACGTCTCTATTGGGCGACCGTCTATAGCCGATGGATGGAACCGGCGAACGCGAGTGTCGAGGATGAAATTTTCTTTGCCGAGATTCCCTGGCCTATTCGCGGTTTCATCACACGGCAGGCGCATAAAACGATGGCAGCTGCCCTCCATCATCATGGTCTGGGACGGCACAGCCGAGACGAAATCTATGCCTTTGGTCTCTCTGATATTGAAGCGCTGGCGCAAGTCCTCGGCGATCAGGAATTCCTGTTTGGCGGAAGTCCAAGCGTTGCCGATGCAACTGCTTTCGGGATGCTGATCAACATTGTGGGGCCGGACATTCCAAGTCCATTGAAAGATGCAGTCGCGGCCAAACCTACACTTATGGCCTATGTGGCCCGCATGCAGGCCCTGTTTGATGGGTCTGCACCGGGTCAAACTCTGCAAGTCGCCTGACATAAGCCAAAAGGAGCTAGCATTCCACCTCCTTCATGCGCACACTTCCAAAAAGGGAGAGTGTTCATGAAGGACTATGAGGAAACTATCAGAGATTTCATCGCCGCCTGGTCGCGATTGGATGCTGCGGAACTCGCCAGCTATTTCACGGAAGACGGTGTTTATCACAATATGCCAACGGAGCCGGTGGCCGGACGTGCAGCCGTTCAGGCGTTCATCGCCGGTTTTGCCAAAGACTGGACGGAAACCAACTGGGACATCCTCAATCTCATCGCGAAGGACGATATCGTGATGGTGGAACGTCTCGACCGGACGAAGCTTGGAGACAAGTCAGTCGACCTTCCCTGTTTTGGCATATTTGAGATGGAGAATGGCAAGATCAAAGTCTGGCGGGATTATTTTGATATTGGCACTTATATGAAGGCGCTCGCCTGACCCAGTCAGGTCACGATGATTGCGCCGCGTTTGGTGATCACAAGTGTGTGCTCATATTGCGCGGCAAAGATGCCTGGTGGTGTCGTGAGAGACCAGCCGTCCTCAAGCTCCACCGCTTCGGTTGCTCCTGTCGACAGGAATGGTTCGATTGTGATGACGGCCCCATGCCAAAGCCGCCTTTTGTCGGACGGATCATAAAAACCGGGGATCGTTCCCGGTTCTTCGTGCAATGAGCGTCCGACGCCGTGGCTTGCCAGGTTTTCAATAATTGTGTAGCCGCCTTTACGCGCAACCTGCTCAACTGTCTTACCGATCAGGTTGAGTTTTGATCCAGCCTTTACTGCTCGAATAGCTTTGTCTCGGGCGATGCGCGTCGCCTTACAGAGCGCTGCATGGTCAGCACGCATCGGCGGCACAATAAAACTGCCACCTGTGTCTGTAACAAAGCCGTTCTGCTCAGCAGAGACGTCAATATTGACCAGATCGCCAGCTTGGATGATCTGGTCGCCGGGAATGCCATGGGCACATACTTCATTGATACTGATGCAGGTGGCACCGGGGAAATCGTACGTGAGCTCTGGAGCAGAGCGGGCGCCTTCGCGTTCAAGCAGTTCGCGCCCATAGGCATCAAGCTCAGCGGTTGTCATGCCGGGTTCCATGTAAGCGCCCATGGCACCGAGCGTTTCAGACACCACGCGTCCGCACTTTTTCAGGCCCTCAAGCTCTTCTTCGGATTCAACGGTCATCGCAATCTTTTCCCCAAGAGTTAGTGCGCTTCATCCCAATTGTCGGCCGCGCGGGCATCCACCTCCAAGGGTACGGAAATGTCGACCGCAGGCACTGCCGCACCGATCATTACTTCGGAGACGAGCGCACAAGTCTTCTCGGCCTTCTTCTCGGCCACTTCGAATATGAGCTCGTCATGCACCTGCAAAAGCATCCGCGCATCAAGCCTGGCTTTCTCGAGGGCTTCGGGCATGCGGATCATGGCGCGCCGGATCACGTCGGCAGCTGACCCCTGAATGGGTGCATTGATTGCGGCGCGTTCCAGGAACGCCCGGTGGGCGCCGTTCTTGGAATTGATCTCCGGCAGATGGATACGGCGACCGAAAATAGTTTCCACATAACCCTGCTCATGGGCCAGTGCCTTGGTCTCGTCCATGTAGGTGCGAATGCCCGGAAAACGCTCGAAATAGAGATCGATATATTCGGCTGCTTCACCCCGGCCAATGCCGAGCTGGTTTGCTAAACCAAATGCGGAGATCCCATAGATGATCCCGAAGTTGATCGCTTTCGCGCGCCTGCGAATGGAGGGCTCCATGTCAGCCACGGGGATATTGAAAATCTCGGAAGCCGTCATTGTGTGAATGTCGAGGCCATCGGCAAAGGCCTGCTTAAGCTGGGGTACATCTGCGATGTGAGCCACCAGGCGCAGTTCGATCTGGCTATAGTCGGCACTGATCAGCTTGTTGCCTTTGTCTGCCACAAAGGCTGTCCGTATCCGCCGCCCGTCTTCGGTGCGAACAGGAATGTTCTGGAGATTTGGGTCCGTTGAGGCGAGGCGTCCGGTGCTGGTTGAGGCCATTGAGTAGGACGTGTGAACGCGACCGGTGTCAGGATGAATAAATTCCGGCAAAGCGTCTGTGTAGGTGCTCTTGAGTTTTGCAAGCCCGCGCCACTCCAGAATTTTAACCGGCAGGTCATGTCCACTCGCGGCCAGATCATCCAGAGTGCTTGCGTCTGTTGACCAGGCGCCGGTTTTTGTTTTTTTGCCGCCCGGCAATCCCATTTTATCGAAGAGAATTTCACCAAGCTGTTTGGGTGATGCGATGTTGAAAGTCTCGCCTGCCAATTCATAAACTTCTGCTTCGATCGCGCCCATCTTCTGCGCGAACTCACCAGAAAGCCTGGAAAGGACCGCACGATCAACCTTGATGCCGTGCGCCTCCATTTCGGTCAATACAGGAACCAGCGGCCGCTCAAGGGTTTCGTAGAGCGTGGTCTTCGCTTCCGAGACGAGACGCGGCTTCAGCAGCTTGTAGAGACGCCAGGTGATGTCAGCGTCTTCCGCTGCATAGGCAGTTGCTTTATCGATCGGCACCTGATCAAAGGTGATCTGTTTCTTGCCTGAGCCTGCAACTTCCTTAAACGGAATGGGCTTGTGACCGAGATGAATCTCTGAGAGCTCGTCCATACCGTGGCCATTACGCCCCGCGTCCAGCGCGTAGGACAAGAGCATTGTGTCATCTATAGGAGCGAGATTGATGCCGTGGTTCTTCAGGACCAGAAGATCATATTTGATGTTCTGACCAATTTTGCGCACGGACGGCGCTTCCAGCATCGGCTTCAGCGCCGCCAGCGCCTCTTTCAGGGGAATTTGGTCTGGGGCGCCGTCACCAAAGTCGAGCCCTTCGCCCGAGCCATGCTGCAACGGCACGTAACAAGCTTTGCCGGGTTCAGTCGCTAGGCACACCCCAACGAGCCGCGCTTGCATGGCATCGAGGGAGTCTGTCTCAGTGTCGACAGCAATCTCGCCTTGATCAAATGCCGCGTCGATCCATGGCTTGAGTGCGTCGAGCGTGGTGACTGTCTCATAAGTAAGGCTGCCTAAGTTTTTGTCGAGGCCCGCCTCGACGATCCCTGGTGTGCCGCCCTTGGCAGCAGCTTTTGGCGCAGAGCCTTCAGTTTTTTTAGGTGCAGGCGCTTCCCCATTGTCATAAGCGCCCGTCGCCTCAATAGCGTCGCCGTCCACATCAAACCGCTCAGCGACCCGGCGGGTAAGTGTGTTGAATTCCATATCCTTGAAGAAACCAATCAGCGTTACCGGATCGGGATCGTGCAAACCAAAGGTCTCCATCCCCTCCTCAACCGGGACATCCTGAGCAAGCGTTACCAACTGGCGCGAGATGCGCGCCTGGTCTGCAAACTCAATCAGGTTCTGCCGACGTTTGGGCTGTTTGATTTCTTCTGCGCGCGCCAGCAGCGTGTCCACGTCGCCATATTCATTGATAAGCAGCGCGGCGGTTTTCACCCCAATGCCCGGAACGCCCGGAATATTGTCGGCGCTATCACCTGCAAGGGCCTGCACGTCAATGACCTTATCGGGGCCCACCCCGAACTTCTCTTCCACTTCAGCTGATCCGATGGTGCGGTACTTCATGGTGTCGAGCATGTCGACCTGATCATCAACCATCTGCATCAGGTCTTTGTCGGACGACACGATGGTGACCCGTGCGCCTGCATCACGCGCTTTTGCGGCATAAGTCGCGATCAGGTCATCGGCCTCATATCCCATCATCTCAATGGACGGCACAGAGAAGGCGCGGACTGCATCTCGGATCAGGCTAAACTGGGGGACCAGGTCTTCCGGTGCCGGAGGACGGTGCGCCTTATACTCCCTATAGATGTCGTTCCGGAATGTCTTGCCGGACGCATCAAAAATAACGGCGAGGTGCGTCGGCTCGAACTCATCTTTTGTGTCTTCAATGAGCTTGTAGAGCATGTTGCAGAAGCCATGGACGGCACCTACCGGCAGCCCATCTGACTTGCGCGTCAGCGGCGGCAAAGCATGATAGGCCCGGAAAATATAGCCCGATCCATCAACCAGAAAGAGGTGATCCCCCTTGCCGAGCGGCTTTTCTGTCCCCATCTTTCCGGCTTCAGCCGGTGCTTCCTTTTGCTTCTTTTTAGCCACCATATCACCCGCCTTGTTGCTCTTCACGGTTCTTCACCGCCAAGACCGGCAATATGGCATTATGGCCGCCAGCGCGGAAGGGTGTAGAACACCGAAGGCGACGATCAGCGGCCCACAGAATGGCCGAACCGGGGAGAGAATTGATGGCGCACGGGATAATAGACGATACAGAGATTGCCGAAGTGCCCGCTCCGCGTGAACCAGCACCTAACGGCAATCAGCCTGCTGCCATTGAGGCAACCAATCTCCGTAAGGTCTACAAGGCCGCAAATGGCCAACCCGCTAAAGAAGCGCTGAAAAGTCTCGATCTCTTCATACCGCGCGGATCGTTTTTCGGGCTTCTGGGCCCCAATGGTGCTGGCAAGTCGACTTTCATCAATATCCTGGCTGGCCTCGTTATGAAGACGTCAGGCTCCGCCACCATTTGGGGATTTGACACGGACGTCAACCCGCGTCAGGCGCGGGCATCGATCGGGATCGTGCCGCAGGAGCTCAATATCGATCCGTTCTTCACACCCTATGAGGCGATGGAGCTGCAGGCCGGTCTTTATGGTGTGCCAAAGTCCGAACGCCGCACGATGGAAATCTTGCAGGCGATGGGGTTGGAAGACAAAGCCGATGCCTACGCCCGCACGCTTTCCGGCGGCATGCGCCGGCGGCTTCTGGTTGCCAAGGCCATGGTCCACAATCCCCCCATCCTGGTACTCGATGAACCAACCGCAGGCGTCGACATCGAGCTGCGCCGCCAGCTTTGGGAGCATATTGAAGAGCTTCATTCCCGCGGGACAACGGTGGTTTTGACCACTCACTATCTGGAAGAAGCGCAGGCGCTGTGCAATCAGATCGCGATCATCAATCATGGGGAGGTGGTGGCTTGCGAATCCACACCCGATCTGCTGGCCCGAATTGACGAAAAGCGTATCGTTATTCGCCCGGCGGTCGCACTCTCGACTGTGCCCGCGTCCCTTTCCAGCCGCGGCGCTGTGCTTCGTGATGATGGGGAACTCGCCCTTGTTTACAATCCGGACGTCGATTCCATGTCAGCCCTGCTCGCCGATATCACTGCCGCTGGTATTGAGATTGCCGACCTCACGACAGAAGAAGCAGCGCTTGAAGACGTCTTCCTGCAGCTCACATCAGGCAAGTAGCTACCTCAGGAAGCAACGTCAGCGAATTCTTGATATTCCAGATCGGGAAACTGAGCCATGTCTGATTGGCGGATTGATACGGTCTCAATGAGGACCATGTTGACCGGCCCATCTTCCACGCCCAACGGGAGTGCTAAGCCTTCGACGCTGGCAGCCGGATTTCCCGGCAATCGCGCCTGGGCGAAAAACCGCATGGGCCGCTTATGTTCAACCAAGGCTCCGAGAGCTGCAGAGATTAGCTTGGCTGACGCGGACGGCAGCAAGTCATTCAGCCCAGCGCCTCGGTGATCAGAGCCCAGAAGATCATCAATTCCCGTGCCGGAGAGACGCACGCTGAATAGAGGCGCTTCTCCCTCCTCCGCGGTCACGTTCAACAGTGCCAAGCGCGGCAAATGCGTTACCAGATCTCCTGGCGAGATGTCTATGCGGGCTGGCATGTCTCGCTCAGCGCGCTTGTCTTGCCAATATGCCAGGAGATCCTTCAATCGCCGGTCAACCAGGTCGATCGCTGGATCAACAAACAGGTTTAGTGGTTTTAACCGCAATGCCTTCGCCAAAACCGATCACCCTTCCTAACACCCACTGCTCTCCGGTCCAATACAGAGAAACGTACAAACCGTGAATTTAGGCAATATCGGTCTGACTGTCATTAAGCAGGGCGTCGTTTCTCCAGCAAAATGGCAACCACCAATCCTGCGGCCACAACTGAGAAACCGGGGACACCGATATTAAGGCCGACGACAGTCTTATCAGACCCGCCCAAGTATTTCATAGAGCCAGCGTAAGTGTCGCGGATGAGAAAAGCGGACAAAAATCCACCGGCAATGAGTAAACCCACGATGAATGCCTGAATTACCTCATCCTTGATCCAGACCAGCCACAGAACCGGACCCACCAGACCTGTATTGGTTAAGAGTTGCCAGACCTCGCAGCACGAACGTTTGAAAAGCTCACGGCCGCCATTCAAAAGAGGCTACAGCAAGGGTCTGTAGACCGTCGAGAGAGGCTGAAAGTGTTCGCCGATACAGTTATCGATTTTGGGCTCAGCCACCCCAAGCGCTACCGCCTGCTCTGGCGGTGAGACTGTCTTGCGTTGGATGACCAACGCTTGTTGGCTCAGATGGATGCGCTCTACGAACCGCTGATTGCTCTGTATGAAAAGGGCGGCCAAAAGGTTCGGCGGAGAGCAGAAACCTCCGGGATCGCGCTCTGGCCCATGGTGCATGGCTATGTTTCGCTCCGTCTGGACGGCAATCTCATTCCCCTGCGAGACGAGGTATCAAAAGAGCCACGGGAGCGCGCCATCGTAGACGCGCTGTTTGACGGGATTGCATCCAGGTAGACGGCTCCAGGGCCGTCACAGAAACGCTCTTGGCGCATGAAACTGGTCCATTGATATATGGTTACGAACGGGGTAGGTTCCGCCGCGTGAGCTGGTGCTGAAAAGCACTTGCACCAGAGCACCCGTAGCTCAGCTGGATAGAGCGCTGCCCTCCGAAGGCAGAGGTCACACGTTCGAATCGTGTCGGGTGCACCAATTATTTCAATGAGTTAGCAAAAACGCGCTTGCGCATAAATTGATTGGGCTAACACCCGGCTAACACCGCGAAGAAAATTCAAGCAATCACTCGTCGATTGTTGGCGCGTCCCAGCGAGTGACAATCACGTCGCCAATTGCCCCGGCTCTCGCTTCGATGCTCTTTTCGGTCCAGTCTTCGACCTTCGCGACCATGCGGTTTAGGGCGAGCAGCGAACCGGACAGCTTTTCGCGCTTTTTCACCCAACCGGCGTTGCCCAAACTTGGGTTCAGTGAACCCGTTATGAGCGTGAGATTTCCTATCGTGTCAACTGCTTGAGCGCGGGTTTCGACCAGAGCTTTCATAGCGTCATCCATGGGCACACCCGCAATCATCGCTTCGAAACTTGATTCGTGGGACGCATTGCTTCCGTCACTTAGGGGCCAATGTTCAGCCCACTTGCGGGGCATCAAATGTTCGATGGTCAGGTTTGAGGTCGAAACGGTCACTTCGTCGAATTTGTCACGAAGATCGTATTCCACGTTTTGAAGGATGAACCGGAGTCGGGGTGTCGGGATCACTGCGTAGGCTTTGCGACGCAGCACGGCTTCCTTCACTTGGGCGTCCGTCGGCATTCTCGATATGTCGCCTGTCATCGACGCCATGTGCTTGCTGAAAGCGTCGAATGCATCCGGTGTGGATTTTGCGGCACGGATGAAACTTGTTGTGACCTTGTTGTAGTTCTTCGTGGTCAGGCCGCACAGTTCGCGGCGCACCAGATAGCTTTCAAGAAGCTCAAGGATTTTTCGTTGTTCGCTTTCGTCGGGAACGTAGCTGAGAACCCACAAAACGAAGGGATGGAAGGTCGATAAGTCCCAAGTCTTTAAAACATTGGAAATGCGCCCAACGATAGAACCTTCCTTAGCCTCTTCAAGAAGCCGATAATTTTTGGCATGGCTGATAAGCACATCCAATTCTTCCGCAACTGTCGGAAAGGCGCGGTCGCGGGCATAATGCTGATATTCGGTTGCGATTTTACCGATATTGGCATCCCTTGCGGTCTCAGCGACGACTGTATGTGCGATAAGGTGGTCTGCCCGCGCCCGTTTTAGTCGCCCTTGCCGTACTTCGTCTGACCAAAACGGCTCTTCGAATAACTTCCACCGACCATCGAATAGCTTTTCATCGTCTTCCCCAAGCTTGCGCGCACGGTGGAAGACGCTGTTTCGGATAAGGTCGAAAGGTGCTAGCGGCTTGCCCAGCCCGTTCAGTGAAGCGAAAATCTCTTGCGCGTCGTCGTTCTCGTCCAGTTGAATTATTACAATTTGAAACCCGGCGAGAAAGCCTTCAAGCAGTGCGCCAAGCACGGCTTCGGCATCGTCTCCCACCTCTACGCGATCAGCAACGAAGCTAGCTATTTCGGTGTGTAGATGGTGGTAGGCGAGCAAGAGCTTCGGCGTGCCTCCCTTCTTGATACGTCCCGTGCCGTGAAAATATCTTGGTGTGAATGACGCTACGACTTCTGCATATTCTTCGGTGGCAATTTTCTGAAACAAGTCGCGGTCATATGCCGACGGCCAAAGCTTGAAGCGCTCCTTTTCGGCGTCCTTCATGCCCTTATTTTCGTCGTTGAACAGATAGGTGTTTGCAACTTCGATTAGATGCTTGATATCCAGCTTGCGGGCCGCCTCACGAATTGCGGCAAGCACGATCTGAAACGTCGTTATCCGTTGTTGGCCGTCTACTAGGAAACGAAGCGGCACAACTCCAAATGCCTGCTTGCTTGGTTCGGCATATATTATCGCGCCGAAATAGTGGGGTAGTGGCGTGCGGTCTTCCTCCAACCGTTCAACGGCCTTGTCGCGAAGATCGTCCCACAGTTTTGGAATTTGTTTGTCAGCGTCCGTTTCCCACTCATAATGGCGCTGATAGACAGGCACGACCCATTGTTGGCGTTGTCCCAGAACAAAATTCAGATCATGTGCCTTCGCGTCCATGCCCTATATCCTCACCCCAAACCATAAAAATTCGAAACCTGATCCTTCACCGCTTCGCGAAGAGCGTTGGTGTCGTTCAGGCGCAATTGCTTGATCCCGGCAATGTTGAAACCGATATCCTTTTTCACATCGCCGATCGATCCGTTGTGGATCAGAAGGAAGTTCTCATGGGCAAGCCCTTTGCCTTGGTTCAGGCCCATAAGGTAGCCGATTTCCTGATAGACGTTTTTGTTGCCGTGCGTGAGGTCTGCGATCAGAAGCCCCGAATCTTCGATCAAACGTAGGACTTCAGCGTTGATTTCGTAGGAATAACCGGTGTCGAATTGGTCGATACGGATTGGCCGGATTTCGATGTCGAGTTCGTGAGCCTTGTTCAGATCATCGACCGCGCTTTTGATGGCGTCGAAGTTGGGCTTCGTGTCTTCGCTGAACTGCATAGACACAAACACTTGGCGTTTGCGCGATTGGGCAATCTTGCCGAAAATCTTTATCAGGTCCGCCGCATGGATCGATTGCAGTTCGTATTGGTGCGTTCGCAATACCCAATTGGTGAACTGCTCATAGGTTCCGCGCGAACGGTCGCCACTCAATTGGAAAAACAGGCAAGCCGCGAACAGCCCTTGTGCGGTGCACGCCTGCAATCGTTTATCGCCGTAGGTGTCATTAATGCGTTTGATCGCTTCGAATACGGCTTCGGGGTCAAGCGCGGCCTTCGGGTCAGTTTGTTTGCGAACGTCCTGCAAGGACTGGATGAGCACAGACCGGGCGCATTCGTCTTGCCCTTTGTTCTTGCCGAAGACGTTCTTTAGGTTGGACAGGTAGGTGAAGTCCAGCCGGTCTTTGAGTTGGCGGCATTGAAGGTACTCCGGCCCGAACCGGTCGTTCAAATCTCTATCGGAAAAATCTTCGGTGGCGTCTACAATCCCCTTGAACACCTCTTCAGACGTGAGCGGCAAAGCCTTGGAGTTGATGTTGTGGAACAGTGCCTTTTCGTTGCGTCGGGCGTCCTTGGCATTCCCGAAAAACACCAAACAGAAGGGCGCAACGTAGCGGTCAAACTCGACGTCCTTTAGTGCTTCAAAAGCGCTCAGGCGATGGTTGCCGTCGATCCTCTTGAACAGCTTTTCGCCGTCCGGGACGGTGATTTCGTACCGGGTCAGATCGGCGGGTGAACGGGGCTTGCGCGGCTTGACGTCCAGCCCGTTGGTGTTGGACTTGAACGGCTGGCCATCCCGGATCAATTGGAACGGGTCGCCAGAAGGCGCGCCTGTCTTCTCATAGTCTACATCCAACTGAACGGACAGAATGATTTCAGGGAAGAAGAGATATTCGCCGTCGTTGAAAAACTTCCTGATTTCTTCCACATGTTCAGGCTTCAGGTCGCGCTGATAGGCGTCATCGGCAAAAGAGCATTTGGCGATATCTGTCAGCCGGGCATAGCCGCGTACGGTCAGAAAACCACCAATTGAAGGAGCGAAGGCACCATTGAAAACCGTGCTCATGCCACATCCCCCAACAAGATTGCCTCGATTTGGGTCTTCGCCTTTTCCAGTTCAGCGTTGGCTTCAGCTTCAAGTTCAACTGCCTTTGCAACGCGAGCCTGCGCTTCGACTGCCAACGCGCGCTGCATGTCGATGGGTGGTAACGGGATCTCCAGCGTCTTAAGGAAGTCTGCGTCGACGCGTTGATGCCCTGACGACCCGGTGAAAAAACGAACTGCAGCTTTGCGAACGCGCTTCATCCGCAAAAGTGCATGCAGGTAGCCGATATCAAGCCGGTTGTCCGGCGAACGAAGAACATGGTATTCAGTCGAACCGTAACCAAAACCGTTGTGCAAATCATTGGCAACCGCAGACTTTCCGTTCTCCATACAAGGCGTAATTTTTGCCCACAGCAGATCGCCATTCTGGAACGAGGTGTAGCCGACATTCTCAGAAAGGGCGCGCGTATCGTCTTTCTCAATTATCCCCAAGCGATCAGAAATCGCGTCCATTGGAACGAAACTAACCTCGTCGGCATCGGTAAGACCGCGAAACACCGTTCTCGGGTTGACGGCGCAAACCGTTGCGAGGCGGGCATTTGAAAAGCGGTCCGAGTTCAAGTTGAAGTCGTACTGGTGAACCCGCGCATCAAATCGCCAACCGCCAAGGTCACTTGACTTGGCGAGGAAGGTACGGTTGTCGATTGTGTTTTCCGGCTCGGGCGGAAGTGCGATTCCAAGTTCAGAATATAGGTATTCGTCGATAGACGAGATTAGCGTGCCAGCTTCGCCGTGTTTCTTTTTTGCTTCGACTTTACTCTTCGCGATTATCTGTGCCAGAGCTACTTGATCTACTGTGTTGAGCTTTGGCAGTGGCAATGCACGCAATCGGTCGCCTGCAAACCCGGATTGGTTGTTCCAATTGGTGCAGAGATTGTAGAAGACCCGATTGCGGCGATAGACGTTGAGTATGTAGGCGTAAACGTCGGCATCGTATCCATCGTTCATTGCGATTTGGGTCATGTGGTTCGAAAGTACGGTCTTTGTTCCGAAAGACCCATCCCAAACGTTAGACTTTCCAACCAACTGTTGGGAATTTGTGTTGTTAAAAACGATTTCCCCAACAGATACTTCTTTCGCCGAAGGAGGAACGGAACTGTTTTCAACAAAAGTGACTTTCTCAAAATGCCAACGGCCTTTAGAATCCATATTCGTTGGGCGAAGCTGCACTACATCGGTAGGTTCATCTGCCTGTTGTTCCCGACCAATTGGAAAACCATTGCCAAAACCGCTCGCTATCTTCGAAAAACGGACGTACTCATGACGCCCACTATCCAACAGCCGCCGAAGAAAAAATGACGGCTGGAGTGGTAGAGGGTCAAAACGATCCCGCAACATGCCCCAGCTTACTTTGAAGAAATGATCTTCATTCAAGCCGGGGCTTAGGCAAAAGGGCGCGGCACCCCGCTTTCAATATGATGGATAAAGCGGCTCAGTTCCTGCGAAACAGTATCAAGCTCATTTGCGCCAGTTGGTCGCCCCGTCGCGTCGTAACCAATGTCTTCGGCAATCGCCATGAAGATTTCATAGTCCGCAACCTTCGCCTTCACAGTGGCCAAAAACTCGTCGTTCAGAGTTTCGCGAAGCGTGGCGATGCGCTCGTTATACTCTTCAGACGTCGTGGCCTTCCATTGCTGATAGGCTTCGGTTGCCTCATGCGCCTTCTTGGCCTTGTCCGCTTCGGCCTTCAGCTTGCGCTTGGCATCCGTGGTTAGATTGCCTTGGGCGTCGAATGCCTCCAGCTTGGCAACAAGCCCTTGGTCGATATGCTGAATGGTGGCGTCGCCCTTCTTCAGCTTCGCCGCCTTTTCCTTGATTAGCTTTTCCAGCGCCTTGCCGCCGTCCTTGCGACCATGGATTTCGTCTTGCGCCTTTTCCTTCGCGCGCTGAATGGCGATGGTGGATGCGTCGTCGTGCTTGCGCAGGAACAGAACAGAACTTTTCACGCCCGCCCCATTGGCCGCAAACGCAAACTGTGGGAGCGACACGACGCTTACAATGCGCCAATGCTCTTCGATCCAATCGCGCACATATTGCATGCTGGAATTGGTGAGGATGCTATCCGGGATGACCATCGCCATGTAGCCGCCCGGCTTCAGGAAGCGGTGGCATTGTTCGATGAACAACACTTCGGTTGTCTGTTGGTCGCGCGCCTTTTCCAATAGGGTGCGGCGGATGAAGTCCTTTTCGCCCACCTTCTTCTGCTTGACCGTGATGTTCTTCAGCTTGGCGTCGATCCAATCAACGTCCTTGCAGCCAAGATCATAATCTTTAAGATAACGCTTTTCGTTCAATTTCACTTTCGCGCCAAAAGGCGGGTTGGTGATGATGTAGTCAAAACTGTTGGGTTTGAAGCCTTGGTTCTTCGTCCGGTCGCGCATTGTGTCGATAGGTTCAAGCCCATCGAAAGCGATAACATTGGTATGACCATCATCATGGATGATCATGTTCATCTTTGCCGTTCGGGCGATGCCTTCGGAAATCTCAATGCCGAAGAGATTGTTTTCAGCAAAGTCGTGCCAATGCTTGTGGTGCTGGACCGATGCCAGTTCGAAGTAGCCGTCTTCCGCCATTTTGTCGGCTTCACGGCGTACCTTGTCCAGCGCATGTAGCAGGAAGCCGCCGCTGCCGCATGATGTGTCGATTACGACGGAATCGTGATTGATCGGCAAGGCGTCGACGATGAATTTGACGATGTTGCGAGGGGTAAAATACTGCCCGAACTCGCCTCGGAAAAAGCCGGTCATAAAGGTTTCGAAGGCGCGCCCTTTGCTATCGAGATCGGTTTTGCCAAGGTCTGTGCCTGCAAGATAACCAACAACGGTTTGAAGCTCCGAGTTCGACAACCGGATATCTTCCTTGAAAACTTCGGGGTCTTTTTCACGTCCCTTATGGTAGAGCGCCTGAATACGCTTTTTCAGGTCGTCGCCCTTGTCGTCAGTGAAGACTTGAAAGTCGTACGGCTCACCCGGCTTGCGGTTGGTTCGTTCGTCCCAAATTTTGCAGAAGATCAGTTTGTCGAGTTCGTCGAAGGCTTCGGAAGGGTTGCGCTTGCCGCCTGCCCACAGGGCATCATGGGCTTGTTTGAACTTACGAGTGAGTTCGTTTTCTTCGACGATCTCAAGTTCAAAGCCGTCCTTTCCGCCCTTGGTGTATTTGGCGCGCGACGCCTCTTCCTTACCCTCTTTGGGAAGGTCAGCGATCCGGTTTTCAACGCGTTCAGCGCCGCCAAAACCGGATACCTTGAAGTAATCGTTGCGGATGCCTGACGTCATCCACATGAAATCGGCTTTCAGAGAATTGGCATACCCGAAGCCCTGTTCGACGGCCTGATCCAGTTCACCTTGGCTGGCCTCTTCACGCTTGCATTCAACAACGATGTAGGGCGTCTTTTTAGCTTTGTCCTTGAAGACAACGATATCCGAATGAATGTTTGGGACACGGTGCGGAACTGTGAACTCGATATCGATTTGCTCTTGCGAGTAGCCGTAATCGACAATGAGCGAGACATAGGCACTTGCACGAACGAATTCTTCCGGATCGCTAAGACGGTATTTCTTGTTAAGCGCTGGATAGACGACGTTCTTTTCGTCATCGTCTAAGGCGATGATGCCACCCTTCAACGCGGCTTCGTTTTCGCGCTTGAAGCGATCCAGATTTTCTTCGTACGCCATTATTTATCATTCCCGTTCGAGTGTTTCGCCGCTACGACCGCTTCGGCCTGTATGACGCATAGTTCAAGTTCTTCTACTGCCATTCCAGTAGCCGCGTTTGCAAAGCGGCCTACAAGTGCCGCCTTCTTTGGTTCCTTGTCTTGCGCGTCGACAACTCCAAGCAACCAATTTGGCGTTGTTCCGAGAACCTCAGAAATAGACTTGAGGGTAGCCAAATCAGGTTCCCGACGCCCCGAAACGTAGTGAGCATATCTACGCTCTTCCAAGCCAATACGTCTTGCAGCTTCGGCGTTTGATATGCCGAGTTGCTTGGCGCGTTCCCGTAACCGTTTTGCAAATATATCCATGGGAACATTTTGTTCCCTATCCACACAAACATTGCCACGTACGTTACGTAGTGCTACACGAACATAATGTAGTCAACAGATACATTGGTGTGTTGCAGCCATGGGATTGAAAACTTGGATTGAAACCGCGATTTGGATTGTTTGCCTATCTCCAATCTGGGGCGCGTTCGCATGGTGCTTTTGGGAAGGCTCAGTTCGTCCGCGCTTGATACCGCGTTCGGAAATTTCGGCGGAAGCTGATCGGCTATGGGCGGAAGACAGCAAACGGGCTTTCGAACGAGCTTGCATCGAAGAGCACGCGGCTTGGTATAGGTCACAGGAGTTCGAACAAGGGCGCTGGCGTCGTATCCGCGAGGAGATCATGCGGCGGGAAGAGGCGCAGGGAACTAATTTTCGGAAGGTTCGTCGATTGTCGGCTTAGCCGCCTCCTCCGACAAGGCACGTTGCTGGCGTCGCAGCTTGGCTTCCCATTCTTCATCGGTGCCGTGATCGACAACAACCATGACATTGCGTTGGTCTACGAGAGTGTTGCCCTGAACGTTGACTTCGGCAAGTGGTGTTTTTGCCGTTACGACCGCGATGATTTGCAGGTACGCTTTAGGGTCCGTCCGTCGCAAGGTTTCAATTGCGTCCGCGCCATGCTCTTGGAAGTCAGTGACCAAGGCGGACAGGAAGGCTTCCGACAGCTTGTTTCGCGACCCTTTGGGGCGTTTTCCGCCGTTATTCCCCGTTAGAAAACGGCCATCCGGGCCGCGTTCGGGTTGGCCGGACGGGTCCGCTAATTCTGCTAAAGGCGCTAAACTGTTTGCATGATTAGCAGCATTAGCAGCGGGGTCTGTGTCGTCAATCACGGTATCAACCTCCAAGCTTCCTTGCGAGGTTTGCCGTCCAATACAGTTCCGGGGGTAACGCGTTCAATCCAACCGTGATCTTCCAGCGTTTCCGCCGCGGCTCTTGCAGCCTTGGCATTGCGAAGGTCCGAGGGGCCGCGCTGATAGATCGTCGCCAAATGAACGATTGGGCTTTCCCACGACTGCCACCATGAAAGCAGTTTTTGAGCGGATCGAAGGTCGCGGGGAACGGACGCGCCATCGGCCAAGCGCAGCATTTCGTTGGCATAGTGATAGGCCAACTGAATACCGCACTGCATGGCGGGCGGTGAAACTTCCATCGTGTCAGGGTCGTGATAGACCGACAGGACAGCCGCCAACCTTCCCGCATGTTCGGCAAGTTTCCCGGCGAATGCTCGGATGCGATGCAGCGCCCCGTCTGACCGCATGGCGCGTTCGCATTCGTCATGGAAGGCAATCCAAGCCGTCGCTGCGTTATTGGATAGGGAAAGCGCCGGGGGATCAAGCGCGTCGGGCATGTCGTCGGCCATGACCGGCGGGCGCAGAAGCAAGTAACGCAACCGGTCGTTATAGCTGGCCAAAGCGGTAGACGCAGACGCAGGCGGCGCACGGAAGAGGCGCGTTCCCGCCGTGCTTTCCGGCGCAACCAAGAGCATACGCGCGGTCAAACCGATACCGTCGAAGAGACTCTTGCCGAACAGTTCATCGGCGACGACCGGCTGAAGCATGATGTGGGCGCTGCATCGTCGTCCGGGCAAGTAGGTCGAACCCGTGGTGATGCGCTTGCGGCGGATCGGTTCGCCGTCCCACAAGATGTTTAACAGCGCTGCCGTACGCATCTTGCTTTCGTCACTGAAAGCTGCGCCACCAATGAGCATTCCACCTTCGGCGGTGAAGACGCCTGCGAAGGGCCTACCTTCGGCAAGGTGCATGGTAAGGGCTTCGGGCGTCGGATCGGACACAAGAAGCATTGGATGGGGCGGGGCTTTCGGTTCAGGACCGATAGCGTCCAACGCGCTGCGAAGCCCCGCCGGGTTGTTCTTTGCGTTGCGCTTGGCTTGTTCACGGGCAAAATCCCACGCGTCCTTGGCATTGATGTAGGCGAGCCGTTCGCCCTCGGATTGCCGCCGCCATTCCTGTTCGACCGCGTGAATGGGTTCAAGCGCGATACGGTCGATGCTGGACTTCCGTTCGCCGCTTTCGGCGACGGACACGAACAGCCCCGTCAGCGGTTTCGAACCGCCCGCTGGCAGACGGACATTCCGCTGCGCCTGAATGGCCAACGTCGCCGCTGCAAGCACCGATTGGGCGGCAATCGCTATGGGTGCTTGCGTCATTTGGTGAGCGGCCAATGCGGCGTCCTTCAGCGGCCCCAGCGCCTCGATTGGGAAAACGGGGGCTGGGGACAATTCCCGAAAAAGGGGGCGCTTTTCCGTCGTCTTGGCTTCGCCGATGGTGCGTTCTGCGAAGGAAGCTGCGTCCTGTGGGGTCCAACGGGCGGGGTCAGAAGTCATCGACGCCACCCAAGCCCGCGTCGCCAAGTCCGCTCAGCGCCGTCTTGGTTGCTTCGTTCTGCGACAAGCCGATTTGCCTTCCGCAGGCGACAATGAGGCCCACAGCAACATAGCGGTCAATGTGCCGATCCGCGATCATCTCGCCTAGGCGGCAAGCAGCCCAATGAAGTGTGCTGTTGCGTTGGCCGACCGGGGCCGTCGCGACCTTGTAGGTGATGCCCTTTAGCCGCGCCAAGGTGAAAACTTCCGCTGAAACAGGGCCATATTCAGACTGTGTGCATCTGGGCTTCGCGATGACCGAAGCTTTCTGCATCATGGCAAGCAGCCACGACGGCGGTTCCGCCAACACCTGCGTCTGTAGGGCTTGCGCCAAGAGCAAAGGCGTCGCGTTCCAAAGCCGGTATTCGCGGCCATCGGCCAAACGCGATCCCGCTGCAATCACGTAGGCGCGGTCGCGAATATCCACGGCAGGCGCAAGCTTTCCCTTCGTTTCCGTCAGCGTGGCCGGGCGGCGAAAGACGAAATGGAACCCTTGGTTCGGCGTTGCGACGCACGGTGCAAGAGCCGGATTGAACCCGTTGTCGCGGAACCAACTGGACAGGGTTTCAACGCCGTCTTCTTGCCCGTGCCGGTCGGCGTCGATGACGATAATCCCGTTGGTGTGGCATGGAAGACCGACAATTGCGCCCGGCGTGTTTTCCCACCAAGCGTAGACCTGTGTAACATCGCAACTGGCACTATTCATGCCACCGGATATGTAGGGCGACTTGCACTTGCCGAATTGGTCATCGCATTCGCGGCACGGAAACACAGCCACGCCGTTTTCGGCATAGGTCAACGCCACCAAAAGGTTGTGGGGCAAGCAGTTCATTTTGCCGCCCCGTTCTTGATTGGGCCAAGTTCCGATGTGCTGGAAACCGCCCGCGTCATGCGCGACTGCGCCCAGTCATCAAGGTCGGTAGGCAGGTAGACCGGGAACGGCCCCAGCTTGCGAAACTTCGGCCCACCGCCCACGCAGGCCAGTTTGGCAAGGGTGTCGGTTGTATAAGCGCCATAGCGCTCTTGCAGATAGGCCGCTGCTTTGTCGCGGCGCAGGTAGGTTAGTTCTGACATTCTTCCAATTCCCCGTGTTAGGTTGCATTGGAGTCAGCTTGTCAGAACGGGACTGCAAATCCGATTTGTGAAAGTGGCCGCAAGGTAGGCGCTTGAAGCGAATTATCTAGCTACATCAGGGCGTCCGAATAGGGCGTCTATCTCTTCGGATGCGTTGATCTGTTTCCGAATTGACGAAGACGAAATCCCATAGATGGACGCCGCCTCTTCGACGCCTCGCTTCATTTTCTTGTCGCCGTACTCTTTCATTTTTTCTATGGCGTAACGCGCAGCATGTCGCCTCAACATCGCGTGCCGTACCCTGCTATGCCTGGGCCTTGCGTTGGTGTCTGGTTTTAGAACAAGCTTCGCTTCCCGCTTTCCCTCGCACATATCGGCTATCCAGTTGCGGACGGCGCTTGAGATAGGTGCGTTGCTACGCAATAGGTCGATGAGTGGCTGAATGTCCAAATCCTGCCGTCTTGTGAGTTCGTTGATTTCGTCCGGCGACAGAACTGATCCTCGCGCGGTCTCGTCTAATACAGACGCGCGAAAGCCTTCGACGGATCGTATCAACTTTATTTCGTCAGCGTTCGCGCCATGCCTGCTCATTACGAATTGCCCTTCTTCATAGGCATTACGACGTTGCCCTTGTTGCCACCCATCGCCGCCGCAATCGTACCGGAAATGCTTTCGGATGCGCGGCGCAACGGGTCGTCGGCCAAGTGGGCGTAGCGAGCGGTCGTTGCGGGCGATGCATGGCCTAAGAGCTTGCCGACCGTGGCAAGCCCCATGCCTGCCCCGGCACCGACTGACGCGAATGAATGCCGAAGATCATGCAGCCTTACACCTTCAAGGCCCGCGTGGCGGGTAATGCGTTCCCAAGGGCGTTTCAGGTCCGAACGCGGTTTGTTTGGTAGCGCACCCGCAATCACATAGTCACCCATGCGTGGAATGTCGGCCAAGACTTCTAGCGCGGGCGCTCCAAGCAGCACCTTCTTTGCGCCGGTCTTGGAGTCGGGCAGGTTGAGCACGCCACGTTCGAAATCGACTTCTGACCATCGCAGGGCAAGGATTTCCCCGGTACGGCAGCCGGTCAGCATCAACAGTCGGATAGCTGCGACGGCGAAGGGTGACACAACTTCGCGCCGGTTTTCGTCCTTCACGGGGCGATGCTTTGTTTTTTTGCCTTCGTTGAAGAACCACGGAAGCCCAATCGTTTCCGCCTCGCGTAGCGTGTCACCTAAGCGCTGCATTTCGTCCATGGATAGAAAGCGTTCGCCTTTCCTATCGGCGTAGACCTTCACGCCGAAGCGTGGGTTTGTTTCGATGTAACCCCGCGCCACGGCATAACTAAAGATTCCGCCAAGCAGCCGAACCGTTCGGGCGGAAGTTCCCTTTCCGCCGGTTACAACGGAGCGCCCTTTTTCCACGACTGCCGTCTTACCGTTCGCCACGTCACGCATAAAGCGCTCTATATCACCGCGCTTCACTTCTCCGATGCGCTTCTTACCCAAAAGCGGTTTGATATGTCGGGCAATGCGTCCTCGGTCCGTCGCAACGGTGGACAGTTTCTTGCCGTCGCAACCTTCATCTAGGTATTCATCGCAAAGTTGGGCGACGGTCAATTCAGCGCGCTTCCGCGCCTTTTCGGCGGCTTCATCTTCGCCCAGCGCGGCCTTGGCGAGCGTTTCCTTCGCCTTAGTCCGCGCTTGATCGGGCGTCAGTTCGCCAACCTTACAAATTGTCACCATGCGCGGCTTGCCGCCGCGACCGGCCCCCTTGATGCGGTACATGACGACAAAACTTTTCGCCCCGGAACTGCGCACCCGACAGCCGAAGCCGCGAAGCTCGCCACACCATGCGATAAAATCCTTCGCCGGGTCCGTCTGCGGTTCAAGCGCATCTACAACGGTTTTCGTGAGCTTGCGACTTTCCATTCCGAACCTCTCAGGCTAACACCCGGCTAACACCAAAGCGCCAATTCGGGACAAACCAGAGTAACGCCTAGAAAATCTAATACCCCAAAAGCCTCATATTTTCAATGATTAAGGTAAAGAGTGGAAAAGCAGATAAATGGCAATAAATACCCTACCCGCGCCCTCCGAAGGCAGAGGTCGCACGTTCGAATCGTGCCGGGTGCACCATCGACTTTTGCTCTGTGATGGGTTCGACCAAAGCGGCTCAAGCGCGGCATTCGACAGACGAACTTGCGCCGATTATCCTCTTCAAACACACAAAGATAGCCAGGTTTGAAGACCTAGTAGGTTTCCCACCCTGGGAGGTGCGAGAGCAGGTCGCCGCGATGAAAGTGATTTCGAGACTTAAAGAGCGTCTGGACTGGTCAGGTCGGCAGGCTGCGGTTCCTGAAGGGACAGTAGTTTATGCGATCGGCGACGTTCACGGGCGCGATGAGCTGCTGGAAAACCTCTTGGCACAGATTTCGGCGCATGCAAGCCAGCACGACGCGGATCGACGGGTAATTGTCTTTTTGGGCGATTATGTAGACCGTGGCTGGCAATCCAAAGAAGTGCTTGAACGGCTTTCCAATCTCGAAATGCCTGGGTTTGAACCGGTCTTTCTCAAGGGTAATCACGAAGAAGCATTATTATCGTTTTTGGATGATCCGCATTTTCTTGAAAGCTGGCGTCAGTATGGCGGCCTTGAAACACTTCATGCTTATGGGCTGAAGGATCTCAACTTCCGGGCGGATGAGGACTATCTGCACAACGTGCATTCAGAGTTTGTTACGGCGCTGCCAGCACATCACCGCACATTTCTCTTAGGCCTACCTTCCAAGTACGAGCTTGGCGGCTATCTGTTTGTTCACGCCGGTGTTCGTCCTGGCGTCCCGCTGGAAAAGCAACAAGAGCATGACCTACGCTGGATACGCGATGAGTTTTTGAATTCACGGCAGGATTTTGGAAAGCGTATCGTCCATGGCCACTGCCCTGAGGAAGATCCGCAAGTGCGGCCAAATCGGATCGGCATAGACACGGGCGCCTATATTACCGGCGTGCTTACAGCTGCCGTGTTAAAAGGCACAAATGTTTCGTTCTTGAAAACTACAGCCTAGTCCAAATAGCTGCGGCACCTCAGAAAGCTGCCACAGCCTTGTACTTAACCGAGCTATGCTCTGATTACATCTTCAGTATGAGCGACAGACCTACGACATTCTTGTCGTAGTCTTGACCAGCGAGAGATGAGTTCCGGCTGGCATAGTCATACCCAAGTGCCAGCTCAGCATTGCGGTTCACCAGATATTGCACCCCAATGCCCGCAGAAATGGTCTCATCATCCCGCGTAATTCCTTCGAACTTCACATCCAGGTAAGAGGCATCAGCGGTCAGGATAATGTTGCG
>Ga0189286_100171_pt1 | contig 33273 bp, 23 predicted proteins | sample UW69minimetaG_FD_130330 | JGI IMG/M metagenome (GOLD analysis project Ga0189286, IMG submission 130330) | Marine microbial communities from the Costa Rica Dome - UW69 mini metaG | ecosystem: Environmental > Aquatic > Marine > Oceanic > Photic zone | place: Costa Rica: the Eastern Pacific...
ATATGTCTCGACTTCAAACCCCTCTGCCTCAAGGGTGATAGAAACCGACGTCAGGATATTCCTGTCGTCATCCACAAGGGCAATTTTCGACATGGGATCGGTCCTTATTACTGCTCTTATTATGTCTGTTTTTTGCGGCATTATGCGCAATTCAGACTGGGGCAATCAACGTAAAAGTGCGATTCGGGTAACAAACCGGACTTATTTGGCCAGAAATTCCTTGAGCAATGGCTAAATTGTCTCACTTTTGGCGACAATCCCAGCACGCCCTTTCCTATCGGAACACTTGATTGCGCTAACCTGCATTTGGTTGCGCTAACTGCGCCAAACCGTCCTGTTCTTATCAATAATTGGCATGTTATGAGGCCCTTGTCGCACTTCGGGGTGTTTTGACGCGCAAGAATATTTCGCCCCGAGGACTTTCAAGGACCGCCGCAACAGGACAAGCGGCTACAGGAGTAAGATAATGACATTTGGACGGGTAAACCCGCAATTCCGCCTGCAAGATCAAGGGATCGAAGGTCTGGGAAATGTCTATTACAACTTTATGGAGCCTGCCCTCATCGAGTCCGCGCTGAAACGCGGCGAGGGCACTCTGGGCAACGGCGGCACCTTTTTGGTGAGCACCGGCGAATTCACCGGCCGGTCTCCTAAAGACAAGTTCACCGTCCGTACCCCGATGACTGAGGACACCATTTGGTGGGAAAACAACGCCCCAATGGAGTCCGACGCGTTTGATCGCCTGCATGCCGATATGTTGGAGCACATGAAAGGCCGCGACTACTTTGTACAGGACCTGACCGCAGGTGCCGATCCGACGCACGCCATAAACGTGCGGGTCGTAAACGAGCTTGCCTGGCACAACCTCTTCATACGGCACTTGCTGCGCCGTCCGGACCGGGACGCGCTGGACAGCTTTGTGGCGGATTACACCATCATCAACTGCCCAAGCTTCAAGGCGGATCCGGCGAAGCACGGATGCCGGACCGAAACTGTGATCGCCGTGAACATCGAGAAAAAGATGATCCTGATCGGCAACACCGAGTACGCTGGTGAAAACAAAAAGTCCGTCTTTGGCCTGCTGAACTACTTGCTGCCGGAAAAAGGCATCATGCCGATGCACTGCTCCGCCAACCACGCCAAAGACAACCCTGTCGACAGCGCTGTGTTCTTCGGCTTGTCCGGCACCGGCAAAACCACGCTGTCCGCTGACCCGAACCGCACTCTGATTGGTGATGACGAACACGGCTGGTCCGATCGCGGCACCTTCAACTTCGAAGGCGGCTGCTACGCAAAGACCATCGGCCTGAACCCGGAAGCCGAGCCGGAAATCTACGCCACCACCAAGATGTTCGGCACCGTCATTGAGAACATGGTTTTCGACGAAGAAACCAAAGAGCTCGACTTTGAGGACAAAAGCCTCACCGAGAACATGCGCTGCGCGTACCCGCTGGATTCGATCCCGAATGCATCGGACAATGGCCTTGGCGGTCACCCTAAAAACGTGATCATGCTGACCTGTGACGCTTTTGGTGTGCTGCCGCCTGTGGCCCGTCTGACACCAGCGCAAGCAGAGTACCACTTCCTGTCCGGCTTCACCGCCAAAATGGCAGGCACCGAGCGCGGCCTGACGGAGCCAACGCCAGCCTTCTCCACCTGCTTTGGCGCGCCGTTTATGCCGCGTCGCCCTGAAGTTTATGGCGCACTGCTGCGTAAGAAGATCGCTGAGTTTGGCACCACATGCTGGTTGGTGAACACCGGCTGGACCGGCGGCGCTTATGGCACCGGCTCTCGCATGCCGATCAAAGCCACCCGCGCGCTGCTGACTGCAGCCTTGGATGGCTCGTTGAACCACGTGGAATTCCGCAAGGATGCCAACTTTTGCTTCGAAGTTCCGATCTCTGTGCCAGGCGTAGACGACACCCTGCTGGATCCACGCGGCACATGGTCAGACAAAGACGCCTATGATGCGCAGGCTACCAAGTTGGTCGGGATGTTTGCTGACAATTTCGAGCAGTACCTGCCCTATATCGACGCTGACGTGAAAGCAGCGGCCATCGGTTAAAGGCTCTAAGCGCAATTTTTTGAAAGCCCCGACAGCTGTCGGGGCTTTTCTTTTGCCGTGCAAATTGATGCGCGTTCACGCCCAAAAGCATGAAGTCCATTGCCGACGCGCTTTCGTTTTTGACGCGGGCTTCAAGAAACAAAAAACCTGCACTTTTGATGCGATTTCTCTCTTGACCCCACCCCAGGAAGAGCCTAAATCGCACCACACTTACGGCGGTATAGCTCAGTTGGTTAGAGCAGCGGAATCATAATCCGCGTGTCCGGGGTTCAAGTCCCTGTACCGCCACCAAGAATTCCAAAGCCCGGATGGACCGCCATCCGGGCTTTACTTTTTAGTACATGCGGGCACGAAAAAAGGCGGCGGACATTTCTGTTTCACCGCCTGCCTACTTCAGCCGAGCCGCTTTTAGACTTTCGCCGACAGCATGGTTTCCAGCATCGTAGTACTCTTGCGTACGCCCTCCGCGGCTTCCTCACGCACAATGCCATAGCCGCGAATTTCCTTTGGCGCGGTCAAAAGCGCCCAGCACGTGTCGCGGTCCTTTTCGCTGTATCCGCGCTCGACGAGATCCAATACGCTCTCAAACCAAATAAGCAGCTCCCGATCCAGCTTTCGGTCTACACTGAAACGGAACGGGTCCAGGAACGACCCACGCAGCCCACGTGCCTTGGAAAGCGCCCCTAACAGGGGCTGCATCCATAGCCCCAGCTTGACCTTTTGCGGACGCCCCTCTGCGTCTCGGCCCAAAGGCAACATCGGAGGCGCCATATGGTAGTTCACCTTGAAGTCACCCTCGAATTCCTCGTTCAAGCGCGTGGCAAACGCTGCATCCATATGGAGGCGCGCAACTTCGTATTCGTCTTTGTATGCCATAAGTTTAAAAAGTGACTTTGCTGCCTCGATCAGCAGATCCTCCGGCAGCACTTGTGCCAGTTTCTTCATGCGGGCCTCAAACCGCGCGGCATATTTGGCACTTTGGTAGTCGGCCAAAAACGCACCCCGCTTGGCAATCAAGGTGTCCGCCGTTTCCGCAACACGGGGCTTTTCCAGCGGGATGGCCTCAGGATCATGTGCCAAAACACGGCCAATATCGAAAGCCTTAGCATTTTTCTCCACAGCAACACCGTTGAGCAGGATTGCCTGCTTCAAGGCCACTTCACTCACTGGCACCAATCCCCGCTGATACGCAAATCCAAGCATCATCACATTGGCAAACACGCTGTCTCCCATGACCTTTTCAGCCATCTTGTTCGCATCCAGCGCGCGCACATTGTCGTTGCCCACAGCCTTGCGAATGACCTCTTCCCGCACGCCTACTTTCAGGTCGGCGTCTCGGTTCAGGACCAGATCACCCGTTGGCATCTCTGCAGTGTTGAGCACCACCTGCGCGCCTTTGCGGTAATGCACACTGGCTTTGGGCGCAGAACTAACCACCACATCGCAGCCAATAACAGCATCTGCCGCGCCACTTTCGATGCGCACCTGGTTGACTGCAGCAGGGCTCGTTCCGAGACGGATATAGCTCAGCACTGTGCCAAATTTCTGCGCGAAACCAGTGAAGTCGAGCACCGAACTGCCCAGACCTTCCAGATGCGCTGCCATGGTGATCAAAGCGCCGACGGTCACAACCCCTGTGCCGCCTACACCGGTCACCAGAAGGTCAAATGGCTTGGCCAGTGAAGGCACGCTGGGCGTGGGGACGTTAGACAGCAGGCCAGCTACATCGACATTCGCGCCATCCTTTTTGCGCCGCTTGGCGCCGGTCACGGTCACAAAGCTCGGGCAAAACCCGTCTACACAGGAATAGTCCTTATTGCAGGTGCTCAGGTTGATCTTCCGCTTGCGCCCAAACTCAGTCTCAATCGGCTCCACGCTAAGGCAGTTGGATGCTTTGGAGCAATCGCCACAACCCTCACAAACCAACTCGTTGATGAAGGCAAACGTATCGGGGTCTTCCATCTTCCCACGTTTGCGCCGACGGCGTTTCTCCGTGGCGCAAGTTTGCTCGTAAATCAGCAGGGTCACGCCTTCGATGTCGCGCAGTTCGCGCTGCACCGGATCCATGTCTTTACGATCGTGGAAAGACGTGTCCGGAGGAAAATCCGCTTTGGAAAACTTGGAGATGTCGTCACTGACCAAGGCAATGCGGACCACACCTTCAGCGCGCGCGTTCCAAGCGATGCCGTGTACCGACACCGGACCGTCTACAGGCTGGCCTCCGGTCATGGCAACCGCATCATTGAACAACACTTTGTACGTAATGTTGGCTTTTGCGGCGACGGCCTGTCGGATCGCCAGCGACCCCGAGTGATACCAGGTACCTTCCCCGAGGTTCTGGAAGATATGCTTGTTGCCGTTGTACTTTTGCGCAACCGCCACAGGCACGCCCTCGCCGCCCATCTGGGCATAGCCGCCCGTCTCCCGGTTCATCCAGCTGGCCATCACGTGGCAGCCAATGCCGCTCATGGCTTTGGAGCCATCCGGCAGTTTTGTGGAAGTATTGTGCGGGCAACCGGAACAGAAATACGGCGTGCGGTTTGCTCCCGAAACATTCAATACAGGCGGCTTCTCTTCTGTAAGCGCTGCGGCCTTCTCAAGCAGGCCTTCATCCGGAAACAGACGTGCCAGACGTTCCGCCACCACCGGCACTAGCATCTTTGGAGAGAGCTCACCGGTCCAGGGCAAAAGCGGATCGCCAACGGCGCGGTGTTTACCCACCATCTTCTCCGGCTTATCGCCCGGCCAGTCATAGAAATACTCTTTAAATTGGCTCTCAATGATGCCGCGTTTTTCCTCTACCACCAGCACTTCGGTTTTGCCGCGCACAAAGGCCAGCGCATCGCGGCGTGCTAGTGGCCAGACCATGCCGACCTTATAGATGTCGATGCCAAGGCGGCGACAGGCCGCCTCGTCGAGCCCCAAGAGGCGCAAAGCCTCCATCAAGTCCAGATGGCCCTTGCCGGTTGTCACAAACCCGAAAGTCGCCTCTGGAATGTTATAGATACGCTGGTCAATTGGGTTCACTTCAACAAAAGCTTCGACGGCACGCAGCTTGTGCCCAATGCGGGTCTCGATTTCAGGGCTGGGCAGATCGCTTGGGCGCACATGCACGCCGCCCGCAGGCATTTCGAATTCTGGCGTTACGAACTTGCGGTCGGCTTGTAACTCCACTGATCGGCCCGACTCGACTGTCTCAGAAATCGCCTTAAAGCCAACCCATGTGCCACTAAATCGGCTGAGTGCGATGCCGTATTCACCAAAGGCAAGGTACTCGTCCACGCTCGCTGGGTTCAGCGTCGGCATGAACCAAGACATGAAGGCCACATCAGATTGATGCGGCATCGAGGAGCTGACACATCCGTGGTCGTCACCCGCCACAACCAGCACTCCGCCTTTGGGGGAGGAACCATAGGCGTTGCCGTGTTTGAGCGCGTCGCCAGAGCGATCAACGCCTGGGCCTTTGCCGTACCACATGGAGAACAGCCCCTCGACGTCGCAATTCGGGTCCAGCGTGGCTTGCTGGGCTCCCAAAACAGCTGTGGCGCCAAGGTCTTCATTCACGGCGGGCATGAAGGTGATGTTTTGTTCTTTGGTGCGATTGCGTTCCCGCCAGAACTCCAAGTCCAACCCGCCAAGCGGAGAGCCACGATACCCGGACACGAAGCCGCCGGTGTTGAGCCCGGCCTCGCGGTCCCGCCGCGCCTGATCGAACATGATCCGCACAAGGGCTTGAGTACCGGTCAGAAACACTCGCCCCTCTGTTTGGTCATACCGATCCGATAGGGCATAGCTTTGAAAATCGTGGCTGGCTTGGGTCATCGCGCGCTCCTCCTGAATTGTGTTATTTTCTCACAAAACAGGCGGTTTTCCGTTTCAGTTCTCCTGGATTTCGCTCATCCGCCGATTTATTGTTTCGCATGGAAGCGGAAAAACGGAACCGAATGCCATGAACCTCGATTCGAAAGATTGCAAACTGCTCGCCCTACTGGAAAAGGATTGCCGCCTATCCAACGCGGATTTAGCCGCCGAAGTGGGCATGTCGACCTCCGCGTGCTGGCGTCGCATTCGTGCCTTTGAAGAGGCCGGGCTGATCGCGGGATATGGCGCACGCCTTAGCCAGGAGAAACTCGGCTTTACGTTCCACGCCATTGTGCACGTACAACTCACCCGCCACGATCCAGCAAACCTCAAACGCTTCATCGAAGCAGTGACCTCACGTGAGGAAATCCGCATGTGTTTTGCGACCACAGGCACGGCAGATTACCACATGCGTGTTCGCTGTACCGATATCGAGGCCTACAACCGCTTTCTCGAGGACTTCCTCTTCACCCTGCCTGCGGTAAGTTCGGCACAGACCAACGTTATCCTGCGCGATCTGAAGTCCTAATTCTTGCTACTGCGCCAGATTTTCGGCTAGCTCAAAGCTGACAACAGAAGCGAGCCTCTGCCATGAGCAAGACAATCTACATCCTGAACGGCCCGAACCTGAACCTTCTAGGGAAGCGGCAGCCGGAGATATATGGCCATGACACGCTCGCCGACGTAGAGGCCAACTGCGCGAAGGTTGGGCAGGAAATTGGCCTAGCGGTGAAGTTGATGCAGTCAAACCACGAAGGCGAAATTGTCGAGATGATCCACGACGCGCGCAACGACGCGTCTGGCATAATCATCAACCCGGCCGCCTACAGCCACACCTCTGTGGCCATTCTGGATGCGCTCAACACCTTTGATGGTCCAGTATTGGAAGTGCACATTTCCAACATCCACAAACGCGAAGAATTTCGCCATCACAGCTTTGTTTCCGCGCGCGCCGAAGGCGTGATCGCCGGATGTGGCGTGAACGGCTATGCGCTTGCGATGCGCCAAATGGGCACGCTGCTCAGCTAAGCCAAGCCCTAAAATCCCACGAAAAGGGCTCGGACAAAGCTGCCCGAGCCTAAACCTCATTTTTTCCGCATCGCATCCAGCAACGCCGCGCCCAAGGCGCCATTGCCGCTGTCTTGCTGCTTTGACTTGGCACCGTAGTTGCCCCCACCGCCGCGTGCCCCTTTGCCGCGCGGGCCACCGCTAGGACCACCACACCCTTTACCGCCGAAGCCAGACCGCGCATTGCGATCCTCCTTGGCAGAGGCCCCGCCATCCTTACGCATCGACAAACCAATGCGTTTGCGCGGCACGTCCACCTCGGTCACGGTCACTTTCACAACGTCCCCAGCCTTAACCACTTCATGCGGGTCCTTCACAAACCGGTCCGCCAACTGGCTCACATGCACCAATCCATCCTGATGCACGCCAACATCCACAAAAGCCCCGAAGGCCGCCACGTTTGTTACAGTCCCTTCCAAAGCCATGCCCGGTGTCAGATCTGAGATTTCCTCAATCCCTTCGGCAAACGTCGCTGTCTTGAAGGACGGTCGCGGATCGCGCCCCGGTTTTTCCAATTCGGAGAGGATGTCACGCACAGTGGGCAGACCAAACTGTTCTGAGACAAAATCCTCTGCGCGCAACCGCTTCAGCGCCGCACCATCGCCCATCAATGTGCGCACTTCCCGCCCACAGGCTGACACGATTTTACGCGCCACGTCATAAGCTTCCGGGTGCACCGCACTGGCGTCCAGCGGCTCATCCCCTTCGTTGATGCGCAAGAACCCAGCGCATTGCTCAAACGCCGCGGGCCCCAGCCGTGCCACGTCCAACAACGCTTTGCGTGAGCCAAAGGCCCCGTTGGCATCGCGGTGCGCCACAATCGCCTCCGCCAAAGATGGCCCAAGTCCTGACACATGTGCCAAAAGCGGGGCGGAGGCCATGTTGAGATCCACCCCAACCGCGTTCACCGAATCTTCAACTACAGCTTCCAGAGACTTGCCCAGACGATGCTGGTCCACGTCGTGCTGATATTGCCCCACACCAATCGACTTCGGCTCAATCTTCACCAACTCCGCCAGCGGATCCTGCAAGCGACGTGCAATCGACACCGCACCGCGCAGGCTCACGTCCAACTCGGGGAACTCCCGCGCCGCCAGTTCACTTGCTGAATAAACAGACGCGCCAGCCTCACTCACCACCACTTTGGTTGGCACTTTCACGCCTTTGGGCAACAGCTTCAGCGTTTCGCCCACAAGCTTTTCGCTCTCTCGGCTCGCTGTGCCGTTACCGATCGCGACCAACTCAACGCCATGCTTGGCAATCAGCGCCATTAGGGTCGCCTCGGCACCCCGCACATCATTCTTTGGCTGGAACGGATAAATCGTTGCGGTGTCCAGCAGCTTGCCGGTGGCATCCACCACCGCCACTTTGCAGCCGGTGCGAATACCTGGATCAAGGCCAAGCGTCGCTTTCGCGCCCGCTGGCGCCGCCAGCAACAAGTCTTTGAGGTTGCGCGCAAACACTTGAATGGCCTCTTCCTGTGCCCGCGCGCGCAGCTCCCCCATTAGGTCCACAGTCATCGTCAGGCTCAGCTTCACCCGCCAGGTCCATCCGGCAATCTTGCGCAGCCATACGTCGCCAGGCCCATCTGTGCGGGTATCCAGATAGCTCGCGACCATCGCCTCGGCACGCTCCTTACCACCTTCAGGATCAGGCCCAATATCCAGCGTGATCACGCCTTCCTTGGACGCCCGCATCATCGCCAGCGCCCGATGGCTTGGCACTTTGGACCACAGTTCAGAGTGCTCGAAGTAATCAGAGAATTTGGCTCCCGCCTGCTCCTGCCCGGCAATCACCTTGGCCGCCACAATCGCCTCATCCTGCAAGAACTTGCGCAGCTCTCCCAACAGCGCCGCGTTTTCGGTCAGCCCTTCGGCAACAATGTCCCGCGCGCCATCAAGCGCTGCCTTCACATCCGCAACCGTCTCGGTCACGTAACCCGCTGCCAGCGCTTCCGGGTCTTTGGAACGGTCTGCCAAAATAGCTTCCGCTAAAGGCTCCAGCCCGTTCTCACGAGCAATCATCGCCTTAGTACGCCGTTTCGGTTTGTAAGGCAGGTAAATGTCTTCCAACGCCGCCTTGGTCTCGGCCCCGACAATCACCTTGGCCAAATCATCGGTCATTTTGCCTTGCTCAGTGATCGAGGCTGCCACTGTTTCCCGCCGCGCTTCAAGCTCACGCAGATAGGCCAGGCGATCCGCCAAGGTCCGCAGTTGCGTGTCGTTCAGCCCCCCAGTGACTTCTTTCCGATAACGGGCCACAAACGGCACCGTTGCCCCCTCATCCAACAGTTTCACAGCGGCACCAACCTGATCGGGTTTGGCGGCAATCTCGCCTGCAATGGTGCGGAAAATGCGGGTGCTGGTGTCCACGGAAACTCTCTCCTGATCTGCCTTGGGATACCCTTCTTACCACCGTACCCCGCCGCGCCAAGCGCCGAATGTGACCGCGTGTGAAAACTTGCCGATGCCGAAATCGGCCTGCGCGAATTTGAACATAGCGGTATCTATACGCACCTAATTTAACAAATTCCCACAATCTCCATACTGCAGACAGACCAAGGAGACGGACGATGCCAATCACCCATACAGACTACAAATCCTCAGAAACCTTTGATTTCCCAGGAGCCATTACCCTGCGCATCTTGCTCACGGGAGAGGACACAGACGGGGCACAGGAAGTGTTTGAAGACATCGTGCAACCGGGCGTCGGCCCTGGGCGTCACATTCACCACGACCAGGATGAAACTTTCTTTTTCTTAGAAGGCGACTTCATCGTCGAAATTGACGGTGTGGTGCACGAGATGTCGCCAGGTGACGTCGCCTTTATCCCGCGCGGCAGTGTGCACGCCTTCAAAAACGTAGGCAGCGCCGAAGGGCGGCTGCGCTACATTTTCTCGCCAGCGCTCAAAATGTAAGCCATGTTCCGCGCCTTTCACAAAGCGGCGCTAGGCGGTGAAATCACCGAAACCCAAATGTCAGAGATTGCATCCACCCATGGCCAGACATTTGTCGGCCCGCCGCTCTAAACCCATGGCCCCGGCTTTGTGTCGGGGCCACGTTTCACGTATTACCCATCAAGCCCAAGTTGTGCCAACAGCGCACCCATCACAATGCGCTCGCCATCGTCCATGTCAGCTTTCCGGCTTTTGAACAGGGTGGCTTGGGACTTAAGCACCAACGCGTCACTCAAAATCTTGAGGTGGTTGGCCCGCAGGGTATCGCCCGTTGAGGTGATATCCGCCACGCCCTCAGCCGTCAGATTTTTGATGGTGCCTTCCGTGGCGCCTTGGCTGTCGACCAGTTGATAGTCTGCAACGCCGTTGTCCTGCAGAAACTCCCGAACCAAGCGGTGATACTTGGTCGCAATCCGCAGGCGGAACCCATGCGTGCGCCGGAACGCAGCCGCAGCAGCATCCAGGTCTTCCAACGTGTCCACATCAACCCAACAGCCAGGCACCGCGATGATCAGATCCGCATGCCCGAAACCAAGCTCGGCTTTCTCTTGCACCTGTTGCTCCCACTGGCCCAGCTTTTCGCGGACCAAATCAGTGCCTGTCACGCCCAGATGAATGCGACCTGCGGCCAACTCACGCGGGATTTCGCCTGCTGACAGCAAGACCAGCTCCACACCCTCAACGCCCTCAACAGCGCCCGCATACTCTCGGTCCGATCCAGTCCGGCTCAGGGTCACCCCTCGTGCACCAAACCAATCAAAGGTCTTTTCCATCAGACGCCCTTTGGAGGGCACACCCAGTTTGATGGTCATGCCGCATCCTCCAACTGCACCACAATGCCGGGGCGAATGACACCACCAACCGCCGGAATTTCACGCCCTTGACCGAGCACTTGCGTCAGCGCATCGTAACGCCCGCCAGTGGCCACCGGAGGCAAATCCGCGCGGCCTGGCACATAGAAGCCAAAGACAAACCCGTCGTAATACTCCATCGACGTGCGGCCGTAGCTGGCTTCAAACTCCAAGGTTTCCACATCGACCCCACGCGCCTCCAGCGCATGCATGCGGTCTCGTAGGCGAAAGGCTGCCTCGGTGATAGCGGGCATGTCCACCGCCAAATCCCGGATGTGCTCCAATGCGTTGGGCAAAATCTCTCGCACATTCAGAAGCGCTTCGATCAACTCAACCTGTAATGACGAAATTGGGTCGGCAGCGGCATCGGCCCGCAGCCCCTCGATACGCTCGGCCACTTCGGTCTGCGACCGCAAACCAATGTCCGGGTAGTCGTGTGCCATCGGATTTTCCGCTGCCAACAACGCCGCGCGGCTCGCAGGCATTTCCGCCTTACCGGAATACCTATCCAGGAGGGCCTTAAATTTGCGTGGTCGCCAGATGTGACGCGCCAGCGCACGCTTGCGACGCTCAGTGGTTTCCAAACCGGCCACCGCAGCAGCCAGAATGCCGATGTCCCCTGTCGCGGCCCGCAGTTCGACGCCTTTTAGGGCCTTCTGCAACACTGCAAAAACTTCGGCATCGCTTGCGGCAGGGTTCTCACGGTCAAAAACCTCATAGCCGACTTGCATATACTCATTTGCCCGGGTCTGGTCTTCTTCCTGCCGCCGGAAGACTTCCCCTGCATAGGTGTAGCGCGCGGGTTCGGCACCATGCGCCATATGCATCTGCACAACCGGCACCGTGAAATCGGGGCGCAGCATCTGCTCTCCACGCAAGGCGTCAGACGTCACATAGGCCCGCCCACGGATGTCCTCGCCATAGAGGTCGAGCAAGGCTTCTGCGGGCAGCAACACGGGTGTCTCTACCGCCACAGCGCCAGCAGCCTCAAATTCAGAGGCCAGCGCCGCCGCCCGTGCCCGGATTTTTGCTTTCTCAGACATGGGGCCGATTATCCTTCGCTCTGGCTGGCCAGAATTTCACGCACCTTCGCGACCAACTCGCCGCGTGGCACCTCAAACTGACTTGGGCGCTCTTTCCACTCTTCGTGCGTGGCCGTTTCCGCAATTTTCGCCCCGAGAATCAGATCCTTGATCTGAACCACTCCACGCTCTTTCTCGTCACCGCCTTCGATCACAGCGACCGGCGAGTTGCGTTTGTCCGCATATTTGAGTTGGTTGCCAAAGTTCTTCGGATTGCCGAGGTACACTTCAGCGCGAATGCCCGCGTTGCGCAGTTCTGTCACCATCGCCTGATAGTCTGCCATACGATCACGATCCATCACGGTCACAACAACCGGTCCAACAGACGTGCCGCCCATCCGACCTTTCTCGCGCAGCGCAGCCAACAGCCGATCCACGCCAATCGACAGGCCTGTCGCAGGTACAGCCTGACCGGTGAAGCGCTTCACCAGATCGTCGTAACGGCCACCTCCGGACACAGAGCCAAACTGACGCTTGCGGCCTTTTTCATCAAAGATTTCAAAAGTCAGCTCCGCCTCAAACACCGGCCCGGTGTAATAACCCAAACCGCGTACAATGCTCGGGTCAATCTCGATCCGGTCACTGCCATAGCCGCCTGCAGCCAGTAGATCACCAATCTGTTCAAGTTCAGCGATCCCTTCGGCCCCCACAGCTGAGGCGCCAACAGCGCCGCGCAGGTTTTCAAAGGTCTTGGCAACATCGTCCGCTTTGGACGTCAAAAACGCAATCACTGGCTCGATTTGATCGTCAGACAGCCCCACACCGTCGATATAAGCGCCCGACGCATCCAAACGTCCTTTGCCAAGCAGCTCACGCACACCGCTCTCGCCAACTTTGTCAAACTTATCAATGGTGCGCAGGACGTTGTCCTTGGCAACTTGGTCTTCGCCAAGTCCCATCACTTCCAACACACCATTCATGACTTTACGGTTATTCACCCGCACCAGGTAGTCGCCGCGCGGGATGCCAACAGTCTCCAACGTATCAGAAAGCATTGCGCAAATCTCAGCGTCCGCCGCCATGGACGCTGTGCCCACCGTGTCCGCATCACATTGATAAAACTGGCGATATCGACCTGGGCCTGGCTTTTCATTGCGCCACACTGGCCCCATCGCATAGCGGCGATACGGGTTGGGCAAATCGTTGCGGTGCTGCGCATAGACACGCGCCAACGGCGCGGTCAGATCGTAACGCAACGCCATCCAGTCGCCGTTGTCTTTCTCGTCAAACTCCTGCCAGGCAAACACGCCTTCGTTGGGGCGATCCACGTCTGGAAGGAACTTGCCCAGCGCCTCAACGGTTTCCACCGCGCTGCTTTCCAAAGCTTCGAACCCATAGCAATGATACACCCCGGCGATCTGATGCAGCATCTCGGTGCGCTCGGTCACCTCAACACCAAAATAGTCGCGGAAGCCCTTCGGCGTGATTGCCTTAGGGCGCGGGGCTTTCTTCTGCTTGGCCATCGCTATGGTCCTTGTGAATTAAATACGTCAGTGCCTTTAGCGAATGGGGTGCCAATGGGCAAGGAGAGGCTCCTCTTGGCTACCAAAACGTCACACAAACATCAAAAAGCCGCGCTCGGTAAAAAGCGCGGCCTCAAAAGGTTCAAAATCCAAATGTTTGTGACTTAATCGCCCAGCTTGGCGTGCACCTCATCCAGGTCAATTTCGCCAATTGGCATTTTGTTACCCGGGTTTTCGAAGTCATATTTGAACAGCTGGAAATCGCGCTTGTAGATCTCATAGACCAGATGCATCGACAGATCGTCGAAGTAATCTTCTACCGGATGTGCCCGCTTTGGCCCATGCCCTTCGGACTCGTTGAACCGGGGAATCTGTGTCAGATCAACAGCATGGGGTGTTTCGATATGGTCCAAAACACCCTGCATTCCGTCGTTGAACTGTTCCGTCCAGAAGATTTTGTCGTAGGTGCCGCCATTAACAATAAAGGTCGCGACATGTCCGGACATTGCGGACCAATGGATGTCGGGATCCATCGGACGCCGCCAGCGGATGGTGTCGCGTGCAAACAGCAGAAAACGGCGGAAACTTTGAATCTGGTCAAACTCCTGTTTGCCGTCATCGCCACCAACCTCAATCCCATATTTCTGGATCAGCATCGGCACAAGGTTACCACGGTAGCGTTTGCCGTTCCGCTGGATGCCGCAAATCTTGTCAAAGAATGAGGACAGGATCCGCGTGTATGGGTTACGCACACAGGTAAACGCATAGGACCGGTGCTCACGCACGTTATCGGTGATCGGCTGATGGCTTTCTTCAATAGCCCACTTGTGCATGCCACCTTTGGCGTCGTGGATATCGCCGTCAAAAAACTCGCCATGATCCGAGTAGAACATGATCTGACCGATGGTGGAGCATGCGCATTTGGGCACAACTCGATACACCACACTTTCGCTTTCCGTCATCCAAGTGCCGGGAAATCCCATGTTTCTGCCTCCATAGCCGCCGTGGTTATTGCTTTGGTCACGGTCTGAGCGCGTGTCAAAAAATTCCGAACAAAGCCTGTTTATTCAACGCGCTTTCATCTTTAAATGGATAAACACAGGACGTCAAAGTGGGGATCGAAGAAGCTAGATGGCGAGAATTGCTTACATTCTTCTGTGCCACAAGGATCCCGAAGCGATCATCAAGCAGGCAGAACGGCTTACCGCCACCGGGGATTACATCTCCATCCATTTTGATGCCCGCGCCAAACCAGAGCACTTTGCCTTGCTGCAAGAGGTGCTGGGCCCCAACCCGAACGTGGCGTTTTCTGAAAAACGCATCAAATGTGGCTGGGGTGAATGGAGCCTGGTCGAAGCCACGCTTTACGCGGTGCAAACCGCCGTCAAAAAGTTCCCGCGCGCGTCTCATTTCTACATGCTGTCCGGCGACTGCATGGTGATCAAATCGTCAGAGTACATCCACGAATTTCTCGATGACAATGACGTCGATTTTATTGAAAGCTTTGACTTTTTTGAGAGCGACTGGATCAAAACCGGTATGAAGTCCGAGCGGTTGATCTACCGCCATTGGTTCAATGAACGCACCCAAAAACGACGCTTTTATGCGACCTACAACTTCCAGAAAAAGCTTGGCCTGACGCGCGAAATTCCTGCGGACATTCAAGTGATGATCGGCAGCCAATGGTGGTGCCTGCGTCGACAAACCATTGAAGCGGTTCTGCATTTCACAGAATCCCGCCGCGACGTGATGCGCTTCTTCCGCACAACCTGGATTCCGGACGAGACCTTTTTTCAGACCATCGTCCGACACTTGGTGCCCACCAATGAAATTCGCACGCGCACCCTAACGTTCCTAATGTTCACCGACTACGGAATGCCGCTGACGTTTTACAACGATCACTACGACCTTCTGATCAGCCAAGACTATCTTTTTGCACGAAAAATCAGCCCAGACGCCTTAGACCTCAAGGAACGCTTGGGACAACTCTACGCCGAAGAAGGTGTGAATTTCCAAATCTCAGCAGAAGGCCCGAGCCTGTTCAAATTTCTGACCGGACGCGGCCGGCAAGGCAAACGCTTCGCCAGCCGGTTCTGGGAAACAGAGAGTACACTAGGGCGTGACCGCGAACTGATGTTGATCGTTTGCAAAAAATGGCATGTTGCCAAGCGGTTGCTGGAAAAGATCGACCAGGTCACGGATCTGCCAACGATTGCATATCTCTTCAACGAAGAAAGCACCCCGCTTCCTGACCTCGGCGGCATCCAATCGACATTGAACAAACGAACACGGCACCGTCGCGCGCTGATGCGGATGTTGTTTGATTATTACGACACAAACCGCCTTGTGGTCTGCCTCGACCCTAGCGCCATGGACCTGATGCAGGACTTCTTTGGCGATCGCTCAACCACTAGAATGTTGGAAATACAGTGTGATTTCTCCGATGAGTATCTCACGGGCCATGCCATCCGCATCGGTTTGGCTGGTGAACAAACCTCACCAGAAACACTGGAACGGCTGCTGCCAACCATTCGTCGGGACATCCTGAGTGAGAGTGATCGTATTCGGGACGCGGAGTTTGAAAACGTAAGCCGTATGGTGCAATCCGGCAGCGAGGAAGAACATGTGGCGGCCGTGATGAATTTCCTGCACATCTCAGAGGAGCAAGCCCGCGACATCGCGCGAACCGAGTATCTTTTTGCGGACTGATTGAGCCGTTTCAGGCGGTCATTTGGGCTACTAAAAGCTCCACGCAGAGTCTGATTGCCTTTGTGGACGTCGCAAGATCCATAGAGGCTCCATACTCCTCCAAACCACTCTTTTCCGCAATATTTTCAGGTGATTGCGGAATGTGCACAAAGCCGCTTCGCAAGGCAACCCCGCGCTTCTCCGCCGTGTGCGCAAGCGTGTAGATCAGTTGATTGCACAGGTGGGTCCCCGCCGAAAACGACAGGGCGGCAGGGATGTGGTTGTCGCGGAGTTTTGCGACCATCTCGACGCATGGGAGGGTGGCGTTGTAGGCGGCCGGGCCGTCCTCCACGATTGGCGTGGCGCGCAGCTGAGCGCCGGTGACGTCGGGCACGCTGAAATGGCGCCAGTTGATACCGACCATTTCCGGCTGCACCACCGCTGCGCCGGACACACCGAGACCAATCCAGCCGTCGGGTTGGTGTGTGTCCAGAAGGCGATTTACGTTATCTTGCAGGGCGTTAGTGTCGACGTCCAGTTCAACCGCCACAAGGTTGCAGCACTCAAACTCTTCTTGTCCAAGACGCGCTGCGACCAAAGCGGCCGGGTTGTTTTTGGCTTTGGCCCAGGAGCCGTAACCAGACACCAGGATAGTCGGTTTTTGTGTCATTCTGACCCTCAAAAGACGCCCCAAATGTACGAATTTGGGACGTCGGTATTACGTCGGTATCGCGACTGTATCACGGAGGTGCGTATTTTGGCGCTTAGAGCGCGCCAAAACCGCCGCCACCGGGCGTTTTCATCACAAACACATCGCCCACTTCAAGAGACGCTTGGTCGTTGCCTTGCAACGCGAGCACTTTGCCATCTGCGCGCACGACGCTGTTTTCACCAACCGCGCCAGCTCCGCCGCCTTGTGCGCCATGGGGTGGCACCACGCGATGCGAGGACAGTACAGTGACAGTCATTGGCTCGTTGAACCGCAAGCGGCGCACGATGCCGTTGCCGCCGGAGGTCTGCCCCTCCCCGCCGGAGCCGTGACGGATCGAGAACTCATCCACCCGAACCGGGAAACGGGTTTCCAGCACCTCGGGATCGGTCATCCGCGTGTTCGTCATGTGGCTGTGTACGGCGCTGGTGCCATCAAAGCCGTCGCCAGCCCCGGTACCGCCACAGATGGTTTCGTAGTTCTGGTGTGTGTCGTTGCCATAGACAAAGTTGTTCATGGTGCCTTGACTGCCGGCAATCACGCCCAGCGCGCCATAGAGCGTGTCACAGATCGCCTGACTGACTTCGGTGTTGCCGGAGATCACCGCCGCTGGATACTTCGGATTGATCATGCTGCCTTCGGGCACAATCAGGCTCAGCGGCTTCAGACAGCCTTCGTTCATCGGGATGTCGCTGCCGACCATGGTGCGGAAGACGTAGAGCACCACCGCCCGACAGATCGCCATAGGCGCGTTGTAGTTCAGCGGGCTTTGATCGGAGGTGCCAGTGAAGTCGATTGTGGCGCTGCGCGCGGCTTTGTCTACGGAAATGGCAACTTCGATCTTGGCACCATCATCCAATGGGTAAGAGAAGCTACAATCGTGCAGCACGTCGAGCACGCGGCGAACGCTTTCTTCGGCGTTGTCTTGCACGTGGCCCATGTAGGCCTGAACCGTGCCATGGCCAAACTGCGTTGTGATCTTGCGCAGCTCGGTTGCGCCGGTTTCGTTGGCCGCAATCTGTGCCGCAAGATCGGCCATGTTCTGATCGACGTTGCGACAAGGGTATGGGCCAGAGGCGAGCAGGTCACGCGCGGCCTCTTCGCGCAGGGTGCCACGATCCACCAAAAGGAAGTTGTCGATCACGATGCCTTCTTCATCAATCGTGCGGCTGTCGGGCGGTGCGGAGCCGGGTGTTTTACCGCCAATGTCGGCGTGGTGGCCACGTGAGGCCACCGTATAGAGGATGTTTTCCCCTGCCGCGTCAAACACAGGTGTGATGACGGTCACGTCCGGCAGGTGGGTGCCGCCGTTGAACGGGTTGTTCATCATGAACACGTCACCGGGACGGATTTTGCCGGCGTTGGCGTGCAAGACGGTGCGTACGCTCTCGGACATGGAGCCAAGGTGCACCGGGACGTGGGGGGCGTTGGCCACCAGGTCGCCGTTTTGGTCAAAGATCGCACAGGAGAAATCATAACGCTCTTTGATGTTCACCGAGTAAGCCGTGTTGGCCAGAGTGGCGCCCATCTGTTCGGCAATCGACATGAAGAGGTTGTTGAACACCTCCAGCATGACCGGATCCACAGAGGTGCCAATCGCTTCTTTGCGGGCCAGCGGCACAATGCGTTTGAGCACAAGGTTGCCGCCCGCCGCACAAGTGGCCTGCCAGCCGTCTTCGATCATATTGGTGCCGGTGGGTTCGGTCAGAATCGCCGGGCCGGTCACGCTGTCGCCCACCGACAATGTGGTGCGATCGACCAGCGGGATTTCCTGCCATGCGCCATTGAGGTGGAACGGCACAGTCGCATCCGTGCGCGCGGCGCCAGCTGGGTTTGGCATGGTCACCGGCTCGCCGGTTTGGCCCACGGCTTCTGCCTCCAACACATCGATGATCAGATCATCGGTGTCGGGCGCAAAGCCAAAGCGTTGTTTGTGGGCGGTGACAAAGTCGGCACGCATTTTGTCGGCGTTGCCAAACTCCACCGGCAAGCTTTGTTGAGCACCCTGCGGGCGGATGTGGGCGCGTTGCTCCACGATGATGTCGGCTTCGACCACGCCCTGACTGGCGACCTCGGATCGGGCGGCGGCGGCAATCTCGCCCAGCTGCGCGGCGGCGTTGCTGTCTTCCAGCGCGCAGCCTAATTGGGCCTCGCGCATGGCGCGGATGTCGGCCAGCCCCATGCCAAAGGCGGAGAGCACGCCAGCGAATGGATGGATAAAAATGCTTTCCATGCCCAGCGCATCGGCCACGAGACAGGCGTGTTGTCCACCGGCGCCGCCAAAGCAGTTCATGCTGTAGCGGGTCACGTCATAGCCACGTTGGACCGAGATTTTCTTGATCGCATTGGCCATGTTTTCCACGGCGATGCGCAGGAAGCCTTCGGCCAAGTCTTCCACCGATTTGTCGGTGCCAATCTCGGCCTTCAAGGCTTCGAACTTGGCGCGCACGGCGTCCGCGTCCAGTGGCAGGTCGCCATTGGGGCCAAAGACATGTGGGAAATGGTCGGGATGCAGTTTGCCGAGCAGCACGTTGCAATCGGTGACCGTGAGCGGGCCACCGCGACGGTAGGCACAGGGGCCCGGGTTGGCACCGGCGCTTTCAGGCCCCACCTGCATGCGGCCATCGCGATACGACAGGATCGAGCCGCCGCCTGCCGCCACCGTATGGATAGACATCATGGGCGCGCGCATGCGCACACCGGCAACCTCGGTTTCAAAGGAGCGTTCGTATTCGCCTGCGTAGTGGCAGACGTCGGTGGAGGTGCCGCCCATGTCAAAACCGATAAGCTTGTCAAAGCCGAGTTCCGCCGCAGAGCGCACCATACCAACGACGCCCCCAGCGGGACCGGACAAAATGGCGTCGCGGCCCTGAAACAGGCTCGCGTCGGTCAGGCCACCGTTGGACTGCATGAACATCAGACGGTCACAGCCGCCCTGATCCGTGCCCAACGCATCGGCGACCTGATCGACGTAGCGGCGCAGAATTGGCGAAAGGTAAGCGTCCACTACAGCGGTGTCGCCGCGACCGACCAGTTTGATCAGCGGGCTGGCCTCATGGCTCAGAGAGATTTGCGAGAAGCCAATGCCCTCGGCCAGCTTGCCAAGGCGCTGTTCGTGATCGGGGAATCGGTAGGCGTGCATGAGCGCGATGGCAACGGAGCGGAAGCCTTTGGCGTGCGCCTCGGCCAGCGCGGCGCGGGCAGCGCTTTCGTCCAGTTCGGTGATGATCTTGCCGTCCGCATCCAGACGTTCGTCGATTTCGATGACCTCATCATAGAGGAGTTCCGGCAGTTGGATGTCGAGGTCAAAAAGTTTCGGGCGATTCTGATACCCGATCCGCAGCAAATCCCGCAGACCTTTGGTGATCAGCAGCACAACTGGCTCGCCTTTGCGTTCCAAAAGTGCGTTGGTCGCAACCGTTGTGCCCATTTTTACAGCAGCGATTTTGCCTTCGGGAATAGCTGTGTCGGCGTCCAGTCTCAACAGTGTACGAATGCCATGTACCGCCGCGTCCCGATAGATTTCTGGGTTTTCGGACAAGAGCTTATGGCTGTGCAGCGCACCGTCCGGGGCCTTGGCCACGATGTCCGTGAACGTGCCGCCACGGTCGACCCAAAACTGCCACTTCTCTGCTGGTTGCGTGGACATGCCGTTCTCCTCGAATCAACTTTATTGTTGCTTTATGTTTATAACGCTGACAATTTGTCAACGTTATGTGATTGTAAGAATCAAGAAAACGAACAGGGAGCAACCTATGAAACATGTAATCGCCTTTTCGGCGGCGCTGGCTTGCGCCGCGCCTGCATTTGCTGATGCTTGGGACATGCCGACGCCTTATGGCGACAGCACCTTCCACACCCAAAACATCGCACAATTTGCCGAAGACGTGCGTGAGGCCACCAATGGCGATCTGGACATCACCCTGCACAGCGCAGGCTCGCTGATCCCACACGCGGAAATCAAAAACGCCGTGCGCTCACGTCAGGTGCCTGCAGGTGAGTTCTTCCTGTCCCGCCTGTCGAACGAAGATCTGGCCTATGGCATCGACAGCCAGCCGCTGGTGGCGACCTCTTATGACGAAGCCAAGAAGCTCTGGGACGCGCAAAAGCCGGTTGTGACTGAGCTGCTTGCCGAGCAAGGTCTGGTGCCGCTGTTCTCCGTGCCATGGCCAGCGCAGGGTCTGTACACCAACGGCGAGATTGCCACTGTGGACGATCTGAACGGTCTGCGGTTCCGGGCCTATAACGCGGCGTTGGAAGAGTTTGCCACGCTGGCCGGTGCCGCGCCGGTGCAGGTTGAGGCTTCCAACATTCCGCAGGCGTTCTCCACCGGTCAGGTTCAGGCGATGATCACCTCACCCTCCACAGGTGTGAACTCCACCGCGTGGGATTTTGTGACCCACTACAGCCCGATCAACGCTTGGGTTCCTAAGAACATCGTGGTTGTGAACCAGCGTGTGTTTGACAAACTGAGCGATGACACCAAAGCGGCTGTTCTGGCAGCAGCGGCCACCGCGGAAACCCGCGGCTGGGAAATGTCTGCAGCGGAAGCTGAGGCGAAAACTGCCGAGCTCGCAGCAAACGGCATTACCGTTTACGAGCCAAGTGCAGAACTGGTCGAAGGCCTGCAGGGCATCGGCACTAAAATGCTGGACAACTGGAAAGCCAACGCGTCTGACGCGGCGCTTTCGATCCTGACCACGTACCAGCAATAACCACCACTCACGAGAGACCGGCGACACCGCGTGCCGCCGGTCTTTTTGTGCCACCAAACCGATGGGGAGAGGTTTGTCATGCGCCGATTTTTAAACGCAACCTACAATGCCGCAGGGATGCTCAGCGCCTTTCTGATCCTGGCGATATGCCTGTTGATCAGTGCGCAGATTGTGCTCAACGGTATGGGCCGTTTGATGCCCGGCGTTCTGCCCTCAACCATCCCGTCTTACGCAGATTTCGCGGGTTTCATGCTCGCTGGGGCCACCTTCCTGGCGATGGCATACACGCTGCGGTCTGGCGGGCACATTCGCGTGAACCTCGTGGTGCAGCGCCTATCTCCCCGCGTTGCGCTTGTCGCTGAGTTCCTCGCCCTCACCGTTGCCAGCGTCTTTGTTGGTTACGCGCTCTATTTCAGCGGCGCGTTGGTGCTGGAAAGCCTGCACTATGGCGATGTGTCCAATGGCATCATCCCTGTGCCACTTTGGTTGCCGCAATCCGCCATGACCTTTGGCTTGGGGCTCCTGCTGGTCGCCCTGTTGCACACATTGGTCGACCTGATCACCACCGGCACCTCGGTGCTCAACACCCCAGATGAGGTCTAAGCCATGGCTGATCCGTTGATTGCTCTGATCCTGCTGGGTCTATTGTTGATTTGCCTCGCCGCGGGCCTCTGGGTGGCAATTTCGCTGGGCGTTGTCGCGCTTGTGGCGCTGTTGGCCTTCTCCAACGCCCCGGCTGGATTGGTGCTGGCGACAACCTTCTGGGGCCACTCGCACAGCTGGGCGCTCACCGCCCTGCCCTTGTTCATCCTGATGGGGGAGATCCTGTTACGCTCGCGCCTCAGCAACGACATGTTCTCTGGTCTGGCCCCTTGGCTGGGCCGCGCGCCGGGACGGCTTTTGCATGTGAACGTCTTTGGCTGCGCCATCTTTGCGGCCGTCTCTGGTTCCTCTGCCGCGACCGCCGCCACAATTGGCCGGATGTCGGTGCCGGAGCTGACCGAGCGGGGCTATCCGCAGAGCCTGATCCTCGGCACATTGGCGGGCTCGGCCACGCTGGGCCTGCTAATTCCGCCGTCGATCATCCTGATCGTCTATGGCGTCGCCACCGAACAATCGATTGCGCGCCTGTTCATTGCGGGGGTGTTGCCGGGCTTTATGTTGATCACCCTCTTTGCAGGCTATGTGGCCGTGCGCGCCTGGATGAACCCCAAGTTGATCCCTCAAGAGGCCAAACAGTTTAGCTTTGCAGAGCGCATCAAAGCCTCCCGCAACCTGATCCCGGTGGCCCTACTGATCATTGGTGTGATTGGTTCGATCTACACAGGTCTGGCGTCACCCACAGACGCAGCCGCTTTGGGCGTGGTTCTGGCGACCCTGCTGGCCTGGCTGTCAGGTGGGTTTAGCTGGAAGCTGTTTATGGATGCGTTGCTGTCGGCCACGCGCACCTCCTGCATGATTGCCTTCATCCTGCTGGGCGCGGCTTACCTTTCTGTCGCGATGGGCTTCACAGGTCTGCCACGCAACCTCGCGACCTGGATTGCCGAGATGAACCTCTCCGCCCCCATGTTGCTGTTTGCGCTGACCATCTTCTTCATCATTCTCGGCTGTTTCCTGGACGGCATTTCGGTGGTGGTTCTGACCACCTCCATCATCATGCCGATGATCGCCGCCGTGGGCATCGACCCGCTGTGGTTTGGGATCTATCTGGTGATCGTGGTGGAGATGAGCCAGATCACCCCGCCGGTGGGCTTCAACCTGTTTGTCATCCAAGGCATGACCGGCATCAACATCCTTGAGGTGGCCAAAGCGGCCTTCCCCTTCTTCCTGTTGTTGCTCGTTGGTGTGGGCCTGATCGCGGTGTTCCCGCAGATCGTGACCTATCTGCCCGAACTGATGAGCCGCTAAAGCGAGGCGGCGGCCCGGCTCGCCTGATCATATTGGCCGGACAACAAACGCAGACTGGAGGCGATGTCACGCATATCGTCTCCGGTCATATCCAAACGCGACAGCCCCTCGACAAAGCAACGATCGCGCACGGTGCGATAGTCTTCGCACAGCGCAATGCCAGCCTCAGACGGGCGATAGAACACTTCTTTGCCGCGTTTCTCGGATTCAATCAGGCCCATCTTCAACAGCTTCTTGAGCGCGTAGTTGACGGTATGGCTGTCCTCGATGTTGAGCAGAAAGCCAATATCCGTCAGGCGTTTGTCCCGATCCCGGTGGTTGAGATTGTGCAGCACCAGAATTTCCAGCGGTGTCATATCGGCATTGCCCGCCGCCGCCATGCAGCGGGTCATCCAACGCGAAAAGGCGTTGTAGGCAATGATCATGCCGTATTCGACTTCCGAGGCTTCCCATCCGTCGCCTTCGGCAAGGTGGCGCGAAGAGACAATGCGTCGTTTTTCCATGGTTTGACCTCATCATATCGGTAAATTGCCAGCGTGTTTTCAGCGTACACGACCTTTTGCCTGACATGCAAATGCGCAGTTTCCTTGAATTTTTCCCAACAACTGACGCCCCTCACGCGGCCGGTTGCCAGCCCAAGATCCCACGTTATGCTGCTACGACACGCACTTTTGGCCCGTGTTTGGACCAAAGCGGGCGTGTTTTGGGGAGATTAGGTGAGACTTTCGGGACCACAGTGGCGAGGCATGTGCAGGAGCAAGACCGCTTTGGTCGCGCTGGTGGTGAGCCTTTTGGGCACGCAACTATGTGCCGAACAGCTCCGTGTTTTGACCTCCATGCCACCCGGCTTTTACCAGCCGTTTGTGACGGCATTTTCCAAGCGGCACCCGGACGTCGACGTCATCACGCTCAACAAAAATACCAACGCCTCGGTGGATGAAATCCTGCGCGGCAACGAGCGGCAATTTGATGTGTTTTGGTCCTCCTCACCGGAAGCTTTCGAGTTGCTGCAACAGAACGGGCATCTGGCGACTGTGGCGGCCACCGGCGCACCCGATGTGCATTCTTTTGCGTATTCGGCTCTGGGGTGGACCCAAAAACAAAGCCGCGCAGCTGCGGCCTCCGCAGGTTGGGATGCGCTCTTGGCACCGGAAAACGCGGGTGCAATTGCCATGGCCCGCCCCTCGCGGTCGGGGTCGACGCATATGGTGCTGGAACGTTCCTTGCAGGTGCGCGGCTGGCAAGAGGGCTGGGCCTACCTGCTTGAGCTGGCAGGCAACCTGAGCACCATCACCGCACGCAGTTTCACTGTGCTGGATGGCGTGGCAAACGGGCGGTTTGACATAGGACTGACCATCGACTTTCTCGCCCATTCTCGCGCGGACGAAGACCTGAGTTTTGTCTATGGCACGCCGGTTATGGTCACCACTGCGCGGATTGCGGTTCTGGCGGACGGCAAGGCACCGGAACAGGCCCGAGCCTTTGTGGACTTTGTGGTCTCTGACGCAGGGCAGCGGTTTTTGATGACGCAGGAGATTGCCCGCACGCCACATGCGGCACATATCCGGGCGGAGGCCACCGCGCCTTATCATCAGGTGCTGGAAGATGCGCTGACGTTGAACTGGCTGGAGTATGATGCGGCGCTGGCGAGTGAGCGGTATTGGGCGGTGAACGCGCTGTTTGACGCCTTTGTGTTTGAGGTGTTTGAGGCACGGCGGGAGGCGTGGCACCGGCTGCGGGCGCTGGAAACTGAGGAGGTCGCGCCAAGCGTGGCAATGCATGACATTCGCCGCCTGCTGACCACCATGCCAATTGCCGAGGATGCGGTAGGCAACGAGGGACGGGCAACCAATGCCAATGCTTTTGCCACCTTGTCCGAGCGGCAAGAGGCCAGTTTGCAAGACTGGCGCGCGGCGTCGCAGGCTTTGCTGCGCGAGGCGGACAGCTTGCTGCGGGTGCTGGAAACTGAACGAGCCAACGCTTTGGTGCGCGACGAATGAGACTGCCCCCTATTTTGACCCGCGCGTCGGTGTGGAACCGGCTGCTGCTCACGATCTCTGGCATCATCCTGACGGTCTGGCTGGTGTTGGCGGTGTCGATCCTGTTCTTCCTGAAGGCGCAGCGCGATTATGCGGCGATTGCGTCTGAACAGATCCCGGCGCTGGCGGCGGTGAGTGCCTTGGCGGAGTATTCGGCGCAGCTGTCCACTGTGGCGACGCAGATTGTGGGGCAAAGCGGCGCGCCGGACTCTCCAGCGCATTTGGAACTGGGAGAGATCGTTTCCGGCCTGACCGCCAGCCTGGCCCCGATTTCCCAGACCGAAGGCACTGGAGAGGCGCCGGAGATTGTTGCGCGGGTCAGCGAGGGGCTGGCGCAGATCCAGAGGCTTCAGGGGGCGATTGGGCAGGCGGAGCGCGATATGGGCACGCAGCTGAATGCGCTGCGGTGGTTAAATGCAGATGTGCAGGATGAGGTCGACCCGCTGCTGAGTGACTTTGCCTTCAACATCTCCATTGCGATGAGCAGTCTGGTGACCAGCGCCGATCCGGATTTTCGCGCGCGGAAGGCGCGGTTGATCGAAAATGAAAGCCAACAGCGCGATACCGTGCGGCGGTTGGGGGACAGCACGGCAAACACGGTGACGTTGATTTTTCAGGCGGCGGTGGCTGAAAACCGGCAGCGGCTGGCGCAGTTGCAAGGGCTGACGGACGATGCTCTGGTGCGCATTGCTGGTCTGCGGACCCAGCTTGAGGACAAGCCAGAACTGACCACACTCCGGCAATCGGTTGAGGCCTTGGTGCCAGTGGCGACCAGCGAAACCGGCGTGTTTCGCTTGCGACTGGCGTGGCTGGACGCGCAAGCTGATACGCTTGCGAGCCTTGCAGCGCTGCAAACCGACCTGGGCAATTTGCAACTTGTCCTGTCGGCAGCAGGCCAAGAGCAACGGGCGCGGATTTTGGCGCAAACCGAGCGGTCGCGCCAGGACACCACCCTGGCCATTCGCTGGTTGATTGGCCTGACTGCGCTGGCAGCGATGATCGGGTTTGGCGTGTTGTTTGGCTACATTCGCACCGGCATTGTGCGCCCTCTGCGGCGTATGACCAACCGGTTGAGTGACATTGCGCAGGGACAAAACCTGATGCTGCCGCCCAACAAGGAAGACGATGAAATTGTGCAACTGTCCGTGGCGATTTCCGAGTTTGAACGCTCCATTTAAACCCGCGATGCGGCGCTGATGTCACTCGAAACCGAAGTGCAGGAACGCCGCCGCGCCGTTGAGACCCTGAAACAAACGCAGATGGAATTGATCCAGGCCGGGAAGATGGCCGCGCTGGGACAGATGTCGGCTGGTATTGCGCATGAGTTGAACCAACCGCTAGCCGCAATGCAGCACCGTTTGCAATTGCTGGAGGACTACGTGGCAGAAGGCGATGCCGAGATGACCGCGCGACAGCTGGCCCGTCTGGACGGCCTGATTGAGCGCATGACCCGCACGATCGCCTATCTGCGCAACTTTGCACGGCGCTCGGAGTTCAACGAGGACAGGCTCGCTCTGGATGAACTAGTGAGCGACTCACTGGCGCTCTTGAAAGCACGCATCGCGCAGGAGTCCACTGAGATCACCGTAGCGGACGATCTGCCTCAATTGACGGTGATCGGGGACAAAATCCTGATCGAACAGGTGCTGGTCAACATCCTGTCCAACGCTCTGGACGCCACCCAGCAAGCAGAGCGGCCAGGCCAAATCACCATCAGCGCTCAATTGATCGACAACGCCGTGCATCTCGCGGTGCGCGACAATGGGGCGGGGTTTGACCTGATCCCTGCCGCCGAGGCGCTGGACCCCTTTGTAACCACAAAGGAGGTTGGAAAGGGGCTGGGACTGGGCTTGTCGATTTCCTACAACATCATGAAAGACCTGAACGGCGACTTGCAACTGAGCCCCAACACAGATGGGCCGGGCGCAACGGCTACGCTTGTTCTACGCACAGGGGGAGCAGATGCAGCCGCAGATAATCTTGGTGGATGACGACGACGATCTGCGTGACGCGGTTCTGGACACCTTTGAAAAACACAAGCTGCCGGCCAAAGGGTTTGCCCGCGCTGCCGATGCACTGGAAGCATTGGACCCGGAGTGGCCCGGCGTGGTTCTCAGCGACATTCGCATGCCCAGTATGGACGGGTTGGCCTTTCAGGAAGAGGTCAAACGGCTTGCGCCGGATGTGCCTGTGATCCTGTTCACCGGACACGGAGATGTGCCGGTTGCGGTGCAGGCGATGCGCAACGGTGCGTTCGAGTTCTTGGAAAAACCGGTGCATCCGGATCACCTGCATCAGGTGGTATTGCGGGCCTTAAAGATGCGCAGCCTGCAGGTGGAATTGACCAACCTGCAACACAAGACACGCGATACGTTGCCATTGAACGAACGGCTTGTAGGGCGTTCCAAAGTCATGCGGTTTGTGCGGCGAGACCTGCAGGCGGTGGCGCCCTTGCAGGTGGATGTGTTGTTGTGGGGACAAGATGGCACCGGCAAGACCGCCGCCGCGAGGGCCATCCACGATCTGTCGCCCAATGCCGGTGGTGCCTTTATTGTGGTGAACTGCTCGGCCGTGTCGCAAGACACCATTGAACGCACGTTGTTTGAGGACGGCGGCGCGGTGGCGCGGGCATCGGGCGGCACCTTGCATTTGCAGGATGTGGAAGCCCTGTCCGATCAATTGCAGGCGCAGCTGCTGCGGATTTTTGACAGCGCCAATGCCCCGCGCGTGGTGGCCTCTGTCAGTCAGAAGCCGGAGGAGTTGCTCGCCGAGGGCAAACTTCGCAGCGATTTGCTGTACCGGATCAATGTGGCCCAGATTGAGATGCCCCCGCTCAAAGAGCGTGGTCGAGATGTGTTTGTTCTGCTGGACCATTTCATTCAGCGTGCTGCCGCCCGTCACGGGAAATCGCAAAAAGCACTACCCGTGCCGGATCTGGATGCGCTTGGCAAATACACCTGGCCTGGCAATGTGCGGGAGTTGCGCAATGTGGCCGAAAAGCTGGTGGTGGGCCTGACAGTGCGTCTGGACGAACGGGCCTCCGCGGCCGTCACGGAAACCTATGACGAAGCCATGCTGCGGCACGAACGTGAGCTGCTCAGCAACGCGCTGATTCAAAGTGGCGGGCGCAAAGCGGCAGCAGCGGAATTGCTCGGTATCCCGCGCAAGCGGCTTTACCTGCGCCTGAAGCACTGCGGCATCGATTGAAAATCGGTCAAATTTGACACAATTTGACGTGTCAAATTTGACCCAAACCTACAATCAAAACGGTTTCGAAATCATCCGTTGAGCCTTTTGAGATTGGCTCGCTAGGGTTTGGCCATTGTTGGGCTATACTTGTGTGGCCCATCCATGGGAGGAAAATATGAAACGAACTTTTCGCGCATCTGTGGCCGCTCTGGCCCTGAGCTCCGCATCCGCAGCTTTTGCAGCGGACAAGGTGGTTGTGGTCACCTCGTTCCCCAACTCGATGACCGGTCCAATTGAGGCGGCTTTTGAAGCGGCCAACCCGGGCATTGATCTGGAGATCCTGAACAAGAAGACCTCTGCAGGTGTGAAATACATTCAAGAAATTTCGGACGCCAACACGGCGGATATCTTCTGGGCTTCCGCGCCAGACGCGTTTGAAGTGCTCAAAGGCGACGGGCTGCTGGCCTCTGTCGAGATAAACTCTGACGGCATCCCAGAGAAAATCGGCGCCTATCCGATGAACGACCCTGATGGCAAATACTACGGCTTTGCGGCTGCCGGTTATGGCATCATGTGGAACGAACGTTACCTGAAAGCCAAGAAACTGGAGCCTGCCAAGAACTGGGCAGACCTGAAAGACGCGGCTTATCACGGCCACGTGGGCATGTCCGCGCCGTCCCGTTCCGGCACCACCCGCCTGACCGTAGAGACCGTTCTGCAGGGCGAAGGCTGGGACAAGGGCTGGTCCGAATGGAAATGGATCGCTGGCAACTTCTCTACCGTGACCGAGCGTTCCTTTGGCGTGCCGGATGGGGTGAACACCGGCAACTTTGGCCTTGGCATCGTGATCGACTTCTTTGGCTTCAGCTCCAAAGCCTCCGGTTTCCCGGTGGACTTCTCCTATCCGGAAGTGACCGCGCTGGTGCCTGCCAACATCGGTGTCGTGAGCAACGCGCCAAACGAAGCAGCGGCGAAAACCTTTGTTGAATACCTGCTGACCCCGGAAGGGCAGGAAGTCCTGCTGGATCCAGCAATCATGCGCCTGCCCATCAACCCGGCCACTTATGCAAATGCGCCGGAAGGCTTCCCGAACCCGTTTGAGGACGGTTCGATCGGGGCCGCGGTGAAGTTTGACGTGGCCAAATCCGGCGCGCGCTACAACCTCGTGAACTCCATGTTTGACGTGATGATCACCTACCGCCTGGACGACCTGCGGGCCGCCGTGGGCGCGGTGCAACAAGCCGAATCCAAACACGCCGAGGGCGACAATGCCGAGGCCAAGGCGCTGATCGCAGAAGCGCGTGCCTTGATTGACGCCAACCCGATTGACGAAGCCAAGTCTTTGGACGCGGATTTCGCGGGCATCTTCATCAAGAAGCGCAAGAAAGCGACCGACACTGTCGGCGAACGCCAGGCGGAAGTTGAACAGCAGTGGGACGCCATGGTGGTGGAAAACTACCGCAAAGCCAAAGAGCTGGCGGACAAAGCCGCCGCTCTGTAAAGGCACCCTCCCCGAGGCGGCGCTCTGCCGCCTCGTTTCCCGCGCTTTGGTGCAGGTCACTCCCCGGCACCAAAGCCACTCTCCTCTAAATTCTTGGGTAATTTCCCATGTCGAATGCCTCGCCGCACTCCAACGGCGGTCCGTCTCTGCTTGACCGTCTTCCGGCGTCGATCTTTCCGCGCGTGTCCGGGCTTCATGCCGCCGCGCTGATCATTGCCATCCTGCTGATCGGCCTGCTGATCATTCCCGTCCTTCAGGTGATCTACGTTGCCTTTCTGGACCCAAACACCGGCGCGCTGACGCTACAGAACTTTGTAGACTTCTTCCGCACCTCACTGTTCCGCGAAAGCTTCTGGAACTCGTTTTACGTCTCTGCCATGTCTGTGGTGGTCGCAACCGTCATCGCCCTGCCGCTGGCCTATATCACCACCCGGTTTAACTTTGCTGGCTCGGTGGTGATCCAAAGTCTGGGTTTCATCCCGCTGATCATGCCGCCTTTTGTCGGCGCGGTGGCGATGCAGCTGATCTTTGGCCGCAACGGCACGCTCAACCTGCTGATGGAGGAGAAATTTGGCATCAACATCCCCTTCATGGAGGGATTAAACGGCGTCATTCTGGTGCAGTCGATCCACTACTTCCCGTTTATCCTGATCAACCTCTCCACCAGCCTACGCAACATCGACCGCTCCATGGAAGAGGCCGCACAGAACCTCGGCTCGCAAGGCATGCGCCTGTTTCGCCGGATTGTGTTTCCACTGGCCATGCCCGGTTACATCGCAGGTGCTGCGCTGGTGTTCATCAAGGTGTTTGACGATCTCGGCACGCCCCTGTTGCTCAATGTGAACAACATGCTCGCACCGCAAGCCTTCCTGCGGATCAGCTCGATCGGGATCAGCGATCCAATGGGTTATGTGATCAGCTTCATCCTGGTGGCCTTTTCGATATTCTCCCTCTGGGCGTCCTTCCGGGTGATGCGTGGCAAAGACTATTCCACCGAGCAGAAAGGCGGCGGTGGCCTGTCCAAACGGGACCTGCGCACCGGGGAAAAAGTCGCAGCCTATGCGGTGGTTGGCCTGATCCTGTTGCTAGTGCTCAGCCCGCACATCGGTCTGACCCTGCTCAGCTTTGCAACGATCTGGAGCTTTGCGCCCCTTCCAGACGGCTTCACCATCCAGAACTACATCGTGATGTGGGAGAACTCGAAGCAGTTCATTGCCAACACGGTGATCTATGCGGGCATTGCAGCCGTGCTGGACGTGATCATTGGCACAGCCATTGCCTATATCGTGATCCGCACCGGCATCTGGGGCCGCAAGTCGCTGGACTACCTCGCCACCGCCGCGCTGGCTGTGCCGGGTGTTGTGCTGGGCATTGGCTACCTCAGGGTGTTCCATTCCATCGACATCCCGTTCACGGACAAACCGATGGCCAGCTGGTGGGTGATCATTGCGCTTGCCCTGATGATCCGGCGTCTGCCTTATGCTCTGCGGGCCTGCACGGCCGCGTTGCAACAGGTGTCGCTGGCACTGGAAGAAGCCGCGGAAAGCCTTGGCGCAACCAAAAGCTCCACCATTCGCCGGATCGTCATCCCGCTGATGTCGGGCGGTATTCTGGCAGGGTTCGTGACATCCTTTGCCACGGCGGCGGTGGAACTCTCCGCCACCATCATGCTGGTGAGCTCGGAAAGTGACGCCCCGCTAGCCTATGGCATCTACCTCTTCATGCAAACGCCGTCCGGACGTGGCGCTGGCGCAGCCCTTGGTGTGGTTGCTGTCATCATCGTCGGCCTCGGCACCTTCCTGTCGCAGCTGCTGATTGAGCGCGACAAGAAATTCAAATCCACGGATCAGTCGCACTAAGGGTGTGGGAGTAAAGAACTATGACAAATCAAATGGTCGGAATTGAAATCAACGATCTGCACCTCTCCTTTGGCGAAACCGAGGTGTTGACCGGGGTGAACCTCGACATCCAGCCGGGCGAATTCTTCGCCTTCCTCGGCCCCTCAGGGTCCGGCAAATCCACCCTGCTGCGCTCGATTGCGGGCTTTGGTCCCACCCCAAGGGGCAGCATCCGCATTGGTGGGCGTGATGTGGTCAGCCTGCCACCGTGGAAGCGCAATGTCGGCATGGTGTTCCAGTCCTATGCGCTGTGGCCACATATGTCGGTGCGGGACAACGTCGGCTTTGGCCTAAAGGAACGCAAAGTGCCCGGCACAGAGATTGCCCCACGTGTGGATGCCGCGCTGGAGCTTGTCGGGCTGAGCCACTTGGCAGACCGGATGCCGAACCAGCTGTCTGGGGGGCAACAACAGCGGATCGCTTTGGCTCGGACCGTTGTGGTGGAACCTGAAGTGCTGTTGCTGGATGAGCCATTATCCAACCTGGACGCCAGCCTACGGGTGCAGATGCGCCGGGAACTTCTAGCGTTCCAGCGGAAACTGGGCCTGACCACCATCTTTGTGACCCACGATCAGGAAGAGGCCAACACCACCGCAGATCGCATGGCAGTGCTCGACACAGGCGTGATCCAACAGATTGGCACGCCGCAAGAGCTCTATGACACCCCGCAAAACCTGTTTGTGGCGGAGTTTCTTGGCACAGCCAATATTCTTGGGGGACAGGTAGAAACTGACGGTAGCGCAAAGCGCTTCCGCACCAGCGCAGGCGATGTACTACCGCTGAGCGACGGTCACGCTGGTGCAGGCTCCATTGTGCTGCGACCACAGAACATGCAGATTGTCGATCAAGCAGGCGCTGACACCCTGCCCGGCACCATCCTGCACCGCGAGTTCATGGGCAGTCAGGTGCGCTACATCGTGCGCACTTCCGGCACGGAAATGATTGTCGATCAGTTCCACCATGTGGGCCATGATTGGCGCGACACCGGAAGCGACGTGCAACTCAAGGTCAACACCAACGAAGCGGTGATTGTGGCCTCATGAGCTTTCGCTACACCGGCCCGCGCCTGCTCCTGTTGCGCCATGGCGAAACGGAGTGGAACCGGCAGGGCCGGCTTCAGGGCCGCAAAAACTCTCCGCTCACGGACCTGGGGCGGGCGCAAGCCCGCCAACAGGGTGAGATCCTCAAGCAGATCAACGGCATCGAGTGTTTCGATGCCGTTTGCAGTCCGTTGGGGCGGGCACAGGAAACAGCTCGGATCGCGCTTGCCGCTGTTGGCA
>Ga0189286_100172_pt1 | contig 33060 bp, 31 predicted proteins | sample UW69minimetaG_FD_130330 | JGI IMG/M metagenome (GOLD analysis project Ga0189286, IMG submission 130330) | Marine microbial communities from the Costa Rica Dome - UW69 mini metaG | ecosystem: Environmental > Aquatic > Marine > Oceanic > Photic zone | place: Costa Rica: the Eastern Pacific...
GCAGGGCGTACCGCCAGCCAGATCGCTGCGGGCGTTCTCGGGGATCAGTTCGAATAGGTCTTCGATTTCGCGTCGTCGCCTTTGGCAATTGCGTCTTTGGCTTTCTCATAAGCCTCGGAGGCCCGGAGCCAGCGATCCTCTGCCTTGTCGAGGGACTTCTGCGCGGCTCCACGTCCACGCACAAGCTCGGCAGCTCTGTCGGGATCCGTTCGGTAGAGCCCACCATTGGCGAGCCGTGCGTCGACCTTCTCGATAAAGGTGCGGGCCTTCTCAATCGCAGCCGTTGCTTCTTCGATGTCCTTCTTCAAAGGCGCGATGGAGGCGCGGGCTTTGGCGGCATCCTGGCGTTGTTGTTTGCGGGTGGCCTCCGGATCGGGCGCATCGGATTCTTCATCGCCTTCAACGTGGGAGAGAGGCCCATTGCGCCGCGCGGGGTCAAGCAACCATTTTTGGTAGTCGGCAAGATCACCGTCCCACCGGGAGACACTGCCATCAGCGATCAACCACAATCGGTCCGCCGTCATCTCAATCAGATGGCGATCATGACTGATCAGGATCACAGCCCCTTCAAACTCGTTCAGCGCCATCACCAGCGCTTCACGCGCCTGAATGTCCAAATGGTTCGTTGGTTCATCAAGGATCATGAGGTGCGGCTTGTGGAAGGTTGCCAGAGAAAAGAGCAGTCGAGCTTTCTCTCCGCCTGACAGATTGCCTGCTTTCGTATCTGCCTTATCTGCGCCGAAACCGGCTGCGCCGGTACGCGCACGCACCTGCGCCTGGGTGGCGTCGGGCATCAGCTCGCGGAAATGATCGTAGGCGCTCCAATCCGCGTGCAGTTCATCAAGCTGATGCTGAGCGAAGTAGGCAACGCGCAGCTTCTTGGATTTATAGAAATGGCCAGTCTGGGTCGCGAGTTTGCTGGACAGGAGTTTGGCAAAGGTCGACTTGCCATTGCCATTGGCGCCCAAAAGGGCGATTCGGTCATCTTGATCAATGCGCAAGTCCATACCGGATAAAACAGGTGCTCCTTCCTCATACCCAACTGAGGCCCTTTCCAGCCGTGCGATGGGAGAGGCGAGCGGCGTTTCAGCATTGGGAAAATGAAAGGGCAGCATCCGGTCCGCCACAATATCCGGGATCGGCTCAAGCTTGGACAGCGCCTTCAGACGGCTTTGAGCCTGCCGCGCTTTACTGGCCTTGTAGCGGAAGCGCTCCACAAACTTCTCCATGTGCCGCTTGGCGTCTTCCTGCTTGTTCTTCATTGCCATCTGCAGGGCTTGCTTCTCACGACGGGTCCGCTCGAACCGGTCATAGCCACCCTGATAATAGGTAAGCTTCATCTGGTCGAGATGGAGGATGCCCTGAACAGAGCGGTTCAGGAGATCACGGTCATGGCTCACAATGATGACGGAGTAAGGATAGGTCTTGAGGTAATTTTCAAGCCAGATGGCGCCTTCCAGGTCGAGATAGTTGGTCGGTTCGTCGAGAAGCAGGAGGTCCGGCTCAGCAAAGAGAACCGCCGCGAGGGCAACGCGCATCCGCCAGCCGCCAGAAAAATCGGAGCAGGGACGTGCTTGGGTTTCTTCGTCAAAGCCGAGGCCCGCGAGAATAGTCGCGGCCCGTGCGGGGGCCGCATGGGCATTCATGTCAGCGAGGCGGGTTTGGATTTCGGCGATCCGGTGGGGGTCCGTTGCCGTTTCCGCTTCCTCTAGCAGGGAGGAGCGCTCCATGTTGGCGGCAAGGACCGTGTCGATGAGGCTGGTGGGGCCCGCTGGTGCTTCTTGAGCAACTCCGCCAATAACAGAGCGTTTTGGGAGCGAGATGCTGCCCGTTTCAGGCTCAAGCTGCATGGTAATGAGCTTCAGAAGGGTCGATTTCCCGGACCCATTCCGGCCCACAAGACCCACCTTGTGGCCAGCCGGGATCGCCGCCGTTGCATGATTGATCAGCAGGCGTCCATCTATCCGGTAAGTAATGTCGTTAATGTGCAACATGGGGCCAAGGTAACTGGGGCAATGAGGGCAATTGGGCCATTTAGATCTTGTTCGAGCATCGATCTAGCACGCGCCGGTTGCCGATGCCACCAAGCCCCGCTATAACCCGCGCAAATTCCAGCCCAATGCGGGCGCAATCCGGTCCTTACCGACATATCAAGCGTTTCCAGGATAAGTGGAGGCCGGTTATCCGTCCGGAAACGCGCAGTGACAATGACCTGAGCAGCTTCGCGATACTATTTGAGGCGTGAACGGCTCTAGGTGAAACTAAGGAATGCCAAATGGCTCTCGAACGCACTTTCTCTATCATTAAGCCTGATGCGACCCGCCGTAACCTGACAGGCCAGATCATCGCCCGTTTCGAAGAAAACGGACTGCGTGTTGTGGCATCCAAGCGCATCCACATGACCAAGGAGCAGGCTGAAGGCTTCTACGGTGTGCACAAAGAGCGCCCCTTCTTTAACGACCTGGTCGCATTCATGACATCCGGTCCTGTTGTCGTTCAGGTTCTGGAAGGTGAAAACGCCATTGCCAAGAACCGGGAAGTAATGGGCGCAACCAACCCAGCCGATGCGGCGGATGGCACAATCCGTAAAGACTTCGCTGAGTCCATCGAAGCAAACTCTGTCCATGGTTCAGACGCGCCAGAAACAGCTGCTGAAGAAATCAAATTCTTCTTCACAGACGCTGAGCTGGTTGGCTAAGAGCATTTCCAACAAAAGTTGCAGACTTTTGTGGTTCGGAAATGCGATGAGAAAATTCGGCTAAAGCTCGGTTTCGCAATCGATTGAAACCGGGCTCCAATAATTCTCATGAGACCCAGAAGCGGGCCTGCTAGGTCCGGCGCTCAGCTGAGCGCTGGAACGTAGAGTGGGCCCGTTTTTGATTCTGACATGCCTTGAATGGTCACACGCTCGCCTTGAACGCGGGCTTTGCCTTCCGCGACAAGACGAACCGCCATCGGGTAAATTTGATGTTCAGCTTCCAGCACGCGCGCCGTCAGCGTTTCGACAGTGTCATCGGGGTCTACAGGGACCGCAACCTGCGCCACAATCGGCCCTTCATCCATTTCATCGCGCACAAAATGGACGGTGGCTCCGGTCAAACGCACACCTGATTCCATAACCCGATCATGGACATGCAGGCCCTTGAAGGCGGGCAGCAGTGACGGGTGGATGTTCAGCTGCCGATTGTGCCAGTTTTTGACGAAGCCACTGGTGAGAATGCGCATAAAGCCGGCATTGCAGACCAACTCTACACCCGCTTCTTTCAGTGTGGAATCAAGAGCTGCATCAAATGTGTCGCGATCCTCAAACTCTTTGTGATTGATCACCTGCACCGGAATACCAGCCGCCTCCGCGATGGCAATACCTTCGGCATTCGGATTATTCGAAATCGCGATGGCGATCTCTGCCGGATATTGCTCTTGCTTGCAGGCGTTGATCAGTGCACCGAGATTTGTACCGCGACCAGAAAAGAGAATGCCAAGCTTCATGTAGCCGATCCCAGCTGGCCATTGATCATAACTTCACCGGTTTCACCCGCACGCAATGTGCCGATCCGAGCGACGCTTTCGCCTTCTGCTTCAAGCGCTGCCGTGACGGCGTCTGTACTCGCTGCATCCACAACAACCACCATGCCGATGCCGCAGTTAAAGGTCCGGCCCATCTCCGCATTGTCGATGCCGCCAAGCTCAGCGAGCCATTTGAATACAGGCGGTTGTGACCAGCTGGCGCCATCAATGTCAGCCGCAATATTGTCAGGCAGCACGCGGGGAACATTTTCCGTAAACCCACCACCGGTGATGTGAACCAGCGCCTTGATCCCGTCCGTCGCCTTCATGGCGGCGAGCAACTGTTTGACGTAGATGCGCGTCGGCGTGAGAAGAACGTCGCCGACCGTTTCACCAGCACCACTCTGGGCCGATGGGGGAAAGGGCGCATTAAATCCGATTTTGTGATCGCTCAACAGACGCCGCACGAGAGAGAAGCCATTGGAATGCACACCACTTGAGGCAAGTCCCAGAAGCACATCGCCAGGCCCAACATCAGACCGGGGCAATACAGCGTCGCGTTCCACAGCGCCGACGGAAAAACCAGCAAGGTCATAATCGCCTGCAGCATACATGCCCGGCATCTCAGCTGTTTCGCCACCGATGAGGGCAGCACCTGCCATCTCGCAGCCTTTGGCAATCCCGGCAATGACGGCTTCTGCCTCATCAAGCTCCAATTTACCGGTCGCGAAATAGTCGAGAAAAAATAGGGGTTCAGCACCTTGAACAATGAGGTCATTCACGCACATGGCCACCAGGTCAATGCCCACTGTGTCATGTTTGCCCGTTTCGATGGCAATCTTAAGCTTTGTGCCCACCCCATCATTTGCGGCAACCAGAAGCGGGTCCTTGAAACCCGCCGCTTTGGGGTCAAAGAACCCGCCAAAGCCACCAAGGCTCGCATCTGCACCTGCGCGAGCTGTGGCCCGCGCCAGAGGGGCAATGGCCTTGACCAAGGCATTGCCTGCATCAATATCGACCCCAGCGTCGCGGTAGGTATAGCGATTGGGGCGGTCGTCGGAAGAATCGGTCATAGGGTGGGAAGGCCTTGCGTCAGGTTCGAAGGAATCGACGAGGAACACCCTCGAAGTTCGCGCTCAAAACACCGTAAAACGCTCTGTGATGCAAGGCGAACTTGACGACAAATTGCCCCATTTTAGCCCTCGTACCGCTTCATGGTCGGCGCTCAATGTTGTAGTTTGCGCAGAACCAGAGCATCGCTGGGCGCAAATTGCTCCAAATTGGGGAAATAGAGTGAGTATGAGACCGCAAATCAGAAAAATCAGCACTGTGGCAAACCTCAGTGCATTGGCAGGTTTGGTCCTGCTGTTTGGCACGCTGGGCAAGCCAGCTGTTGCTGCGGATGTCTTCACTGTCACAGGCGTCTTCATTGATGCAACGGCGGAAACCGCCACACAGGCCAGAAATGCCGCGGTGGCCGACGGACAGCGCCGCGCTCTGGAAGTCCTGTTGAAGCGCCTCGCCCTCCAGGAAGACTGGTCGCTTCTTCCCACAGTGGACACCAATTTGGCAGAAGGGATGGTTCGGTCCTTTCAGGTGGCAAATGAGAAGCGATCCGCCACCAGGTATCTAGCCAGTCTGAGTGTGAAGTTTCAGCCCTCGGCTGTTCGAAACCTGTTCACAGCCAGGTCAATACCCTTTTCCGAGAGCCGCGAAAGAACGGCGGTGATTGTGCCGGTTCTGACCGATGCAACCGGAGATCGTCTCTGGGATGAAGGGAACGCCTGGACAGCTGCTTGGGCGGGCACTGATCTTGACAATATCCTGACACCGATGGTTGTACCGCTCGGCGATATTGGCGACATGACAACCCTTACAGTTGAACAGGCGCTAGGCGGCGACAGGCCAGCCCTGTCGAACTTGGCAAGCCGCTATGGTGCAGATCGGATCATGATCGCTCATGCGCAGACAGGTGATACACCGTCGGCGCTGTCTGTCCGCATTGTCACCTACCCAGCCGGGGAAGGTGCGCCTAAGTCTTGGATTGGGAGAGAGACAGGCGCACCGTCTCTTCAAACGGCGGCATTGCGATTGGCTGGACGATTTGTAGATGCCACCCAGGCTGACTGGAAGAGAGAAAGCACGGTTCGGTTCGCAGAACGTGCGGTGCTCTCTGCGTCCGTTGCCTATGAATCAATTGGAGAGTGGCAGGCGATCAGAAACCGCCTGGCTCAGATTCCCCTCATCCAGAAAACCACCATCGTTGCGATTTCCACAGAAGGCGCGCAGGTGGAGCTGGACTATGTCGGCACCATCGACACTCTGGAACTGAACCTGGCTCAGAAGAGCCTAACCCTGAACAATCTTGAAGGTTATTGGTATCTTGCAGCTATACGTTAAAGCCAAGCATCCCACCGAGAACCAAGGACAAGACAGATGACCATTCACCGTCAGGCACTGATCTGGGTCGCCGGGATTTTTGTGGTCATTGTGCTTATCTGGTTGCTGAGCGGCGTCTTGCTGCCCTTTGTTGCAGGGCTGGCTGCCGCCTACCTGCTCGACCCTGCAGCTGACAAGCTCGAAGAATGGGGCTTGTCTCGCCTAGCGGCCACCTCGGTCATCACAGCACTTTTCATCCTGCTGTTCTTTGCCTCTCTGATTGTCCTCATGCCTGTGGCCTATGAGCAGATGTTAGCGCTGCTTGAAGCAGCACCGCGCCTGGCAGAGCGTGCCAAGACACTGGTCATGAGCTTAAGCGAGGGCAGGCTGGCCCAATTGCTCGCAGGTGAGGGGCAGGATACCCATGCAGCCATCAGCAGAGGAGCCAGCAGGGTGTTGGACATGCTGATGGGATCGCTTGCGGGCCTGTGGCAACAGGGCATGGCGATCGTAGGCCTGGTGTCTCTCTTGTTTGTCACCCCCATTGTCGCGTTCTACATGCTGCTTGACTGGGACAATATGGTGGAACGCGTTGATGGCCTCTTGCCGCGGGACCATGTGGCTACGGTCCGGGCGATAGCGCGGGAAATAGATGAAGTTCTGGCAGGCTTTGTGCGCGGGCAGGGCGCTGTCTGTCTACTGCTCGGCAGCTTTTATGCCATCGGCCTGACGGTTCTGGGGCTGGAGTTTGGGTTTATCGTGGGCGCAATCGCCGGGATCATCAGCTTCATCCCCTATGTCGGCACCATTGTCGGTTTCGTGCTTGCCATGATCATCGCAGTCGTACAGTTCTGGCCTGACTATGGATGGATCATTGCCATTGCGGGTGTCTTTGGTGTGGGGCAGTTCATCGAAGGAAATTTTCTGACGCCCAAACTGGTCGGTGATCGGGTCCGACTGCATCCGCTTTGGGTCATGTTGGCCCTGTTTGCTTTCGGCTACCTTTTTGGCTTTGTGGGAATGTTGCTCGCTGTGCCCGTTGCCGCCGCCATCGGGGTGCTGGTCCGCTTTGCCGCCGCCAAGTACTTGGTGAGCTCTCTCTATCAAGGGAATGGCGGAGACAGTTCGTGACGTCATCGCAAATCCCTATGGATCTGCCTCATCGTGTTGCCTTTGAGCGGGAAGATTTTCTGGTTGCAGAGGCGAATAGAGCGGCAGTCGCGCTGATCGATCAATGGCCTGACTGGCCGACACCTGCTGCCATGCTGGTTGGTCCTGCTGGGGCCGGGAAAAGCCATCTGGGAGCAGTATGGAAGTCTGCAAGCAAAGCTGCCTCACTTACCGCGGCTGAACTTGAAGAGGCCCGTGTGCCGACTCTCTGCGCCGCTAAGGCTGTGTTGTTGGAAGATGTAGATCAACTAAAGTCCGAGCGCGAGACGGCGCTCTTCCACCTCATGAATCTTGCCAAAGAAGAGGGGGCTTATCTTTTGATGACCTCCAGGGAAAGCCCCGCCAATCTGGCGATTAAGCTACCCGACCTTGCCTCACGCTTGAGGGCAGTGGTGACGGCGGAACTTGGATCTCCCGACGATGAGCTCCTTCGGGCTGTCCTCGAAAAGCTCTTCCAGGACCGGCAATTGCGAGCGCCAGAACAGGCATTGAGCTATTTGGCGACCCATATGGATCGGTCAATCGAGACGGCGCGAAAGGTAGTGGCGGCTGTCGATAAGGCGGCTCTGGCGGGAAAACGGCGAATTACAGTACCTTTGGTCGTTGAAGTGCTCAAGGAAGCCACGCCATCGTCATGACTCGGTCACAAATTTGAGTTAGTTTTCAAGGGAGTAAGACCACCTATTGGCCCTTTGAATGAAGTCGGCCCAGCAGCCCGTGAGAAACCAGTATGAGCACGCCACGACCAGCCGATGCCGCTAACGAAGACGTTCAGTCTGGCAACAAGGCTGATGAAATCGCACCATCTGTCGCCCCGATAGACCCAGAATCGCCTGAGCGCTTTATGAACCGCGAACTCTCGTGGTTGGCATTCAACAAACGTGTGCTTGAAGAAGCGGAAAATAGAAACCACCCGCTTTTGGAGCGGCTGCGCTTCCTGTCTATCTCGGCCAGCAACCTGGATGAATTTTACATGGTCCGCGTCGCGGGCCTGCGCGGCCAGGTCAATGCAGGTGTTGAAACCCGCAGCCAGGATGGTCTTACAGCTGCTCAGCAACTGACGCGGGTAAACGAAACCGCTTATCTCCTAATGGCAGAGCAACAGCGTCAGTGGGAAGAACTGCGCACTGAGCTCCGGGCAAACAAGATTTCGGTGATTGATGCAAGCGAAGTCGCACCCTCGGAATTCTCCTGGCTTGAAGAGCGTTTTCTTGAAACAGTGTTCCCTGTGCTGACACCTCTGGCGATTGACCCGGCACATCCCTTTCCGTTTATCCCCAATTCGGGTTTCTGTTTGGCATTGCAGTTGCGTCGTGTGACGGATGGGAAGCTGATGAACGCGCTTCTGCCCGTGCCACAACAGATTGAACGATTTGTGCGTCTGCCACAGGCAGAAAACGCAGACGGAGAGATCCGGTTTCTCAGTCAGGAAAACCTCATCCGTCTCTTCCTAGACAGACTCTTCCCTGGATATGAGGTGATAGGCCAGGGCGCTTTCCGCGTCTTGCGCGACAGCGATATTGAGATCGAGGAAGAAGCCGAAGACCTGGTGCGTTTCTTCGAATCTGCCCTGAAGCGGAGACGCCGCGGCAGCGTCATTCGACTGAAGATGGAGAAGAACACGCCCGAAAGCCTCCGCAAGCTGGTGATCCGGGAGCTCGAAGTCGGCGACGAAGAACTCGTGCTTGTCGATGGCCTCATTGGCCTGGCGCAAACGGATCAGTTGATTGTCGACGATTATCCGAGCCTCAAGTTCCCCGCCTACAATGCGCGTTTCCCAGAACGGGTCCGTGACTTTGGCGGCGACTGTTTTGCCGCCATTCGAGCGAAAGACTTTGTGGTTCACCACCCATATGAAAGCTTCGATGTGGTAGTCCAGTTCCTGCGTCAGGCAGCCGCAGATCCAGACGTTGTGGCCATCAAACAGACTCTGTACCGGACGTCTAAAGATTCGCCCATCGTTCAGGCATTGATCGAAGCTGCCGAAGCCGGCAAGTCGGTGACGGCTTTGGTCGAGCTCAAGGCGCGCTTCGATGAGGCTGCCAACATCGTCTGGGCGCGAAATCTGGAACGCGCCGGTGTGCAGGTTGTCTTCGGTTTCATAGAGTTGAAAACACACGCCAAGATGAGCCTCGTGGTGCGCCGAGAAAGCGGTCAGCTACGTTCCTACGTGCATCTAGGCACTGGGAACTATCACCCGATTACCGCGAAGATCTACACAGATCTGTCCATGTTCACAGACGATCCGGCTATCGGGCGCGATGTTGCTCAGGTCTTCAATTACCTCACAGGGTATGCCGAGCCTGAACGCCTTGAAAAAATTGCCATGTCTCCGAAGAACCTGCGCGCCCGCCTTCTGGGACATATCCAGAAGGAAATGGAGCATGCGCAAGCAGGCCGCCCTGCGTCGATCTGGGTGAAGGTGAACTCCCTTGTTGACCCCATCATTATTGATGCGCTCTACGCCGCCAGCCAGTCGGGCGTCCAGATTGATCTTATTGTACGCGGCATCTGCTGCCTGCGTCCGGGTGTCCCCGGTCTGTCAGACAATATTCGGGTTAAGAGCATTGTGGGCCGCTTTTTGGAGCATTCACGAATCGTTTGTTTTGGCGACGGACATGAATTGCCATCTGATGAGGCGAAAATCTATTTCTCCTCAGCCGACTGGATGCCCAGAAATCTGGATCGCAGGGTGGAAAACCTTGTGGCTGTCACGAACCCAACGGTCCATGAGCAGATTTTGGACCAGATCATGGTTGCTAATATCAAGGACAATGAGCAAAGCTGGTATATGTTGCCGGACGGTCGCTATGAGCGTATTGAGCGGCAGTCAGGGGTGGAACCGTTTAACGCACACACCTTTTTTATGAACAATGCGAGCTTGTCGGGTCGCGGCAAATCCCTAAAGCGAAACGAGCCTTCCTCCGGTGACCACCCTCCAGCGTAAATTTGATGGATCAGAGCTCGACAAACGAGCCGAACCGCATACGCGCATTGAGGGACGTTTTGGGATCATCGATATCGGATCGAACTCTGTTCGGCTGGTGATCTATGAGGGTACAAAGCGCAATCCCGTACCGATTTTCAACGAAAAAGTAATGGCCGGGCTCGGCGCCCAGCTTAGCGAGACAGGACGCCTTGATCCCGATGGCATTGGGCGGGCTATGAGAGCCTTGAAGCGTTTCTCTGCTCTTATTGATCAACTAGACGTCGCGCAAACTGCCATGGTTGCCACAGCTGCAGTGCGCGATGCCACAGATGGCGCAGAATTCGCCTCACAGGTTGAAACTGCAACAGGCATCAAAATGCGCGTCTTGTCGGGCAAAGAGGAGGCGGCCTATGCCGCCCTCGGCGTGCTTTCTGGCATCCCTGACGCTGATGGCATTGTCGGCGATCTGGGTGGCGGGAGCTTAGAGCTTGTTGACCTGAAAAAAGGGATAATGGGGAAGGGCGTGACTCTGCCGTTGGGTCCCTTGCGTCTTTTGGGGAGCGGCTTATCGCAAAAGGAAGTTCTGAAAGAAGTCGATAAAACATTTGACCAGGTTGAATGGCTGGATAGGGCGCAGGGGCGCACGCTATACGCCGTGGGCGGCGTCTGGCGAAATCTTGCTCGTATTCATATGGCGCAGCATGACTATCCGGTTCGGGTGCTGCATGAATATCAAATGCCGGCCGCAGAAGCTGCAGACCTTGCCAAACTGATCGAGCGGTTAGGACCAAAGTCGCTGGCAAAAATTCCTGATGTTTCTTCAAGACGGGTCGGTGCGCTCCCTCTCGGAGCGATGGTGCTCAGTCGGTTGATTGAGGCCACCAAAGCGAAGAAGGTGGAAATCTCCGCCTATGGTCTCCGCGAAGGTGTGTTGTTTGATCAACTATCAGAGGCGGATCGCGCAGGCGATCCGTTGCTAGCGGGGGCAAGTGATTTGGCAACGCGTTTGGTTCGCTTTCCAGAGCACAGGCACGAACTAGGAGATTGGATAGCGCCTCTCTTTGGGCCAGACGGTCTTGGCGAAACCGAAGCGCAAAGGCGGTTGCGGCTCGCCGCATGCAGCCTTGCAGATATCGGTTGGTATGTGCATCCAGATTACCGCGCTATGCATGCATTTGAACAAACCCTGTTGGCGCCATTGGCCGGTGTAACCCATGCCGAACGCGTCTTTCTGGCGCGGGTTGGCTTTCACCGTCATGAAGGAACGGGCGAACCTTCGGGCTTCGGCAACCTTTCAGGCCTGCTTGTGGAAGAAGAACACCACCGCGCGCAGGTGATGGGCCTTGCGCTGCGTGTCGCCTTTACGCTTTGTGCCGCGAGTATCGGCGTGTTGCCCTATACCCGTCTTGTCCTCACGAAAGACGCACTGACATTGAACGTGCAAAGCTCACATCAGGCTTTTTGCGGCGAAGTTGTTGAGAAGCGCTTGAGCGCCCTGGCCCGCGTGATAGGCGTGCAACCTAAGAGGGCGCTAATTTGAACCAACCCACAAAAAGGCCGCTCCGAATGAAGCGGCCTTCTGATTTCTTGATTTGTTTGATGGATTAAGCTGCGCGGATTGACGAAACAAAATCGCCGACCTGTTTGCGCAAGCCTTCGGCTGTCTTGGAGAGTTCTTCTGCAGAGCTCAACACCTGATCAGCCGCCGTCCCGGTTTGCTCCGCTGCCGTGCGAACGGTGTCCACACTTGAAGAGACGTTCCGGTTCATCTCTGCGGTTTCCTCCGCGCTGCGTGAGATTTCCTGCGTAGCGGAACTCTGTTCCTCAACCGCTGCAGATACAGCCGATGTGACCTGATTGATTTCGCCGATTTTATTGGCGATGCCGGTCATGGCTTCAGCGGCGGTTTTGGTTTCTTCCTGAACACGGTTGACGTGATCTGAAATTTCCCCGGTCGCTTTCGCGGTCTGGTTGGCCAGGTCTTTGACCTCTGATGCAACAACCGCAAAGCCTTTTCCGGCTTCACCTGCCCGGGCCGCCTCAATGGTGGCGTTCAGTGCCAGCAGGTTTGTTTGCTCTGCGATCTCCTGAATCAGTTCCATGACAGACCCAATGCGGTTTGCTGCCTCAGACAGGTTTTTCATCTGCACATCCGTCTGTTCAGAGGCGGCGCGCGATTCCTCCGTCAACGCTGCAGATAGCGAGATCTGCTCTGTTACCTCGCTAATGGCGTTTGACAGTTGCGTCGCAGCAGAGGCAACAGTTTCGACATTCTGTGTTGCCCCGGTGCTGGTATTGCTCACGGAAATCGCTTCTTCATTGGTGGTGCCAGCCAGCTCACTCATGGAGCGTGCCGTGGATTCCAGTTCAGTTGAAGAAGCCGTCAGGCCATCAATCATTTGGCCGATCGAGGATTCAAGGTCGTCAGCCATCTTGTTGAGGCTTTCGCGTTTCTCTTCTGCAGCCCGTTTTTCGGCAAGCTGCTGTTCTCCTTTCAAACGCTCAGCCTCAGCGCCTTGATCTCGGAAGACCTCAACAGCACGGGCCATGTCTCCTATTTCATCGCGGCGATCAGCGCCAGAAATTTGAACATCGAATGCACCGTCAGCCACATCACCCATCACATCTTGTAGGGTAGCCAGAGGCTTCGTAATGGACCGGCCCACAACATAACAGGCGACGCCAGCAACAATTAGAGACCCGATAGATGTGGCCAGGGTAACAAGCAGAGCCATCCAGGCAGAACTCAATGCGCCATCCGCTGTTGCGAGAAGTTCCTTTGAGACATAATCCTCAACCTGCGTGATGAGGTTGATCTTGGCAGTAATCCCATCATACCACTGGATGTCCGTGATCTCGTCGTAAAGCATGTCATAGCCGGCTTCGACAGCGATATCACGCCAATATTCGACATCGTCAACTTGTGTGCCTACGACCGTTTCGTCGTAGAAAGCGACAGCTTCCGGTGAGCCGTAGGCGCGAAAAACTTCCATGTAGGAATCTTGCTGGCCAATGAGTGTCACAAATTCGGTGTGTGTGAGCGAGTCAAATGCCTTTGCACCATACCCTTTGGCACCCATGGCACGTTCCAGCCCCGCCCGCTCCTTGATTTCAAGAAGGCTCATATAGGCAATGCTTTGACTCTTGATCTCTGCATCATCAGCGAGAGACGAAACGAGTGAAGCGATGTCAAGCAACTGCCGAATGGTTTGTGTGTAATATTCTGCAGTTGCCTCAATCGTCGTACGCGCTGTCTGTGTGCGCTTCCGAAAACTTTCTAACTTTTCAAATTCGGCCAAAGCCGCTGTCAGACGTTCTTCAACCTGTACACCGTAACTCGCAGCTGGAAACTTCTGCAAGAAGGGCAGGATTTCTGTCAGGACGGCATCGGTTGACGCAAATTGCTCCTCGAGACGTCTCGACCAGACACCACTACCTCCGGAGGAAAGATATGTTGCGGAGACACCGCGCTCACCCTGCAATTCGTTAACGACCGCGCTGATTTTCGGAGAAACCGATGCCAATGTGTGGAGTTGGCTTAGCGATGAATATCGCTGAACTTCCGCGCTGACAATGTATGCCGCAAACAACGCAATACCCACAATAGGCACGATTGCAGCAATAAAAATCCGTTTGCCAATATTAGCATTGAAAATTCCACCTAACATTTAGATCCCCGTCCCTGAAATATCCCGTTCGCAACAGGATCAACGGAGAATTCTAAATTCTAGTTAAAGGCAATAAGTCAAAATTCACTTGGTGAATAAAATCCTGCCGAAATAGAAATTAGGGTTTAGACGTGCAGCGATTGTCCGCCGCGCTGGCGGCATTCTCACATTCAGGCGAAAGGTTATGGAAGAGGCTGGTTTAGCTCTGGATCAGCGCATCCATGATAAGCCAAATACTCAGTATTAGGCGCTGACCTTTGTGTCCAATCGCGTCAGCTTGAGTTGCCGACCACTTGCTGAGATCGCAAGCTCGCCATTCTTCAGGGCCAATGCGTCGCTGCCAAATATCTCTCGACGCCATCCTTTCAAAGCATTGACGTCGGCGTCTTTGAAAGCGGCGATTTGTTCCAGATCGGAGACCGTCGCGATCAGCTTCGGCGCCACATTGTGCTCCTCGCACCGCATTTTCAGAAGCACTTTGAGAAGCTCAACCAAGGGGCCGATGCCTGACGGCAGTGGGCGAGGGTCTTCGATATCTGGAAGGTCGGTCTCATTGCGGTTCACGCCCGTCTCAATCGCTTCGAGCAAGCTCGCCGCGGATCGACTGTTTGAGAAACCGCGCGGTACGGCGCGAAGTCGGTCCAGCCCTTTAAGATCTCTGGGTTGTTGATTGGCGAGCTCGAAGAGGGCGTCATCCTTCATAATGCGATTGCGCGGGGTGTCGCGCTCTTGCGCCTGCCGTTCCCGCCAAGCGGCGACCTCCATCAGCACGCCAATAGCCTTGCGGCCTTTTACCCGCATTTTCATGCGTTTCCAGGCTGCTTCAGGCCTCAGGGCGTACGTCTCAGGGTTTTGCAGGATGGCCATTTCCTCGCCAACCCAGGCGATGCGATCATTCTCAGCGATCTGGCGGGCCAGCACGTCATAGATCTTCCGTAGATGGGTTACATCAGCCATTGCGTAGTTCAACTGCTTGTCCGTAAGGGGCCTGCGGCTCCAGTCTGTGAAGCGGGAGGATTTGTCGACCTTTCCATTGGCGAGCTTGCGGACAAGGGTCTCATATCCAACCGACTCGCCAAACCCGCACACCATGGCAGCCACTTGACTGTCAAACAGCGGGTCTGGGATGGCTCCGGCCTCGTGGTAGAAAATCTCAATATCCTGGCGCGCTGCATGAAAAACCTTAATGACGTTTCGATCAGTCATCAGCTCATAAAAATGCGCGAGGTCGATGCCCTCAGCCAGGGGATCAATAATGTATTCATGCCGAGGTCCAGCGACCTGGATCAGGCAGAGAATCGGCCAATAGGTCGAATCCCTCATAAACTCAGTGTCGACAGTGATGTAAGAGGCCTTCGCCAAGTGGCCGCAGGCTGCTTCCAGCTGGGCCGTCGTCGTAATAATGTCCATGAGGCCCCTATACCGCAATCTGGCCGGTCTGTCGCCCCCATCCACAGGCCCTGTCAGGTGGTAATTGCCGCCTGACGACGGTCGAGGCGGCAGACCTTGACAAATCAGCTGTCTCATGCGCTTTTCGGCACCCAGAACTGGGGTCGGCATCCGCCTGAGACCCTGTAATTCCTGCCTTTTTTCAGGGTTGAAGCCAAAATGCACCCTTATCGCAGCCACACATGTGGCGAGCTCACCAAATCAAATGTCGACGAGACTGTGCGCCTATCAGGCTGGGTCCACCGGAAGCGTGATCACGGCGGTCTGCTGTTTATCGATTTGCGCGACCATTATGGTCTGACCCAGCTGGTATTTGATCCAGATATGGGCGACGGCTTCAAGCTGGCTGAGCGTGTCCGCGCCGAATCTGTCATGCGCATAGATGGACCTGTGGTCGCCCGGTCTGAGGACACGGTGAACGCCAACCTCCCAACAGGCGCGATTGAAATTCTGGTAAAAGACGCTGAGATCCTGTCGCAAGCTCAGGAGCTTCCGCTGCCTGTATTCGGTGAGCCTGAATATCCCGAAGATATTCGGCTGCGGAACCGTTTCCTGGACCTGCGCCGCGAAGGCCTTCATGAGCGTATCGTCTTGCGTTCCAAACTCATTCGCGCCATGCGCAATTCCATGGAAGATCAGGGGTTCCTTGACTACCAGACCCCGATCCTGACGGCATCGAGCCCAGAAGGCGCGCGCGATTTTCTGGTGCCGAGTCGTCTGCACCCGGGTAAATTCTATGCTCTGCCACAGGCCCCTCAACAGTTTAAGCAGCTGACCATGGTTGCAGGCTTTGACCGCTACTATCAGATCGCTGCCTGCTTCCGCGATGAGGACGCGCGCGCGGACAGGTCAGCCGGTGAGTTCTATCAGCTCGACGTTGAGATGAGCTTCATCGAGCAGGACGAAGTCTTCGACGTGATGGAGAAAGTGGCTGCGGACACGTTCGGCGCTTTTGCAGGAAAAATGGCGACACCGCGGTTGGCCGACAAAGCACCTTTCATCCGCATTCCGTACAAAGAGTCGATGCTGAAATACGGCAATGACAAGCCCGACTTGCGCAATCCGATTGAAATCGTCGACATCACGGAATTCTTCACACCCGAGGAAGTCACCTTCAAAGCCTTTAAAAATGTGATCGCTCAAGGCGGGATCGTGCGTGGCATCCCGGCACCAGGTGCGGGGGATCGGCCACGCTCCTTCTTTGACAAGCTCAACGATTGGGCCCGGAAGGACCAGGGCGCCGCAGGCCTTGGCTACATCGTCTTTGAAGAGGTGGACGGCGCGCTGGCGGGCAAGGGCCCCATCGCCAAATTCTTCCCTGCAGATATCCTTCAAGGCATGGCGGCAAAAGCAGGTATCAAAGCCGGCGATGCACTCTTCTTTGCTTGTGACAAGGAGGCTGCCGCTACAGCTCTGGCAGGCAATGCGCGGACCCGGATTGGGACAGAGCTTGATCTGATTGAGAAAGACGTCTTCCGCTTCTGTTGGATCACCGATTACCCGATCTACGAATTTGACGAGACGGAAGGCAAGGTCGACTTCTCTCATAACCCGTTTTCTATGCCTGTGGGCGGTTTGGAAGCCCTCAACACCCAGGATCCGCTGGACGTGATGGGCCAGCAGTATGACCTGGTCTGTAATGGTTATGAGCTGGGCTCAGGTGCTATCCGGAACGCTGACCCGGAATGCATGCTGAAAGCGTTTGAAATTGCCGGGCACGCTCGGGAAGACACGGAGAAGAATTTCGCAGGCATGTTGAATGCCTTCCGTTTCGGTGCGCCTCCTCACGGAGGCATTGCTTTGGGCGTAGACCGCATCGTAATGCTGCTGGCAGACCAGGCCAACATTCGCGAAGTGACCATGTATCCGATGAACCAGCAGGCGGAAGACCTGCTGATGGGGGCACCATCCGAGCCGACCAATCATCAGCTGCGTGAGCTGCATCTCCGTCACATTCCACCGTCATAAGAAAAACCTCACAGCCCAGGGGTCGGCCGACCGCCTCCGCTCGGTGAAGCGCCGTAAACTTGCCAGCTTCTGCTTCATCTGCCGCGCGTCAAGAAACCGCTTTGCATCTGGAAAGCGGGATCGCATCTCCGTTATATCCGTTAACTGATCATCTGCCAAACCCAGAGTGGCATGAACGATCGACTAGGGCCAATCCCCCGAAGGGGACGCGAGCTTTGGCGTGGCGCTTGAGAAGAAGGACGTGGCAAGGAGAGCGAAAAAAAGCGTGATTGGCATCATGAGGCGACATCCTTTTGTTTCGGTCAGTCTGCCACTTCCACGACGCCATTGTCATGTCTGGATTGGATGGCTTTACTGTCCTCAATCCCAGTCTGTCATCCAGGGCCCACGGGTCTGGCTTGGCCAGCCCGAGGATAAACCCGACCGGGATCCATAGGGCGTATCAAGGCAACATGGACCCCGGATTAGATCCGGGTGACACTAGTGGTCCGTGGCCTATGGTTCGAGACGGCGCAAGCGCACCTCCTCACCATGAGGTAAGTGTTTTAATTCGACCTCATCCTGAGGCTTCTGTTTTTGCCTCACCTTGAGGAGCATTGCGCAGCAATGCGTCTCGAAGGGGTGAAGGATCACCCAACCAGCCACCTCACCAAAAACGGGCAAAAAATTCCAACGATTCAGGCGGCCATTCGTCAAATTGCGGCGGTCGTCCGTGACTCAGCTTAAGCTTCCATCCTCGGTCCTCGCCGCCAAGGGCGAGCTGCAGCCTCCGCAGGCGCATCGAAAAACGGTGGGAGATGATTCATGAGCCGGTATGAACTCTTCGCCCGCTACCCAAGTGAACGTCTCTGCGACAACCCGCGCATAGGTGCCAAAGGTCGCGCCCAACGTGCGTTGACAAATGGAACAGTGACAATAAGTGAAATCTTGAAGGGTACCTTTGATTTCATAGCGCACGCGTCCGCACGTGCAACTTCCTTAAAGTTTCATCGTTTAATCCTCGACGAAAAGATGCTGGAGTTAGGTGGCTCGCGTGGTGTTTGAACGGCGTGTCTGACCAATTGGAGAGGCATTAAGCGATCTATTTCATGCAGTTATCGTGGAGTGGTGAGGTTGTTCTGTCAATTTCAAGTGAGCAGGGGCTCCTCAAACCCCCTCGACGATAATAACGTCATTCTCTGATGCGCCTTTGCGTTTGGCTTTGGCGGCCTGATATTCCGGCGAGTGGAAGCAGTCCTTTGCAGCTTCGACGCTGGGGAATTCGACCACGATGTGCCGCTCTTTGGCTTGGCCTTCCACGACTTCAAAGTCGCCACCACGGGCGAGGAACTTCGCGCCGTATTTTTTGAATGGTTCGGCGACGCCGGCGCGGTACTCGTCATATTTCGCCTGGTCGGTGACGGTGGCGTGGGCGATCCAATATCCTTTGGGGGTCTTGGTCATGAGGGCGTGTCCTTTCAACAAGAATGTCACCCTCGTGCTCGACACGCGGGTCCATGGAGCCTTTCAACACCCTATGGATGCTCGGGTCAAGCCCGAGCATGACAGTCGAGATTGGAGCGAGACGGATTAGAAAATCTACTCAGCTACACCCGCTCGTGCTGCCGCACGTGTCGCATTTCAGGCAGGTGCCGTTCCGCACCATGGTGAAGTTACCGCATTCGCTGCAGGCTTCGCCCTCATAGCCTTTCATGCGCGCTTCCACCGCTGCTGACATGGTCCGTGAGATGGACGTATTGCCACCTCCGGCCTGAACGGTCGTTGCCACGGCGATCTGCTCTGTGGCGACGATTTCCGTCTCGGTCATCAGCATGGTTTCGGGTTCAGTGAGTGCCCCGGCGGTCAGGGCTGGGGCAGTCTGGCCCGCCCGCACCGTGGCGGCACCACCGCGCACCACATAGAGGTTTGCGAGCTGCGTGTTCCGCGCAAATCCGGGAGAGGCAATGGCGGTTGCCGGCATCGGCTTTGGAGGCAGTTTGCCTTCATCTTCCCCATCGCCCATGGCGTCGGGCATCAAGTCCGCAGGTTCCACATGGCCAAGGTCATGACGGCCAAGGTATGAGACGGCGAGCTCCCGGAACACATAGTCAAGGATCGACGTCGCATTCTTGATCGTGTCATTGCCCTGTACAAGGCCAGCAGGCTCAAAGCGGGTGAAGGTAAAGGCCTCCACATATTCTTCCAGCGGCACGCCATATTGCATGCCGAGCGAAATCGCGATGGCGAAATTATTCATGAGCGAACGGAAAGCAGCGCCTTCTTTGTGCATGTCAATGAAGATCTCACCGATCGTGCCGTCTTCATATTCGCCCGTGCGCAGATAGACTTTGTGCCCACCGACTACGGCTTTTTGCGTATAGCCTTTGCGACGATCAGGCAGTTTCGCCCGTTCACCACGCTCTCCATCCGCCATTGCGGCCCCGGCAATTTGAGCTTGCTCAATGGTTTTAGCCGCGAGCTTCTTTGCCAGTGTTGCGGCCTGTGCCGCGGCGGGCTGTTCAATCAGCGTTGGTGCTGCGGCAACAGCCCCCACTGCCATCTCCACGTCTACCATCTCCACGTCTACCATCTCCAAGTCCAGATCGCCGCCGTCCACCAGCTGGGCATTGAGCGGCTGGGAAAGCTTCGAGCCATCGCGATAAAGCGCGTTGGCTTTGAGCCCAAGCTTCCAGGACAACATGTAGCTTTCTTTGCAGTCTTCTACGCTTGCAGAATTTGGCATATTGATGGTTTTGGAAATAGCACCTGAGATGAAAGGCTGCGATGCGGCCATCATGCGGATATGGCTTTCCACAGAGAGGAAGCGCTTGCCCGTGCGGCCACATGGGTTTGCACAATCGAAGACGGGAAGGTGCGCCTCTGCGAGGCCGGGCGCACCCTCCAACGTCATCGCGCCACAAACATGCAGGTTTGCAGCGTCAATTTCGTCCGCGCTGAAGCCAAGGGCTGCCAGCATGTCGAAATCAATCTCATCCATTGCGCCCGCATCAAGGCCCAGCGCCTCGACACAGAACGCATCGCCAAGCGAATATTTGTTAAAGGCGAACCGGATGTCGAAAGCGGTCGCAAGTGAGCCTTCAACAAGCTCAAGCGCCTCCTGGGTGAAGCCTTTGGCAGCCAACGTTTCGTGGTTCACACCTGGTGCGCCATTCAGCGTGCCGTGTCCTACTGCATAGCCGACAATTTCTTCGATTTGCTCAGGCTTGTAGCCGAGTGTACGCAGCGCCTGCGGCACAGCCCGGTTGATGATCTTGAAATAGCCGCCACCCGCGAGTTTCTTGAATTTCACCAGCGCGAAATCCGGTTCAATGCCGGTCGTATCGCAATCCATGACAAGGCCGATCGTGCCTGTTGGTGCGACAACAGTGGCCTGCGCATTGCGGTAGCCATATTTTTCGCCCATAGAGACCGCAAGGTCCCACGCGGCCCGGGAATGTTCTACCAGATCTCCTTGCGGGCAATGGGACGCATCAAGCGGCACCGGGTTGGTCGAGAGATCCTCATAGGCTGTTGCTTCGCCGTGAGCCGCAGCCCGGTGGTTGCGCATTACACGCAGCATATGGCTTTCGTTTTCGCCATAGCCCGGGAAGGCACCCAGCTCCTTCGCCATCTGCGCCGAGGTGGCATAGGAAACGCCGGTCATGATCGCGGAAATGGCACCACAGATCGAACGGGCTTCTTTTGAGTCATAGGCGATGCCCTGGGACATGAGCAGGCCACCAATATTGGCGAAACCGAGACCCAGCGTGCGGAATTTATAGGAAAGCTCCGCAATCTCTTTCGACGGAAATTGCGCCATCAGCACAGAAATTTCGAGCACCACGGTCCAGAGTTTGGCCACATGCTCAAAGGCTTCAACATCGAAGCGTCCAGACGCCTGACGAAACTGCATCAGATTAATCGAGGCGAGATTGCAGGCTGTGTTGTCCAGGAACATATACTCTGAACATGGATTACTGGCCCGGATCTCACCGCTTTCCGGGCAGGTGTGCCAGTCATTGATCGTGGTGTGATATTGGATGCCGGGATCAGCGCTCTGCCATGCGGCTTGACCAATTTGGTCCCAAAGCTCACGCGCATCAAGCGTCTTGGCGATCGCGCTGTCTGTTCTGTTGATCAGATGCCAGTCGCTGTCGGACTCAACCGCTTTCAGGAAATCATCCGTGACGCGGACGGTATTGTTGGAGTTCTGGCCCGACACAGTGAGGTAGGCATCTGAATCCCAATCCGTGTCATAGGTGCGGAACTCAATTTCTTTGAAACCCTGCTTGGCAAACTGGATAACCCGCTGCACATAGTTTTCCGGGATCATGGCTTCGCGCGCGGCAATGATCGCGCGTTTGAGCGCAGGGTTTTTCTTCGGGTCGAAGCAATCGCCTTCCGGTCCTTCACAATTGACGCAGGCCCGCATCACGGCGCCGAGGAATTTCTCATTGATCTTTGAGCCGGTGACGAGCGCGGCCACCTTCTGCTCCTCGATCACCTTCCAGTTGATAAAGTGCTCAATATCAGGGTGGTCCACGTCGACCACCACCATTTTGGCCGCCCGCCGCGTGGTTCCGCCGGATTTGATGGCACCTGCAGCCCGGTCCCCGATTTTCAAGAAGGACATGAGCCCGGAGGATTTGCCGCCGCCAGACAGTGGTTCACTCTCGCCGCGCAGATGCGAGAAGTTGGAGCCAGTCCCCGACCCGAATTTGAAGAGGCGCGCTTCACGGACCCACAGGTCCATGATGCCGTTTTCGTTTACGAGATCATCATCGACGCCTTGAATGAAGCAGGCGTGCGGTTGTGGATGCTCATAAGCGCTGTCGCTTTCCGTCAGTTCGCCGCTTTGAAAGTCCACATAATGATGGCCCTGCGCCGGACCGTCGATGCCATATGCCCATTTGAGGCCCGTATTGAACCATTGTGGGGAGTTGGGCGCGGCAATCTGTGTGGCCAGCATGAAGCGCAGTTCGTCGTAAAACGCGCGGGCATCCGACTCGGCGTCGAAATAGCCGCCTTTCCAGCCCCAATAGGTCCAGGTGCCAGCCAACCGGTCAAAGACCTGCCGGGCGTCTTTCTCAGGGCCAAAGCGCTCGTCTTCCGGCAAATCGTCCAGGCGGGTCTCGTCTGCTTCATGAGCCCAAAGCCAGGTCGGAATATTCTTATCTTTGACTGGGCGAAGGGCTGCGGGCACGCCTGCTTTGCGGAAGTATTTCTGCGCCAGAATATCAGCCGCAACCTGGCTCCAGTCTGCCGGAACTGCGATGTCATCAAGCCGAAACACAATCGTGCCGTCGGGGTTTCGGATTTCGCTTGTCGTCGTGCGGAATTCGATTCCCTCATAAGGCGATTTGGCTTCGTCTGTGAAACATCGTTGTATGCGCATTTGGCCCCCATATTCCTCTTGCAAAGGGTGCTCATCGCTGCCGACGAGACCCAATCTCTTGCCCTTCGGTCAGATCTCTGCAGGCTGGTCCAGGTGGCACATAAGAGGCAGCTTTCCTGCGGTCCCGTGTCCTTAAGCCCCTGACTTAATAGGGAAATTCCCCTATGTCAGCTGCCCAAGGGACGGGCGGAACCTGATCGCCGCCTTATGTCCGGTTGGTACCAGATGCTGTGTTCTTCATCTGAGCCGACACAAACTGTGGTGGTCTGAGAGGGGGGCGTCAAGCACTTGTGTCGAATGGCGTACGGGCCTCGAAATATGCGCGGTGGCGTCGTTCGACGGCAATGTCTCCGCAGTGAGAATCGCGAATCGACCCTTTTCCCCTGCTGTTGGTTACTAATCAGAAGGATTTAGCGCGTAAAAGAAATGGGCAGGAATGCTCGGCCTTCTTGGTAAACGCCGGGCGAATGAAAGCCTGTTTGAGATACGGGGTTAATTTGGGCATGCAAACCATCGCAGCAAAGCATAGCAACGCCTATGGGCGCGAGCTTAGCACGCTCGATGTGTTGGTGGTGGATGACAATTTCCACATGCGTCGGCTGGTCCACACCATTCTGGAAGCATTTGACGTCAGAAACATCCGTGAGGCTACAGATGGCACCGAAGCTTTAGGCGAGATCAAAATCCGTCAGCCAGACCTCATCATCAGCGATTGGGAAATGAAGCCGATGGACGGCTGCTCCTTCCTTGAGGTTTTGCGGAGAGCCGACAACAAGCCAGCATGTTTCATTCCGGTCATCATGTTGACAGCGCATGGCCGTCCGAGATTGATCCGTCAGGCATTTGAGGCAGGCGCGAGCCAGTTCCTCGTCAAGCCATTGACCCCAGCGAACCTTCTGCACCGGGTTGACTGGATCCTTGGTGACAAACGCCCGTTTTTCGAAGACGAGGGACAGATGCGCCAGCAGCTGACATTGAAGCTTCCAAAAGCAGCCGTCGCAGTCGCCGAGCAAAAAGTCGCCGCAGGCGATGCCTGGGACCTCGATCTCTAGCTGAATCCGAGCGCTATCTGGGTCTCTTGAGGGCTGGACGGAACTCTTGCGGAATGCCATATTCGCCGCGTTTCTTACAAAGAATCTCGTTTGCACCGCGCAAGCGAGATGAAATTCAGGACTTTCCCATGAGCTTTCTGGCGCAGTTCTTCACTTGGTGGCACGGCCAAACGCTGGCTACGCGTTTTAACACCTGGCGCAATGGTGAGTTGATGGGCGAAGACGCACAGGGAAACAAGTATTACCGGTCAAAAGACGATCGTCGCTGGGTGGTGTATAACGGCCTAGTCGAAGCCTCGCGCATCCCGCCTGAATGGCATGGCTGGATGCACAAGACCGTCGATACGATCCCCACAGAGGAAGAGTTTACGGCTCGCGAGTGGCACAAGCCCCACCAGCCAAACCTTACCGGCACTCCCTATGCCTACCGGCCGGAGGGGAGCCTGTCGACCGAAGGCGGTCGTCCCCGTGTGACGGGTGATTATGATGCTTGGTCGCCGGAATAGGGGAAAATCACCGCAAAAAGCTCCCGGAATGGCGCAAGATAGCCACACTCCCGCGCGATACAGGTCTTATTAGGAAATCCCAAACGGAATATCATTAAACCGTAGGGGGATAGTTTGAGTGATTCCGGCGGTGCGCTATCCGTCGAACGGCTCTGATAGGCTCAGCGAGCTTTGAGCGGCCGACAAAGGCAGGGAAGTTAAAGATGGATAACAGCTTTGTCGAAACACTGGTCGGCGGCATCGTAATAGCGATTGCGGCTGCTTTTTTGGCATATGGATATTCGGTGTCCGATGTCGGCAATGTCAGCGGCATTGAGGTGACGGCCGAATTCGACCGCGTAGATGGTCTCGCCACCGGATCTGATGTGCGCATGTCGGGCATCAAAATCGGCACGGTGACAGCGCAGTCTCTCAACACCAACAATTACTACGCTGTTGTTACATTGAACCTGACCGACGAGGTTCAACTCCCATCTGACTCATCTGCAAAGATCACCAGCGAAGGTCTGCTGGGCGGGAACTATGTGTCCATCACGCCAGGCGGATCTGAAGAAATGTTGGCAAGCGGCGACGAGATTCAGTTTACGCAAGGATCGATTGATTTGATCGGCCTTGTCGGGCAAGCGGTCTTCAGTGCTCAAGGTGGCGACGAGTGACCTCAATTATGGGCAGTATGCGCAGCGGCGCTTTAGGGGTGGCATTGCTGGTGGCATCAAGCGTCACCGGCAACGCAGAGCCTGTGGGTGAGACCGCCATATTCACGGGTCTCGACAAAATTACAGCGCGGATCACGCGCCTGGAAGTGCCTGTCGGCGAACGGGTTCAATTCGGGACCCTCGAAATTCTTGCGGACAGTTGCAACAAGCGCCCGCCAACCGAGACGCCGGAAACAACAGCGTTTGTTGAGGTGTTCGATGTCGGCAAAACCTTGGCCCATGAGCTTGCGGAAAAGGACACGACCGAACCCTCTCTGCCGCGGCCACCAGAACGTTTGTTCTCTGGTTGGATGTTTGCGTCCAGCCCCGGGCTGAATGCCGTCGAGCACCCTGTCTATGATGTCTGGTTGATCGACTGCAAAATGTCAGCAGCAGAAACGTCTCTACCCCCCGCCTCGATTGAGTAAAAATCGCCTGGTTCGCCGGTGAGAGCATCTGCAAGACGGGATTTATAGTCGTCGCGCGGAATTTCTATCGCGCCAAATTGCGAGAGGTGGGACGTAACGAATTGTGTGTCCAGCAATACGTAACCGCCCTGGATCAGCCGCGCCGCCAGATGCACAAGCGCCACCTTGCTTGCATCCCGCACGTGGCTGAACATACTTTCCCCAAAAAATGCACGTCCGAGCGAAACGCCATATAGACCGCCAACGAGCTGACTACCTTGCCAGCATTCCACAGAATGCGTGTGTCCCTGTTCGTGGAGCTCTGAATAGGCTTTGAGGATTGCCGCATTGATCCAGGTGCCACCACGGCCCGGCATATCTGCTGCGCAGGCTTCCATCACAGAGCGAAAAGCTGAGTCGACCTTAATGGTAAACGGTTCAGCTTTGATGGTGCGTGCAAGGCGCCGTGGGACGTGGAAGGTGTCGAGGGGGAGGATGCCGCGAAGTTCCGGATCAACCCAATAGAGCGTGTCAGAGCCGCGGGCCTCCCCCATGGGAAAAACACCATACGCATAGGCGCGGAGTAAGGTCTCTGGATTGATCTCATCCATCGAAGTGTTTCGGTGCCTCACGAGCGATCGAGAAACTCTTCTAGCCAGTGAATATGATAGTCACCATTCATGATGTCTGGCTCATTAATGAGTTCCTGAAAGAGCGGAATGGTTGTATCCACACCCTCGATCACAAACTCATTCAAGGTCCGACGGAGTCGCATCAGGCATTCGTTGCGGTCGCGACCATGAACGATCAGCTTGCCGATCAGACTGTCATAATAGGGCGGGATCCGGTACCCGGTATAAACACCACTATCGACACGCACACCCAGCCCACCGGGTTGGTGGAAACCTTTAATTGTGCCAGGAGAAGGTGTGAAGGTCTTGGGATGCTCAGCATTGATCCTGCATTCAATCGCGTGGCCAGAGAATTCAACATCCTCTTGGGTGAAACTCATCTCAAGCCCCGCAGCAATGCGGATTTGCTCGCGCACCAGGTCAATGCCGGTAATGGCTTCCGTGACCGGATGCTCCACCTGTAGACGCGTATTCATCTCAATGAAATAGAACTCACCATTCTCGTATAGAAATTCAATGGTACCGACGCCCAGATAGCCGAGATTACCGATGGCGTTTCGAACGATCTCGCCAATCTCTGCACGCGCTGCGTCATTAAGGGCAGGCGAGGGCGCTTCTTCCAGTACCTTCTGGTGACGGCGCTGGAGGGAGCAATCGCGTTCGCCGAGATGCGCCACGTTCCCATGGGTGTCGGCAATCACCTGAACTTCAATATGGCGCGGTTCACCGAGATATTTCTCGATATACATGGCGTCGTCGCCAAAAGCCGCTTTTGCTTCCGTGCGGGCCGTATGAAGCGCTTCGAGAAGATCGTCTTCTGTGGGCGCGACTTTCATGCCGCGGCCACCGCCACCAGCCGCAGCTTTCACAAGGACCGGGAACCCGATCTCTTTCGAGACGCGCATCGCTTCTTCATCGGTCGTCACGCCACCATCCGAACCTGGAACGACGGGAATGCCGAGGTCTTTGACTGTCGTTTTCGCAGCGATCTTGTCGCCCATCAGATTGATGTGATCGGCAGTGGGACCAATAAACGTAATGTCGTGAGCGGCCAGAATTTCAGCAAAGCGCGCATTTTCTGAGAGGAAACCGTAGCCGGGATGTACAGCATCCGCGCCGGTAATTTCGCAGGCGGATATGATGGCCGGAATGTTCAGATAACTGTCAGTTGCTGAAGGAGGGCCGATGCAAACACTTTCATCGGCAAGGCGCACATGCATGGCATTTTCATCAGCCGTGGAATGCACCGCGACAGTGGAAATGCCCATCTCTTTGCAGGCCCGGTGCACACGAAGCGCGATTTCGCCGCGATTGGCGATGAGAACTTTCTCGATCATTGGGGCGCGGGCTCCGGCTTTATTCGATGATGAGAAGCGGTTCGCCGAATTCTACCGGCTGTCCGTCTTCCACAAGGATTTCCTTCACCGTGCCGGACGTCGGCGCTGGGATCTGGTTCATGGTCTTCATGGCTTCAACAATGAGCACAGTCTGCCCTTGCGTGACCTGGGTGCCAACACTGACGAAAGCGGCAGCTCCTGGCTCAGCAGCCACATATACAGTGCCAACCATGGGGGAGAGAACGGCGCCTGGATGGGCGGCTTTGCTGCTGCCCTCAGGAACGATCGCAGCCGGCGCTGCGGCGGCAGGTGCGGGGGCCGGTGCAGCAGCGATTGGCGCCGCGACATTCACAACTTGTGATTGGCGTGCGACACGTACTTTCAAATCATCCGTTTCAACCTCAATCTCGCTGAGATCTGTTTCCGTCAGAATATCCGCGAGTTGCCGGATCAAATCCTGATCGACGCCTTTTGTGCTCATGTGGCTCTATGCCTTCTTTTGTATTTAGCTGCCCAGATGTGTCGCGAGAGCCTCGACCGCCAATACATAGCCGATCGGACCCAGCCCGCAAATCACACCAAGAGAAACCGGTGAAACGAATGAATGGTGGCGGAACTCTTCCCGCTTGAAAATGTTTGAGATGTGAACTTCCACGACGGGAAGCTCAGATGCGGAGATCGCATCCATCAGGGCGACAGATGTGTGGGTATAGGCGGCACCATTCAGGATGACGCCGCAAGCTTGTTCCCGCGCTTCCAGGACCCAATCAACCAATTGACCTTCGGAGTTGGATTGGCGGAAGTCAATGCTGTGCCCGAGGGAAGCCGCCCGCTCAGCCGTCATTTTTTCAACGTCGGCGAGTGTCTGCGTTCCATAGATTTCAGGCTCACGCGTGCCAAGCATGTTCAAAGTTGGCCCGTTCAGCACATAGATTGGCTTAGCCATGCCCCGTTTCCATCATCTCATTCAGCCCATAAACGGCAGTAAACTGCCGAAAATCGAAATACCCATCGGGCATGCTTATCTAGAAGTCGAAAAGGGCGAAAATGTGGTCCGCCCCCCAAAGTATCTTGTGACCCCAGGACCCTACGCGCAATCCAGCCCCGGTGGGTTAACACGCGGGTGTTGGATTAACGCGAGTCGCCCCAGAACATGAGTTGTATACGCGTTGGAAGCCGCCAGCACCATCAGTTAAGCGCTTGAATTTCCGAGTAGATCAGGCGGATAAGACCATCTTAAGGGCCTATGACAGGATAAGCCCACCATCGACCGGAATGGTTTGACCGACCACATAGGCCGACAAGGGTGACGCGAGGAAGAGGGCGACGCCCGCCATGTCTTCCGGTGTGCCCAGACGATGCAGCGGAATGTTGCGGAGCGTCCCTTCAAGCCGCTTGGGGTTTTCCGTCGTCACCTTTGTGAGCTTGGTATCCACGAGACCCGGTGCAATCCCATTTACGCGGACGCCGTCGCTCGCCCAGGCTTCACCGAGTGTTTTGGTAAGGCCAATCGCGCCGGTCTTCGACGCGCTGTAAGCCGGGTTGCCCCGTGTGGCGTGATAGCCCGCTGTCGATGAGATGGTGATGAGCGAGCCTTTAGACGCTGCGAGCATGCCGTGAAATTTTTCAGAGCACGCCATCAGACTGCCAACGTTTACATCCATGACCTTTTTCCATCCAGCCATTTTAAACTCTTGGCGTTTGTAAAGAACGGTGCCCTGGCTCAACACCAGAACATCCAGACTGTCGAACGGCGGCGCATAAGCCTCGATCGCATCAAAGTCGCTGACGTCCATCTGGGCATATTGAATTTCTGAAAGGTTGGAGCCTTCCTCGCTGGCATAGTCGCTAGCGCTCGCCCGCGTCCCCCAGACATGGACCTCAGCACCTGCATCCAGAAAGGCACGCGCGATCCCGTTGCCGATCCCGCTTGAGCCCCCAACAACCAGCACGCGCTTGCCTGTAAAATCTAATGCATCTTTCATTGGCTTCGTCCTCCCAATTTATTGTTGGGGCCATGGATAGCGCGTGCGGGCACGCCCGTCGAGGGGTGCGCGGGAAGCCTCTGATTCCGCGAGGGAAGGATCACGCGTCGCGCGCGCGCCACGCAAGCAAAGTGGCCATAGCCTGAACAATTGCGGCGATGGAAAACGCAAACACATTACCGTCAAAGCCGAAGAACTTGATGGGGTCGTCCACGTCTGTCAGTCCGCCGCCAAAATCGTCCATGAAGAAAAAGGCGATGAAAAAGGCGCCCAGGAAAATGCAGCCAGGCGCAGAGGCATAGCGAAGACGTTGGGCACGGTCTTCCGCTGGTGCCCAGACGAGCAACAAGACATAGAGCGCTAATCCAGCGCCGACGGTGATTGCCCAGGCTGTATGAAAGCGCGCATGTGGCGGCCAGCCGTCATGAAACAGGTGGGACGCGTTGATGTCCGAGAAGAGCGGGATGATCCCTAACTGGATCGCTGTGAGCGTGAGAAGGATCTGCGTGGTCCTGGTCATCATTGGCCCCAAAATGTCAGGATTCCATCCTAGCACACGCAGTCCATCCGCAGAATTCGGCGTGTCTCAGTCAGTTGTACTATTTGGTTCGGCTCATACTTGCGTGACGGGCACAAACATAGATTGAGGTCCAATGTGACAAGATGCGCTGTTCTTATTCAGTGACGACAACAATTTTGCCGCCTGCTTGATTGGTCTCCATATAATGATGAGCTTCGACAATTTCGTTGAGCGCGAAGGTGCGCGCGCGCGGCACAGATTGCCGCCCTGCTTCGACATCTTCCACAATCTCCTGCAGAGGCGTGGCCATAAAGTCTTCGGGGCCACCCGCATAAGTCGTCAGCTTCACGGCGGTGGGGATCGCACCCATCGGACTGAAATTCTCCAATTCCCACTGATCGCCGACCATTCCAGTCATGCAGACAATGCCCTGTGGGGCCGTGCAGTGAAGGGAGTCGAGCAGAGTTGTGGTGCCTATCAACTCCAATACCTTGTCGTAGCCGCCGGGCTGCTGTGCCCGAACATCCTCGGCGATTGCACCGCCATCTATGAAGACCTGGTCCGCGCCCGCATCCAGCAACATTTGGCGCCGGTCTTCGCGCCGCGTGGTTGAGGCGACCGTCGCACCTGCGTTTTTGGCCAGTGACAGCGCGGCAAGTCCCACCGAGGTGGTGCCGCCTCGGATCAGCAATCGATCTCCCGATTTCAGTTGAAGCGATTTGTACAGCGAGCCCCAGGCAGCCTGAAACATTTCAGGCATCGCCCCCAACACATCCCAGGGAAGTTTGGTGGACACACGTTGAATGTTTGCAGCAGGTACCAGCGTATATTCGGCATAGCCGCCATCGAAGGCCCTTCCCAAGCCGCCCATGGCAGTCGCGACGGTCTCTCCTTTGTCAAAGAAGCCGTCCGGGTCTGCGGCGACAATGCCAACCGCTTCGATGCCGAGGACTCGGGGGAACTGAACGGCCGATTTGGGCGAATGCCCTTGCCGCGTGAAGAGCTCGGATCGGTTAAGTCCGAAAGCTTTCACTTTGATCAAGACCCACCCACTTCGCGGCTGAGGAACCGGCAAAGTCTCCAACTTGAGGGCATCAGGGCCGCCCGGCTCATAGACAATTGCAGCGAGCATGTCAGTCGGAACGGACATCAGGTACGCTCCGACAAAACAGCATCAATGCTCAATCCTTGCGCGCCTTCTTTAGCAACAATCAATAGGCCGCCTGCCATCGCCAGGTTCTTCAGGAACATGATTTGCTGGATCTGGTCGCCAGAATCGAAATGGAAGACCAGAGCGGTCACGACGGTGAAGCCAGCGAGTGCCAGAGCCACCAGGCGTGTCTGAAATCCTGCCAGCAATGCGAGCCCCGCTCCGATCTCGAACACTATCGTGGGGGCGAGAAAAATACCCGGCAGACCCATCGCCTCCATGTAGCCTTGGGTGGCGGCATAGGTGCCGATCTTTCCCACGCCGGACACTATGAAAATGAGAGCTATCAGTGCCCGAGCAGGGGCATCGACGAATTTGGTGAGTGCATCAATCATGGCAGTTCTCCAGTTGCGATGCCAATTAGGGGCGAGGAGGGTTGGTTGTGGTGAAGATGTATCGAGCGATTTTCCAATCGCCTGCATCATCCCGGCGGAGCAGAAACAGCTCTTGGTTTGCCTCGTCAGCGATGATGTCAGGCGCAATCACGCGGACCTGCCCACGAGATGACGTGCGAGCGGCCGCCCAGTCAGCGCTGAGCATGAGCACTTCGTGTATGTCGAAGACGATATCGAGAGCAATCGTGTCGAAGACGCCGATGTAGGCTTCACGGATAGCTTGGCGTCCGATGTGAGCTTCGCTGTGCTGCGCCATGAAGATACCGTCATCGGCATAAAGCGCGACAATTGTGTCCGTGTCCGAAGCGTTCAAAGCCGTTTCATAGGCCGACAGCGTGTCCTCGATCGAGGCTGCCAGCGCCAGAGATCCGGATGGCAAGAGAAGCATTGCGGCAATCCAGACCGATTTAAAGAACATCATCACGAACTCCCATTGCTTGATGATTGAGATCGCGATCAACATATATTTTTTTGAAAATGAGATTAGTATGGCTTTTCGGGAAACATATTCTCAAAAATAGGAAGATCATGGACCTGAACGGATTACTGATATTTGCTCGAGTGGCAGAGGCGGAAAGCTTCACAAAAGCCGCCAAAACGCTTGCAATGCCGGTGTCGACCGTCAGCCGACGGATCGCGGAGCTGGAGAAGGAACTCGGGGTGCGGTTACTCGAGCGCTCAACGCGGCGTCTCCGAACCACCGAAGTAGGGGCGGCGATCTATGAGTCCGCGGCGAAGACACTGGAGATCGCTGACGCGGTAGACAGTATTGCCCGAGATAGAGCCGCCGACGTGAAGGGTCGGATATCCTTATCGGCACCGCCCAGCATTGCGGAAAATGTATTGATACCCGTCATTCAGGCATTCCAACGCGCCTACCCGAGTGTTCGGATACGCGCTTTCGTTACGGACCGGTTCGTGGACCACATAGGCGAAGGGATTGATTTGGCGTTTCGCGTAGGTGATCTGAAGGACTCAGGTCTGATCGTAAAGAAGGTGCTGCGCTACAGACATCAATTGGTGGCGAGTCCGGCATATCTGAAGGATAACAAGCCGCCACGACATCCCAGTGACCTGAAAGACCATCGTCTATTGACCTTCTCCTTACGTGGGCGCGTCGCGAGTTGGGCCTTTACGCGTGGCGACCAGGAAGAAACGGTTGTCATTGAGCCGGCTTTGGCGATGAATGACTACACCGGAATAGCTGCTGCGTTGCTTGACGGTGCCGGCATTGCCGACCTGCCGCCCATCGTTGACCCACGTCTATTGAAAGAGGGGAGATTAGTCGAACTGATGACCGAGTGGCCACTCCGACCGATGGACCTCACAATGGTCTATCTCGGCGGTGGCCTTCTGCCGCGCGCGGTCAGTGTGTTTAAGGACTTCGCAGCAGACATGATCCCAACGTTATTCGATGAGTTGCCAACTTAGAATGCACCATGCTCGCGCGGTGATGCTTTCATGTGGCAGTTGACAACCAGTGGTCTTGAATTGGCCGCCGGAGGCTTCCATTATCCGTCCCTGTTTGACTGTTGAGATTTCCCCGATGCCGATGACCCTCACCATCAACGGAGAGCGACACATTTTCGAAGGACCGCTCACCGTGGCGAGCCTCCTGGTCAAACTCGGCCTCGATCCAAAAAAACTAGCAGTGGAGCATAATCTCGAAATTGTGCGGCGATCCGCCTATGATGCAACAGAAGTACAAGACGGCGACACGCTGGAACTGGTTCAGTTTGTTGGTGGTGGGTAGCGCATCATCCGACCGGAGCGAAGCGAAGATCGATAAGATGATGCGAGGTAAGAATTGAGCATCATCCGACCGGAGCGAAGCGAAGATCGATAAGATGATGCGAGGTAAGAATTGAGCATCATCC